>Ga0265338_10002517_pt1 | contig 27240 bp, 26 predicted proteins | sample 42126metaG_FD_193579 | JGI IMG/M metagenome (GOLD analysis project Ga0265338, IMG submission 193579) | Rhizosphere microbial communities from Carex aquatilis grown in University of Washington, Seatle, WA, United States - 4-21-26 metaG | ecosystem: Host-associated > Plants > Roots > Rhizosphere...
CACCAGCATCTGCGGCCATTCCGGATGCGCCGCCCGGTCGATAAGCGGGCCACGTGCCAGGACCATATCCGGCGAGGTGACGCGCGGCGGCTTGCCCGGCGGCTCGAGAGCCAGCACCAGGACCAAAGCGGTAAGGCATACGCCACCGATCGGTACGATGCGAAGAAACGGCAACATGTTCCGTGCTTAACTGAGTCGGCTAGAATGCAACACGCAAAATGAAACCTTGTGTGCGATATCGGCGGGGTGGCGTGGCGGAACTGCATCAGCGGTCCGATGAACAGCCGGCTTGACGCCATCGCAGCGCAAAGCAGTGCGCGGCGCGATCGCGCTGCATGATGCCGATGGGGGCGCGGCTCCGGCATCGATCGATCCGCCTTTCACGGCGAACGCCCCTGGCCGGGTGACAGGCCTTGCCCCCGTTTGCTAGGGAGGGCCACGTCCGGCAAAGACCGGCGGGGGGAAACCGATGATGAAGAAGCCGAACTGCCCGATCATCGCGATCGAAGAGCATTATTGGGACCCGGAACTCACCAGGCACTACACCGGCATCGAGGCGCCGCGCGGCGCCGACGTGGACAAGAAGCTGTACGATCTCGGCAGTCTGCGGCTGCAGGAAATGGACGCGGCCGGCATCGACGTGCAGGTGATCTCGCACGGCGCGCCGTCGACGCAGAAGCTGCCGGCCGACATCGCCGTCAAGCTCGCGCGCGAGGTGAACGACAGGCTGGCCGCGGCCTGCGCCGCCAACCCGAGGCGCTTCGCCGCCTTCGGCGTGCTGCCGACCGCCAATCCGGAAGCGGCCGCCGACGAACTCGAGCGTTGCGTTACCAAACACGGGTTCAAGGGCGCCATGATCCACGGCATGGCCAACGGCGAATTCGTCGACCTGCCGAAGTACTGGCCGATCTATGCTCGCGCCGAGAAGCTCGACGTCCCGATCTACTTCCATCCGTCGTTGCCGGATCCGCGCGTGACCGAGGTCTACTATCAGGACTACGCGAAGGACTTCCCGCTGGTCGTGCGGCCGGCCTGGGGCTTCACGGTGGAGACGGCGACGCAGGCGATTCGTCTCATCCTGTCCGGCGCGTTCGAGAAGTACCCGAACCTCAAGATCATCCTCGGCCATTTGGGCGAGACGCTCCCGTTCCTGATGTGGCGCATCGACGCCGCGCTCAGGCGTCCCGGGCAGAAGCCTCTGAGCTTCCGCGACATCTTCTCGAAGAACTTCTACCTGACGACGAGCGGCTTCTTCTCCAACCCGGCGCTGCTGTGTTGCGTGATGGAGATGGGTGTCGACCATCTGCTGTTCGCGGTCGACTGGCCGTTCGTGCCCGATAACCGGCCGGCGGTGGAATGGATGAACGGTGTGCCGCTGTCGGACGAAGACAAGGCCAAAATATTGAGCGGCAACGCCCGGCGGCTGCTCAGGCTGTGATGCGGGGCGGTGCCGGGCGGCCGCGGCTGCATTCGCCTGCGGCGTGCAGGCGGTGCCCCGGGCAGGTGAGGATTGCGCGCCGCCTGGGGGCATTGATAGTACAATGACGGAACGGGCCCGTAGCTCAATGGTCAGAGCCGACCGCTCATAACGGTCTGGTTGCAGGTTCGAGTCCTGCCGGGCCCACCAATAGTTTCATAGGTTTAACTGCGAGTCGCGTCGCGCGACTTGATGTCACGCCCCAAAAACCGCCCCAAATACGACCGGATCTTCAGGGTGCTTAAGGACTAACACCAGACTACGAATCTGGGGGTCAGAGGTTCGAATCCTTTCGGGCGCGCCATTTTCCCATTCTAAATCAATCGGCATTGATCGTCGGCGACGCTTGTTCCCATAGCGTTCCCGTAAGCGTTCCCATATCCTCCGGCAGACTTCCTGTGGTGTGACAGTGGAGACAGAGGCTTCATAGTCACGAAACGCTGGCAGGTCATTTTCAAAGCGGAAGATGGCAAGGTTGCTTCTGTCGCCACAGGCGTCGGCTTGACGGGGCCATGAGTCAGCTATTGGCCGATTCTGTTGAAGAAGTCCGGCAATCGAGCGAAGTAGATCGAGCGGATCGGCGGCTTTCGTACGCCGCAACCGTCTTGGCGTGATCTCAGGCTGGCTTGAGGGCGGGGAACGGGACCAACTTCGCCAGCTTCCGGAGGTTCTGGGCGGTGGCTGCGAGGATGAACTCATCACGCGCACCATTTGGACCGCGAAGTCTGAGCCGATCGAGCTGGAGAATGCGCTTGAGATGGGCGAACAGCATCTCGACCTTCTTGCGCAGTCGTCGAGACGTGGCCCCTTCCGATGATCTGGCGATCTGCCGCGCCATGTCGCGCGCGCCTTCGTGGATCGAGCGCGGGATCTTACGCGCCGGCGTATTTGGGCAGCACCTGGACTTGAGAGCACACCCCGCGCATTCGCGTTGAAGCGCAGTGTAGAGCATCGTCGCTCCGTCGTTGACGAGCGTTCCGGTCGTGCGCAGCGCCGTGCCGCCGGGACAGCGGTAGACATCGTGCTGATGATCGTAGGTGAAGTCGTCGCGTGAGAAGGTGCCGTCCTTGCGGGTCGACTTGTCGAACACAGTAACATGCGGCTCGATACCGTGCTCATGGACCAGCCAGCCCAGCATCTCCGCCGAGCCGTAAGCGCTGTCGCCCATGAGCCGGGCCGGATAGAGGCCGAAGCGATCCATCGAGCGCTCGATCATGCGCCTGGCGGCCAGCACCTCGGCTTGCCGGATCGCGGTCGTCGCCTCCACGTCGACAATGACGGCATGCTCGACATCGATCAGATAGTTGGTGGAGTAAGCGAAGAAGGCCTGTCCGCCATGAGCGCCGGTCCAGCGCGCCGCCGGATCGGCCGGCGAGACGAACTTGGGCCTGACCTCGGTCGCTGCCCCGAAGGCCGCATCGTCCAGCACGGCCAGATACTCTTCGACCGCCCGTCCGCCGGCCTCCGGCGGCAGGCCATTTTCACCCTCGATGCCCTTCTGCCGGTTCGCGTCTGCCTTGATGAGGCTGGCGTCGACCGCAAAGCCTTCGCCGCCAACGAGCCGCTCGCGGATACAGCGACGCAGCACCGTCTCGAATAGGCGGCGGAACAGGTCGCTCTCGCGGAAGCGGCCGTGCCTGTTCTTGGAGAACGTCGAGTGGTCGGGCACCTGGCCGTCGAGCCCGAGCCGGCAGAACCATCTGTACGCGAGGTTGAGGTGGACCTCCTCGCACAGCCGCCGCTCCGAACGAATGCCGAAGCAGTAGCCAATGATCAGCATCCGGATCATCAGCTCGGGATCGATCGATGGCCGCCCGAGATGACTATAGAAGCCCGCCAGCTCGCGTCTGACCTCGTCCAGGTCGATGAACCTGTCTATCGAGCGCAGCAGATGATCGGGCGGAACATGCTTTTCCAGCGAGAACTCATAGAACAACGCAGCCTGCTCGACTTGCCGGTGTCCCATCATGAGCGTCAGTCCTGCAGATCAACAGAACTGAATCACTCATCTTCCTGCGTCGCAACTGCGGACTTTTTCAACACAATCGGCCCTTAGCAGACATTTGCGCTTTCCCCGTCATCGCTTCTTCGCGGGGTCGTGCGGACACGAAGTGAAGACGAGCGTCTCGCCCTCGAAAATGCAATATCCGCCAACAGTCGAATCAGTGCCGTGGTCCGCACTCCGTTCATGCCCACGTTATGTTTTAACAAAATGGGACTCGTTTCACAATTATCCGGTTGACACCACAAGCGCCAACCTTCAGAATGACGAAGCCGCCCGGGCATATCTCGAAACCCTCTACTGGTCGGAAGGCCCGATCTGGCCCTGCACAAGTGGCTGCAAGCCTTCCACCTGATGTGCTCCAGCAAGAAGGGCATTTCGGCCCACCAGCTCCACCGCACGCTCGGTATCGGCTACGAAGCCGCTTGGTTTATGTGTCACCGTATCCGCGAGGCCATGCGCGACGGGGGCTCCTGCTTAGCTTCTTTGGGCGGCGACGCGGCGGCCTGCGCCAGCAACCGATCCTCCGTCACGTTGAGGACGAGCGAGCAATGGCGCTTTGCGCGGGTGGCAAGGGCCTCAAGCATCCCGTGCAGCACCGTCCGCCCAGAGTGGTTGGCCTTGCCTTCGGAGGCCAGCCGCCACCCGGATTTGCGGTCGAAGAAGGCGCCTTTGCCTTGAATGGTAATAACGCCGTCAGCCGCGATCTTGCCGCTCTAGACCTCGCGGCCGGGACGGCGGCTCGTCGTGCGCTGGCCTGACAGTTGGCGATGGTCCACTGAAAGCATTAACGCGGTGCGAGAATTGTGGGACAGTGGCCCGCAGGTCAGTCGGGTCGGGATTTTGACAGCTGCGTTAGCTGGCGTCGTGCCGAGCGCCATCGCGGTCATCAAGGATCCAAGGCTGTAGAGCCGGGTCGTCAACATCGTGATTGTCCCCTCCTGCTCCCTCTGCTGCGAGAGAGTGGTTGCTCGGCTCGGTAGCGCGCGCGTAGGCCCGTCCTGGTGAAATTGTGATGCACCAAACTGTCGATAGCGATCAGCGCCTCTTCAAGCCGTCGCCAGTTCCGCCATCGCGGCGGCGCGGCCAGAAGCAGGTCCGCGAACGCCATGGACAGGACCTTGTCCGAGGCCCCATAGATACCCTTGAGCGGGCTGAGAAGGTGATCCCGCTCTTCTTGAGTTATTCTCGTCGCCCGCCGTGGATGACGGAGGCGATTACGCAGCCAACGAACGAGATCATCATCGGCGATGTCCCTGATCCAAAGCCGAAGCGCGGGCATCCAGCAATCTATCGGATCGCGCAAGCTGGTAGATCGCGCCAAGGCTCCGGACGGCGGGCTTCTGCGCGGCTTTGGATGATCGTTTGGAGGCTTTCGATTTCCGCGCTGGAGATTTCCGGCGCGGGGCCAATCTAGATCAGTGCCACCAAACGCCGCTGGGCGTCGGTGTCGTAGTCGATGTATCTCTCGGTCGTCTGGATCCAAGCGTGCCCAGTGAGCACCTGCACGTCCCGCAGCGAACCTCCAGTGCGATGCGCCGCGCGTGCTGCCTTAGTGATGAACATGCGTCGTCCAGAGTGCGAACTGCAGCCCTCCAGCCCGACTGCCTGGTGGGCGGATTAAAAAAAACGCAGATGCTCACCGGGGTCATTCGACCGCCGCGCTCGGAGCGGGCAACCAGCGCCTTGCCTCCAGAGACCTCTTCCAAGCGTCCAGCGCGCTGCGCAATTCCGGATGCATCGAAATAATTCGGCCATGCCTCTGTTTTGCAATTCTGTCCTCCAGCGTGATTGTGGAGGCAATCGCCCCGGACCCATCCACAACCATGCTCCAGTCGAGCTTGGATATTTCTGCGGTCCTGAGTCCAGATTTGAAAGAAGGCAATCCAATGACGCGATTGCGCAGTGGATGTCGGCGGCGAGAGAGTTCGGAGAGAAGTAGTGGGTTTGGAGGTCGTTTAATATTTTTGCCTGTCGGCCTGCCATTGCACTCAAGTTCGATTCGATGACGCAGTCTAGCACGGCCGAACCGCCACGCCTATGAGAATCGTTCCACACGCAATGGCCGTTTTGTGCTGCAACTCGTGTATTTTTGTGCATTTCTCGCCGTAAACTAACTCCCAAATTGCGCGCATCGCGACTGCAATCGCTGCAATGGCGGTCTCGGCCTGCATGGCGCCTTATCGTAAGCAGTATCGATACAAGGAATTGTAGTTTGGCACAACAGTAGGATTGCGCGGCGCTGCTAAGTCGCAGCCGCGCGGGAGCGGTCGCTCGCACGCACCAGTCCATCGAGCCTCACATAAATGGCTTCGCTATCTTGTTCTGATTTTTGAATCAGGACGTGATAATAGACGCTTCACTGCTGATGACCACCTTCCATGTGCCTGAGAATGAATGTCGTGCCAACCGCTGCGAGCTGCCGCCGTCACCGGCTTGGCTCTCTCGTTCGATAGCGCCCACAGTCTGGCTAAGAATTGGCAGGCAGCAATCGATCACGCCACATCCGAGACACCTGCGTCGGGCTTTCCTGTACGCGAGGCGGTTTGCAACGATGTGAAATTGCTGGCGGACACTTTGTTCCTGCCGGTGTTCTTCGCGTAGTAAAGCGCCGTATCGGCGAGTCGAATGAGGCAATCTGGACGTTCGTTCCGAATGGTTGTGAGGGTCGCGAGTCCGACACTTACCGTAACAATCCCATGCGCACTGCATCGGTGCGGTATTTTCAACGCGCGCACGAAGGCGGCGATTCTCTCGCCCACGACAGTGGCGCCTTGCTGATCCGTGCCGGGAAGGAGAGCCGCTATCTCCTCGCCGCCATATCGCGCCACGACATCCTGCGGGCGCTGACATGCTGACGCTATAGCGTCGGCGACCGCTTTGAGGATGCGATCCCCCTCAAGATGCCCATATTCGTCGTTAAAGTCCTTGAATCTATCGACGTCGATCATGGCCACCGATAGCGGCGTTTCGCTGCGCGTGGCGCGCGTCCATTCGAGCACGAGAGCCTCGTCGAATCCGCGGCGATTGGTCAACTCTGTAAGGCCATCACGGCGCGCACGGATAGCTTCCAGTTGTTCGGCGTTTCGTCGGCGCTGGAGTTCGCGAACGAAAAGGCCAGTCAGACTGAGAACGCTCACCGCCATCATGACGTAGATGAATGCGAGTATCCTGACTTTTGCTCGCCATGGTGCTAGAGACTCTTTGTCCGACTCTCCCACCGCGACGACCAACGGTAGATTACCAACGCGCCGATATGCGTAGGTTCGGCTGACTCCATCGATTGTCGCCTCAACGTGAAATACTCCCGTATCGCTCTTCTTCAAATACTGGAACAGAGGAAGATCGTGCCAGTCCTTGCCGACTTGGCTGTCACCATCGAGGGTGCGCGCAAGCATAATGCCGTCGGTTCTGAACAGGCTTATCGAACCCTTAGAGCCAAGCAGGACCTGCTGAAACCTGCGCCGCAGGTAATCGAGGTTGACAGTGACATGCACAATTCCAGCGAAGCTACCGTCTGGCGCGGATATGCGGCGGCTAACGGAAATGCTCCACGCTCTGCCCTGGAGACGAGCATGGAACGGTTTGCTGAAATAAAGGCCAGGGTCTTTCGGCGCGTCTCGTTGAAAGCGAAAGTACTCTCGATCGGAGAAGTTGCCCCGACGAGGAGGATAGGAGTGGGAATCGAGAACAATGTTCCCGGCCCTATCCATCACGACCAGCGCGCCCAGGCCCTGTGCAGCAGCGGACCGGTCGAATAGCGCCAATTGCCGGAGCCGCGGTGGCAAGCTCATCACCTCTGGATCGTGAATCCCGTCCAGAACGGCTTCGAGCGATAGGCTGTAGAGTTCTACATCGCGCCCGACTTCCTGCCCAACGAGGCTCGCGATGTTCTCAGCTTGCCGTTCAACTGCAGCAAAGGCGGCATCGCGGAACCCCCACGCTACCCACACAAAAAATGCGAGCATCACCAGCAAACCTAGCGCAGCCACACCCCACACAAAGGCGGGTGATGACCATCGAGCCGGAACTTGCGACGCAATTCGCTTGGTAGCGGGCATGAGACCGTCCGCTTAGGTCTATTACTGAGGGAAAATGTATTATTGCAGCGTTGGAAGTGAATGAAGCCATCACCCGCAGTCGCCTAATAAGGCTAACAGTCCGTTACGAAATCATTTACTCGATGAAACTAGATACACGAGCAATCCGCATATAGACAGTGCTAATGTCCACATCAGTCCAACGCGAATAACGTCCGAGATAAGAAGCGTCATTGAACTGACAATCGCCGGAAGCAAGGACTTCTTTTACGCGGGCTTTCAGCCCCGCCTCGCGGCCCAAAAAAGCCAGTGAGCTGGGGCCAGCGCAGCTTTAACTTGTTAGCGACTCCTGTCGGCCACCGCGTTCGATCATGGGCAATTGCTCAGTTTATTTCCTGCCTCGACGAGTGCGACCTTTAATGCCGCATTCCAACTCGACCTTATGGACATTTGCGGGCGATAGCCCGTACTGTTCGTGCGCGTTTTCGCGAGCAGCCTGGAGACCATATTGAGCCACTGCGGAGCGGACCTGCTCACATTGCGTAGGGTTTGGATGATCCTGCTGTTGCGCGTGGCATTGAAGGCAGAACATCGCGGCAGCGATTGCGATTGAAAGCCTAAGCATTCGGTTGCCCCTCATATATACTGTTGGGATGCCCGCACGGCGATCTCAAGCGAACCGTTCGAAGCGTAGATTGTTCCAACAGGTGTGCATTAATTGTGACGGTATACGAGCTATTTGAAATGTGGCGCTGAGCGTTACCGGAGCAGAACGCATTGGGCGACGAACGACCTCAACAAAAAAATGGCGGTCAGAGTGTACTCAATGGGCGCCGTTCGTGGTCATTGTATCCTCACCAGGCTGGTTGGCGGCGGTCGCTAGCTCGCCAGAGCCTTACCGAACGCGAACGGTAAACTGGAATGCTTGGAATCCGGTCGGGCGAACTGCGCTCCGATAGCGTCCCCTAATCAGTGAGTCGGTTATCCCGCGCCGAGAGGGCCCCCGGACGATACGACTGGATAAGTCGGACTCGGAGCTCGGCAGTCGGTTGATAATTATCGTGGTATGGACTATGTGGTTCGCTCATTCACTAAATTGGATATAAAATGGCAAAGAAGAGAAAGAAGCGGACCTATAAGACTTGGACCAAGGATGATTTGAAAGCCTTGCGGCAGCACTCGCGCGCCAAGACCCCCGTTGCGAAGCTTTCCAAGCTGCTAAAGCGGACCGAAGCGACAATTCGCATGAAGGCTTATGCGCTGGGCCTTTCCGTTGGCCATCGGCGACGGAAGGCTTAGGCCCCGGTTGAATTGCTGCGTTTACTAGCGCAGCATCGTTGTCCGCGCCGACCGGTGAGCCAGACGCACCGGCGGCAGAGGCCTGTCGCCTCTATGGCGGCGGGTTGTCCGATGGGGCGACATGCCGACCGGAAAAGTGAAGTCATTCAATACAGAATTGGGCTACGGCTACATTGAGCCGGACGAAGGCGCCGGTGAAATCTTCGTGCAAGCGCGGGCGGTTGAACGTTCCGGACTAATGCTAGAAGAGGGCATCCGAGTCGAATACGAGATTGGCACCGCTAGCGTGTCCGGCAAATCGGAAGCGATTAACCTACGGCTGTTATAGGCCGTCGGGGTTCACCACCAGCCAATTAATTTGTCGGCCGCTGTGCATTTCATCCTCGGGCTAGGCGAAGCTCGGTCTGCCTCGCCCTCCGGCCGTCCTTCCTCCGGCCATATGCGATACGCGCGCGCTTTCGCATCCGTCGCACATCTTATCCGCGCCTACCATTTTCATACTGGGCCCGTTTGCAGCATCGACTATCCTAAGGACGAAACCTTGCGAGGTCCCTCGACCACCTGTGAAGTTGGCGGCATAGCGGACAGTGGGTTAATCCGCTCATAGGCTGGTCGGAATCGAAGTCCTTCTTTTGTACCACGGTCCCGGTCTGGATTTCTTTTCCGGTTTTAGGGCAAACGATGACAATCTGGCCGACCATGGTGGACCTCTACGAGCCTGCCTTCTGTCGCCTATGATACGTTTAGAGGTGGTCTCTTCAAAACGTCGTTTTGGCCCAACTGCGGCATATGTCTTTGTACATGCGGCCGCTGACGTTTGGAGGCGGGACCTTCCCAATCTGAAACGTGGCTTCGCTGCTGTCGGTACGCTTGCTGACACCGCAAGCTGAATCTGAGAGGAGGCGCGCTTCCCGGGCCAACAGAAAAGGCGGATTCCGCGGCCATCATTTACCATGGGCTCTTGTCGCCCGTGCATCGCTGCATCAAGCTGATAATTTGCCAGCGGCCCGGTGCCGGAACGTTCACGGAAGGGTAGTCTGCCGCTCCCCAAATCCTTGGTTCAAGTCCAAGGCCGGGCCTCCAAGGTCTTCGCAGCGAGCCGAGCATGGAAACGAAGATTCTGAAGCGGTCGATCACCGTAAATGGCCGCAAGACGAGCGTTAGTCTGGAAGATGAATTTTGGGACGCGCTCAACGAGATTGCCGCTCGACGACGCCAGAGTGTAGGTGAGCTGGTCTCACTTTTCGTGCGTCAAAACCGCCCAGCCAACCTATCAAGCGCAATCCGGATCTTCGTTGTAGAACATTTTCGAAGCGGCGAGAATCGGCGGGTTGATGCATAAAATTCGCGTACAAAACTCGATGGATCGCGCCTTCTCAAAAGTTGAGCGATATCTTATTTGCCGGCTGCGGAGCGGCCACCTTGAGATGTTCCGAACAAATCGTTTGCGTCGGCGTGTAGCCTGTGTATGCCGCTCTCAATAACGACCTGTCCGACCACTCGACCGTCTCCGCGCCGCGCGAGATTGAGATGTTTGTCTACGTGATACAGCAGCTTGCCCGACAAGCTGAAGGCGCTGTCACCTTCGAGATAGCCGATCTGCTCACCAGCGTCATTGTGGATCACGGCATAGGTCATCAATTATTCCATTGAATGCCTGACACGTCGATATCTTCAAAATCAGTTTGTCGGTAAGATGTCTAATGTGGTGATTGGCACGCTAACGCGATTGAATACAGAAACATGAGGGCCAGGGCAGACGCCACGATTAGGCTCACTATGGTCGCAAGTTCCGTCCGAGCAACCATTACAATAACGAGATGGCGGGGCCCACCCGGGTAATTCGCCAATCCTTCCTCTGGCAACTTCGGCGATCAGTTCAGAGGAGTCGCTCAAGACTCTTCCCTCCATGCCCCCATAAGAAGGGAAAATGGCTGTTTTGAGAGAGTGTTTGAGAATTGAGCGCAATCTCAGTTTGATCCAGGCTGGCGCATGGTCACTTGCGCTCTCGATCCCTCGAATGGCGCGATCAACGCCAGCATCAGCCAACCTCTCAGCGAGTGCAGGGCTAACGAGTAGGTGATCAAGCCTAAGCCGGCATTCCGCCCCCATCGATTTCGGAGGTAATGCCAGAACGTGTACATGGGGATGTCAGGATGGAGCGCCCGAATGGCGTCGATCCAGCCCTGGTCAAGGATGCGCTTGAAAATTGCGCGGCTCTCCGGCTGCACCAGCGCATCGTTGGCCCGAGATGTGCTGGCGTAAATATCGAATGGGGTCGGCACGACGCTGTAGTCGCCTGCCAGAACCGCTACATCGAAGCCGCCATACGTGGGGTTCTCGTCGGTTGCCTCCACGCTCCGAACGGCAATCCGCAGCCCAGTTCTAACTTCACTTACAAACCGGCGTGGCTGGAGCGACTAAATAAGCACGCAGCCAACCTGATCAAGGACGGCGTGCCAGCGCGGCTCTGCTCGTCGGATGGTTCGCCCGGCAGCGCGTCGCGCCTGATAACTAGGTCAGCATCTCTCGCGAGGATCGCTACACCGTTCCAGGTCTTCTCGCCCTTCCAAACCGCCTGGTAGCCAGCGCCCTGAATAGGACCGAGGGGGAAATCTCGGTGTGCGGTTTTGAGTTCCTGCAAGCAACAACATCGGGCTTCGACCACGCAAGCCATTCGAGCAGATTTGGCAGTCGTTTTCGGACGTTATTGATGTTGAAGGTCACGACCTTCAGCAGGCCCGAGGCTGGCGTCCGACCCGCTCTCGATCTTTTGCGGGCGATAGAGGCGGCGGCCACTCTAACTGGAATGGGCTGCCACGATTACTATTTCGCTATCGCGGAATGTAACCGTGTCGCCCACTTCCCTGTTCACGACCGCGCGTGCGAGCGGAGACACATAAGAAATCTTGCCGTGCGAGGGATCTGCCTCGTCCTCGCCCACTATTTGAAACGTCTGTCTTCGTCCATCCCGCTCTATCGTCACAGTACTCCCAAACTGAACAGCGTTTCGGCTTGGGTCCGGCTTTAGGACATGGGCATTACCGCGCCTCGCGCTCCAGTAACGCAGTTCGCTTGAGGCCTTGGCGAGTTGCGCTCGGTCTCCGCCGGTTTGGGCCGCGCCGTGAGCCTGCCGCGCTGTTTCGAGCGCGGCCTCAATTTGCGCCAGGCCAGACGCAGTGACGTAGTTCGGATGCGGGGAAATCGGCCGATCCACTACGTCCTCTGCTAAGGCGTCCTCCTTTACGAACGCTCTGCTCATCGCACCCGCCGTGTTGATACCGTAGTTTGCACACGCCACTTCGCCGCGGCGTGCGATGCTCCAAGGGAACGGCTGATTGAACTCTTGAGTTCCAGGTCAAGTGGCGAAGGCGCTGTCGAGCCAGTACTAACCCGCTTTCCTCCGAGCAGGCGACTTTCGTGTTTTGCCTCGCGCGTATCCGGCAGAGGCTTCCAGCTTCAGCTTACGAATCTCCTCTTCATAGAAAGCGTTCGCGATAAGCACCATACGAAGGGCCGCAATCGCGTCGCCTTTGCATATCTCCAGCGCCTGAAGAACGTCGTTGTCGATGGACACAGCCGAAATCCTTGAATGCCGGGGCCGGGCGACATAAGAACAAACAGGGAAGCCAGAGTCGGGAGGCGCATGCCCGCACCGATTACGCCAAGCTTGTGAAACGGGTTCGCCGTATCCGCGATCTTTACGGTCGGGGAGAAGGTGGTAGCGGAGGCATTTTCCTCTCCTAGGCGAAGCGATTCGGTGTGCGACCGGCCTCCCCGGCAGGTGCAAACCTCAGCAGACCAAAGGGTCGTTGCTCGACTGGCTTGTCCATTGTAAGCCATTCAAGCGACGCGAGGGATCGGGCCCCTGTGCGCCTATCGTGGCTGAAGAAGAATGCTATGGAGCTTAGGTTTGGCCTAATGGCCGCCCGGAGCACAATCCACGACCCTGCGTGATCGCTGGCCGCTTCGTGCCCTCGAATGTTCCGACTAGCTCCTACATTGACGATCGTTTTTGAGAGCCTGGGGGACGTTTCGATAGTCCGCTGAAGGCAGCCCTGCGCTTTAAGGGTAGACCTGAGACCGACCTAAAGAAGGTGCACTTCGCTGGTGGGGCTGGGCAGTAACTGCGGGATGGCTACGGCCCCGACTCAGGGCGGCGGGGGCTTAATTGGTCCCGTGGGTAATCGGCTTCCCGGCAGGAGACGCGGGGGCGCGAGTAACGGAATTGGTCATTGCTTATCTTTAATTATGCGAGCGAACCTGGGCTGCTAGGTAGGTCTTTTGCAGTGTTCGTGCTCTACATTTCATTCGCGTAGCTGCTTGACGCCTGTATGGCCGCACACCAGACCCGCACGTTCTATCAGACATAAAGCTAGATCGACATGACAGATCGTATTATTGTGCCGGCGGGAGCTCCGGGCATTTCTCCCCGTTGGACATCGAGCGCCAAGAGCGCTGTGGGGACCGCGGCCGACGCAAAAAGCCGCGTCTGGTTCACCATCAGTCATGGCATCCTCAATGAAATCTATGCCCCTCGGCTGGACACAGCGTGCATCCGCGATTTCGGCTTCATCGTCACTTCGCACGGCTATTTTTCCGAGGAGAAGCGGGACACCATTCAAACCGGCGAAATGCTTGAGGATGGCGTTCCCGCCTATCGGTTGATCCATACCGCTCGCGACGGACGATACCGTATCACCAAGACCATTTTTTCCGATCCCGACCGCGAGGTGGTTCTCCAGGACATCGTCTTTGAAGCGCTGATCGGCAAAACATCTGACTACGCTCTGCATGCGCTTGCCGCGCCGCATCTGGTGAATGCCGGTTCTGGCAATACAGCGTGGTATGGTGATTTCAAAGGCCACGGGATGCTTTTCGCAGAAGGGCGCGGAACCTTCTTGGCGGTGGCATCGTCGGTGCCTTGGCTGGCGCGCTCCGCCGGTTTTGTCGGAGTCTCGGACGGTTGGCAGACGCTGCGCCGGGGCGAAGGTTTGCGGTCCGAATATCAGCGCGCCGAAAACGGCAATGTCGCCATATCTGGCACCCTGGACCTCACCGCGGGAAATGGCCGTGCATTGCTTGCGATCGGCTTTGGGGCACAAGCCGAAGAGGCCGCGTTCCGCTCTTTGATCAGCATTCAGCGCGGTGCGCCCGCTGCGCTGGAGGCTTTCCGAACCGGTTGGCGGCAGTGGCAGAGCAAGCTCATACCGCTCGACCAGCCGCGCGATGCAAAAAGGCTCAATCGGTACCGCGTCAGCACATTGGTTTTAGCCTCCCACCGGGACGCAGCATCGGGCGCGATCATTGCGAGCCTGTCGGTCCCTTGGGGTTCGTCCAAGGGCGATGACGATCTTGGCGGCTACCATCTGGTTTGGCCGCGCGATCTCGTCGAGATCGCAGGCGGCCTGATCGCCGCCGGTGCGACGGATGCCGCTGAAGGAGTCCTTGGCTACCTCATGGCGGTCCAGGAAGCCGACGGGCATTGGGTACAGAATTCCTGGCTCGACGGCCGGCCTTATTGGGGCGGCGTCCAGATGGACGAGACCGGCTTTCCTATCCTGCTTTACGACATGCTGTTGCGCGCCGGCGCCATCGATCGTTCTGAGACGACCCGCTACGCCAAGATGATCGAAGCCGCCGCCGGCTATATCGTTCGCAACGGCCCGTCCACTCAGCAGGATCGATGGGAGGAGGACGGCGGCCATTCGCCTTTCACGCTCGCGGTTGAAATTGCTGCCCTCCTTGCGGCGGCAGACGCTATTGAGGCAGCCGGAAGGTCATCGGCGGCGCAGTATCTGCGCGAGGTTGCGGATGGGTGGAATGAGCAAATTGAGACGTGGACCTATGCTGTGGATACCGAGTTATCGCGCAGGCTTGGCATCGAGGGGTATTACGTTCGAATTGGCGCTGCGGCTGGGGGCGGCGGAGACGCCCTCCGCGGTCGAGTCGCGATCCGCAACCGAGCGGATACGAACGCCTCATTGGAGGCCAGCAGCCTCATAAGTCCGGATGCTCTCGCGCTGGTACGATTCGGGTTGCGCGCGGCGGACGACCCGCGCATCCGAAACACTGTGATCGCCATCGACGCAGTGCTCAAGCGCGAACTTCCCGCTGGGCTCTATTGGTATCGCTACAACGAGGACGGGTATGGAGAACATGAGGACGGCTCACCGTTTGATGGAACGGGCATCGGGCGGCTGTGGCCTCTCCTCACAGGCGAGCGCGCGCACTACGAACTCGCTCTCGGGAAGATCCAGGAGGCGCAGCGGCTCCTTACCGCAATGGAAGCGGCAAGCAGCGAAGGTGGCTTGATACCGGAGCAGATATGGGACGCCCAGGATATTCCGGAGCGGGAGTTGTTTCTTGGCCGTCCGGCGGGAAGCGCAATGCCGCTCGCCTGGGCGCATGCGGAGCACGTTAAGTTGCTGCGGTCGCTCAAGGACGGCGCTGTCTTCGACATGCCGCCGCAAGTAGCGCGGAGGTGTATAGGCAGCAAGCATGAGATTCATGTGCAGTCATGGCGCATGAACGCCAAGATGAAGAATGTTGTAAGAGGTCGTCGTCTTCGCCTCGAATTGCCGGAGCCTGCCAAGGTCCGGTGGTCCTCGAACAACTGGAGAGTCGTCAACGACATGGCCACGACGGCTACCGGCTTTGGCACGCACATTTGCGATCTTCCGACGCAGAATTTGCGGGCAGACGAGGCCGTGCTGTTCACAATGTTTTGGAGTGATCGAAACACCTGGGAAGGAGAAAATTTCGAAGTCCGTGTTGGATGACAGTCAAATCGTATTCGCATGGTTCCGGCTAAGCGGTAAGGCGGCCCCAAGCAGACGCAATCAGGCAGCGCCGCATATCAGCTTCTCGCCGATTCTGTTGAAAAGGCGTCCCGGGTGCTGATCGCCGGCGAACCGGCCGGGCATTTCTCTCGACGGTCTCAAAAGCAACGCGCCAATGGAAAAGGCCGCCGCGCGTGCGGCGGCGGGCTTTCAATTGGCGGTCAATCGCAAACGCTAACGCGGCGGATGTGAATACGGCCATAACGATCCTCGAAATCGCGCCGCTCGATGCGGCACTCGCGGTATCGGACGCGATGTCGATCACCGTCTCCGCGATATCCCTCGTCTCGGTTCATCCGGGAGCCGACGATCGCACCGACGGCGAGGCCGCCAATGACGCCGGCGGCGATCTCGCCGTTTTCGGCCAGCGCGGCTTTCGGCGCGACAACGACAGCGAGAGCCAGGCTGGCAGCGACGGCGGCGGTAGCAATTTTCAACATGGTTTGGGTCCTTTTGAAATCTTGATGGAGAAAGACTGGGCCGAAGATCTCGACGATCTGATACGTGGTCGGGCTAGTCGTCCGGGCCTCCGCCTGAGCGTGGAGAACCGATGCGTTGTCCCGTTCACGGGCGTATTTGCCGCCGCGGCAATCGCATCGATGGTCATCTCTTCGAATGAGTGATTGACCAGTAGGGCGCGGGCGGCCTCAAGGATGCGTGTCTTTGTCGCCGCAGCCGCCTCAGCGCGGGCTTTCATCACGTATGGGCGGGTGACCTGTATTTCATCGCCGAGCTCGACCTCGCGACTCTAATCTGGACGCGGGGCCGCGAATTTCCGCTGACAATGCTGGAGAGCCGGTTGAAGTGCCCGCGTTGCGGCTCGCGTCGAGTACGGATCGCATTCACGGTGCCGCCGACGGCGCGGCAGATCCGAGCCTGACCATATTGATGGGTTGATTGATGAGAAACCCGGCCTCGGCCAAGCAGACAGAGGTGCAGACCGATCTCTTTCGGGAGTCATCGGCGCCGGAGGGATTCAGGTACGATCGCGAGCTGATATCGTCCGACGAGGAGCGCCTGCTTATCGACGGGATTGCGAGCCTGCCGCTTATGGAGTTCCGCTTTCAGGGGTATCTCGCCAAGCGGCGCGTCGCTTACTTTGGCTGGCGCTACGATTTCGAGCGGTCTCGATTCGAACCGACCGAGCCGATCCCGCATTTTCTGCTGGAGTTGCGGTCGCGCGCGGCGGCGTTCGCGGAACTCGCTGCCGACGATTTACCGCATGCCTTGGTCACCGAATATGCGCCGGGCGTCGAGATCGGCTGGCATCGCGACCGGCCGGTGTTCGAGGACGTCATCGGCGTGTCGCTCGGATCGGCATGCAATTTTCGCTTTCGCCGCAAATCCGCGGCAAAGTGGGAACGCTTTTCCCTCAAGGCCGAAGCCAAGTCCATCTACCTCATGCGCGGAGCCTCACGTTGGGAGTGGGAGCACAGCATTTCGCCGTTACCACAGTTGCGTTATTCGGTGACGTTCAGAAGTCTCCGCGAGTCGAAGCCATCCGCACAGTCTTCATGAACCGTAAGGGAGGGCCCGACTGATGCCACGCCGAGCCGGTACGGCGGATCTCCCGCTTCACGGCGGCCGCGTTCCGCCGTGGCTGGCCGACCGCATGACCCGGCTCGGCGCCGTGATCGCGCAGGCGATCGTACATCATTACGGCCGGCAGGAATTTCTGCGTCGCCTGGCGAGTCCGTTCTGGTTCCAGTCGTTCGGCGCCGTCATGGGCATGGACTGGCACTCTTCGGGCATTACGACGAGCGTCATCGGCGCGCTGAAATGCGGGCTCGCGCCGCTCGAAGGCGAGCTCGGCGTCCGGGTCTGCGGCGGGGCGCGGCCGGCGATGCGCTGATCGAAATCGAGGTGCGGGCGCACCCGCTTTTCCAGCGCGTCGACGACGACATCCGCGTCGAGCTGCCGGTGCCGCTCGCCGACGCGGTACTCGGCGGACGGATCAGCGTGCCGACCCCGACCGGCCCGGTGACGATGAAGGTGCCGAAATGGTCGAACACCGGAAGCGTACTGCGCCTCAAGGGTAAGGGCGTGCCGCGCCCTGACGGCACGCGCGGCGACGAATATGTCGCGCTCAAGATCGTGCTGCCGGAGAAGCCCGATCCGGAGCTCGAGCGGCTGATCGCGCGATGGCGGACCGGCAAGACCGCCTCGTCGCACGCATCGGCGGAGGCCTGATCATGCGCGCCGCCGAGTTCGCCGTGCAGACCCACCTTGATGCCGGCGCTGTGGAAGCGTGGATCGCGGCCGGTTGGCTGCGTCCTGGTGGCGATGCGGCAAGCCGCGAATTTTCCGACATCGATCTTGCCCGCGCGCGGTTGATTGCCGGGTTGCGCGACGACCTCGGCTTGAACGACGAGGCCATTCCCGTCGTGCTCGATCTGATCGACCAGGTGCATGGGCTGCGCCGGTTAGTGCGCGCGCTCATGGAGTGGAGCCGGCCATGATTCCGATCTCGACCACGGTTCCGACCCGTTACCCTGCCTTCGTCACCTGGATGCTGATCGCCGTGAATTGCGCGGTCTTCCTGGTGCAGATCAACCTCCCGCCCGGCGAGCTCGACGACTTCATTTTCACTTACGCGTTCATTCCGGCGCGCGAGTCCAACGCCAGCACGCCGCTCGATTTCCTGCCATTCATCACCATGATGTTCCTGCATGGCGGCTGGCTGCATCTGATCCTCAACATATGGACGCTCTATCTGTTCGGACCGGCCGTCGAGGACCGGCTCAGCCATGGCCGCTATCTGCTCTTCTATCTCGGCTGCGGCGTTGCGGCCTCCTTCGCGCAGATGGCGACCGACCCCTCGTCGACGGCTCCAGCTTTGGGCGCATCCGGCGCCATTGCCGGCGTGCTCGGCTGCAACATGCGCCTGTTCCCATTATCGCGGGTGATCGTTCTGATTCCCATCTTGTTCCTGCCGCTGTTCTTCGAGCTGTACGCCTTCGTCTTCATCGGCCTTTGGTTCCTGCTTCAGGTCCTGCAGGGAACAGTGGCGTTGCTGCATCCGGCGGAGGGAGGGGTCGCCTGGTGGGCGCATGTCGGCGGATTCCTGGCGGGATTGCTGTTTGGGCCATTGCTGCTGCAGCCGGAGCGTCGCTATCGCGTCTATCAGCGCGACGAAGGCATCCTCGGCTTCGACGCCTGGGGGCGCCGATGACACGCTTCACACCGGGCGAATGACAGGAGGGCCACATGAGCATCGGTGATCTTTTTTGGCTGTTCTTCTTTTTCTCGGCACTGCAGCCCGTGCTGCGCCAGCGCATGCTCGACGCCATGCGCGCGCGCAAGATCGCGAAACTCGAGAACGCGCGCCACTCGCGTGTCATCCTTCTGGTCCATCGCCAGGAAACCATGCGGCTGCTAGGCTTTCCCATCGCGCGCTACATCGACATCAACGATTCAGAAGACGTGCTGCGCGCCATCCAAATGACCGACGACGAGGTGCCGCTCGACATCATCCTGCACACACCGGGCGGGCTGGTGCTGGCGGCGCTGCAGATCGCCTGGGCGATCCGCGAGCACAAGGGCAACGTCACCGTCTTCGTGCCACATTACGCCATGTCCGGCGGTACGCTGATTGCGCTGTCAGCCGACGAGATCGTCATGTCCAAGCACGCGGTGCTCGGGCCGATCGATCCGCAACTCGGCGAATCGCCGGCCGCTTCCCTGCTGAAGGTCGTTGAGCAGAAGCCGATCTCGGAAATCGACGACGAGACTTTGATCAAGGCAGATGTCGGCCGCAAGGCCATTGCGCAGGTCAAGCAAGCGGCGGGCGACATCCTCAAGCGGCGACTGCCTGCCGACAAGGCCGAGGCGCTGGCCGACAAGCTCTCGCGCGGGACATGGACGCACGACTACCCGCTGTTCGCCGCGGTCGCCAAGGACCTCGGCCTGCCTGTCAACACGGACATGCCGGACGATGTCCTCGAACTGATGAAGCTCTATCCGCAGCCGGTGCGCACGCAGGGCGGCGGCGTCGAATATCTCCCGGTCCCGAAGCAAAAAGAGGCCATCGGTCAGCGGGCGTGACCCGCGCGGCAAGGAGCGGACGATGACCGAACGGACGGGAGAGGCGGGCCACCAATGGAGGCGGTTGTCGCTCTACCACAAGTTCGAGCACCTCGTCATCGGCGTCCTCACCGTTCTCATCGCCGGCTTGGTCTTGCTGGCTTTGTGGAATCTGGTTCTCAAGATCTTCGCGAGCATTGCCGCAACCGGCATCGACCCGACCGATTACGCAGTATTCCAAGCCGTGTTCGGCATGATCTTCACGGTGATCATCGCGCTCGAATTCGAACGGTCTCTGCTTGTGCTCGCCGAACGCGAGCGCGGCATCGTGCAGGTGCGAACCGTAATCCTCATCGCGCTACTCGCGATCGTGCGCAAGCTGATGATCATGGATATGGGGGCGGCCGACGTCGGAGAGATTTTCGCGCTCGCCGCTGCGGTCTTGGCGCTAGGCGCCGTGTACTGGCTAGTGCGGGACCAGGACAGGCGTGACGACGACATCTGATCGTCTGGGCGCGGGTTCATCGGAAGTGGAAGGAGACCATCATGGCGATCCGCAAGCTGGAAAGGAAGGAATGGCGTCCGCATTTCGATGCGCTCTCTAAACTCCTCGGCGCCAAGCTGGGGCAGGTCGAGGTCGCCTCGCTGAAGCTGGGCGATCATGCGGAGACGAAATGGGTGCCGCTGCTCGGCATCACCTACGACCCGCATGATGATGTCGTCGATGTTGCGCTCGATGGCGTCGATCATCTGATCGAAAAGCCGCGCGCGATCTATGCGGACAATGTCGGAGCGCAAACGATGAGCCTGGAGATCGTCGATGCCGACGGCGTCAAGCACATCGTCAGGCTGAAAGAGCCCTTGGAGCTGCCGCCGCCATCCTGAGCTGTTGCGATCCTGACGGCCGTCAGTGACAGGCCTTACGACCAAGCATTGTTTAGGAAGTCAGCAAAGGCGCCATCGATCCGATGGCGTAGGCCGTGCGAGGATTGGTCACATCGCGGCACGGAGATAGCCGATGATCAAAGACGTTATGGTGTGGTTGGACGGCAGTCTGGCGGACGAAGTGCGGCTTGAAGTGGCCGCGGCCATCGCACGACATTTCGATAGCCAGATAGTCGCGCTGCTGCTCAACCCCTTGCCCTTGCCCGCCCAGATACTCGAAGGCGTCAGCCGTACCGAGCAACTGGAATTTGCGCGCGAGCTCGGCGATCAGTTGGAGGCCAAAATAGGTAGGCGGTTGAGACTCGTCGCGCGGCCGGTGGAAATCCGACGTTTCGATGTGCTGGTCGACGATATCGCCAATATCGCTTCGCGCGAGGCGCGCTCGGCCGATACCTTCGTCGCGTTGCGCCCCAATGGCGCGATGGACCCCGATCGCCTGGTCGAAGGTGTGCTGTTTGGGTCGGGCCGTCACATCTATCTGTTTCCGGAGGCAGAGCGGCCGGCACCGGCATTCGACCGCATCCTGGTGGCCTGGAATGGCAGCCGCGAGTCGGCGCGGGCGATGGCCGAAGCCATGCCATTCCTGCGCCAAGCTGACCAGGTGACGGTTGCCTTCGTAACCGACAAGCGGCCGGCTGAAGATGAAGCCATCGTTGGGACTGACGCCGTCATTCATCTCGAGCATCACGGCATCCATGCCGAGGTGCGTCATATTGCTAGCCGCAAGGGAGACGTTGGCGCCGCGTTGTTGGCGGAGGCGAGGAACTCTGACCTGTTGGTCATGGGCGGGTACGGGCATCTGCGGCTGCGTGAATGGTTGCTCGGCGGCGTCACATACAATTTGATGCATGAGGCGCCAGTGCCGATCTTGATCGCGCATTAGCCAGCAGACGGCGGGGACAAGTGCAATTATTGCGATCAACGGGACGACGGGGCCCAAATCTCCTCTCTATGCGATCATCCCGGTCCTCACCGTGCTGCGGAAGTGTAGCCCATGTGCTCCAAGGCGTTCCTCCCGAGCGTCATCGCCGGCGCCAGCACGCCGGAGCAGGTCGATCTCAACTGCAAGGCAGTGACCTGCGGCCTGACCGCCGACGAGGTCGCTCACGTGGAAGCGGTTTTCACCGGCGCGTAGTGGCGCGCTACATGTTCTGAGGTGCATGCGGACGATCGCGCGCAACGATCTGCAACCGCGCCGGAAGACGCAGCGCGGCTCGCAATCAAGGTGCGCGTCTTCGACGTCGCGTCATGGAGGCCGGCAGGGTCGTCTCCTTGGGCGCCGCGGCTGCCCCATGCCGCAAGGACTGGCCGCAGGCCGCCTTCTTATCCAAATAGCCGACACCCATGCTGCGGACAGACCGCCGCGGTATACCGCTACGTTGTTGACAATCATCGTCTGAAATGAGCAAATTGTCGGCAATGTACGAAAGAACTGCGGACTCTGTCGTAGATCGGCTCGAACGGGAGCTCGAAGACCTCATTCTCAAAGGGGAATATGGCCCGGGTGACCGCATCAAGGAGAACGCGCTGGCGGCTCGGTTCGGCGTCAGCCGCGCGCCGGTGCGCGAAGCCTGCCGGCTGCTGCAGCGAAGCGGCCTCGTCGACATCGTGCCGAACCAGGGCGCCTTCGTGCGTGCGTTGTCGCTGCACGAGATCGTCAATCTGTTCGATATCCGCGGCTGCCTTGGGCGGCTCGCCGGCGAGCAGGCGGCGGCTTCGATCACGCGCGAACAGCTGGCGCAGCTTCGGGCGCTGATGGGGGAGATGGACGAGGCGTCACGCGATGCAAACGCGGCCCGCTACATTGAGCTCAACATCGCGTTCCACGCCAAGCTTTACGAGGCGAGCGGCAATGCCCGGCTGGCTGCGTTGGATGGGCAGATGGGCAAGGAATTGCGAATTTATCGCCGCCACGGCCTCGCCTTCGGTGGCGGCCTCGCCGTTTCGAATATCGAGCACCGGGCGATCCTCGCCGCCGTCGAGCAGGGCGACTGCGCGAACGCCGGTCGCGAACTTGAAAAACACATTCTGAACGGGCGTGACCGGTTCATCCGCGCCATGTCGGCGACGGGACAACTCGTGCTGAATGACGTTCCAGCAAAGCCAAACCGCAAGAGAGCGTAGCAAAGGCCCTCCGATGAAAGTCAGTAAAGTCGAATGTCTGCCCGTCTACTCCGGATGGCGGAAGAATTTTGTATTCGTGCGCGTCGAGACTGATTCCGGTCTCGTCGGATGGGGCGAGGCCTATAGCCAGTACGATCGTGACGGCGCGGTCGGCGCGCAGGTGCATGAGCTGGGGCGCTACCTGATCGGGCGCGATCCCTTCCAGATCCGCCATTTCCTGCAGATCGCCTTCGACGATTATGCGCAGCGCCGCGGCTCGCTGGAATTCTATTGCGCCACCTCCGGCCTCGAGCAGGCACTCTGGGACATCCTCGGCCGGGCCACCGGCCAACCGGTCTATAATCTGCTCGGCGGACCGTGCCGGTCCAAGATTCGCGTCTACGCCAACGGTTGGAGCTACAAGCTGCAGAAGCCGGAAGATTATGCGCGCGCCGCCGAGGCGGTGGTGAAGCGCGGCTTCACGGCGATGAAGTTCGACCCGGTGTCGGGGCCGTGGCGCACTTATGTACCGAAGGAGCACATTCGCCGCGCGGTGCGGGTGATGCGCGCGATGCGCGACGCGGTCGGGCCGGACGTCGATTTGCTCCTCGATATTCACCGGCGCCTCGCGCCGATGCATGCGATCGACCTCTCCAATGCGCTGGCCGAATTCGAGCCCTTTTGGCTGGAAGAGCCGTGCCAGTCCGAGAACGTCGAGGCCTTGGCCGACGTCCGCCACGCCAGCCGCATTCCGGTCGTGACCGGCGAGGCTCTCTATACGCGCGCCGACTTCCGGCCGATCTTCCGCGCCCGAGCCGCCGACATCATCAATCCGGACGTTTCCAACTGCGGCGGCATCCTCGAGCTACTGAACATCGCCTCCGCGGCGGAAAGCGAGATGATCGCGGTCTCGCCGCACAATTACAATTCGACGACGCTGGCGCTGTCGGCGACCGTGCACGCCTCAGCCTGCATGCCGAACTTCATCATCACCGAGTACTTCCTGCCGTTCGAGGAGATCGGCGCAAAGCTGTGTCCGAACCTGCTCAAGCCTGTCGACGGTTACATCTCGTTGCCGGAGGAGCCCGGCCTCGGCCTGACCGTCAACGAAGCAGCGGTCCGTGAGAACAAGGCGCAGCAATACCCGGCCCGGACCTTCCGGCTGCCGGGCGACGAGGGTCCGTAACGAATGCCGCCGGCGATATCCGTATCGCCGGCGAACCCAAAATAAAAACTGTATTGGGAGGAGTTCGATGAAGCACAGGTTGGGCATTCTTGCTGCGATCACGGTCGCCGTCTTTGCCGCAAACGCCGCGGCGGCACCCTATCCGTCGCACACAGTGCGGTTGCTGTGCTGGAGCAGCGCCGGCTCGCCGCTCGACGTGATGATGCGCGAGCTCGGCAAGCAACTGGGCGACACCCTTGGCGGCACTTTCGTGGTCGAGAACCGGCCGGGCGGCGAGGGCGCAGTGGCGATGGCGGCGGTCACCAACCAGCCGGCCGACGGCCATACGATCCTGTCGACGACGTCGAGCATGTCTTTCGCTATGGCGAAGGGCGACATTCAATACAAACCCGACGACTTCGTAGTGCTGCCGGCGCTGCAGGCGGAGTCGTCGGCGGTGGCGGTCCGCAAAGACAGCCAATTCAAGACCATGAAGCAGTTCATGGACTTCATCCGGGCGCAGCCAGACAAGATATCGGTCGGCGGCTTCTCATCCGCTGGGTTTCACCAGTACGTCTTCTATCGACTGCAGCAGGTGGGACACTTCAAGTCGATCTGGGTACCGTTTCGCGGCGGCCAGGACGCCGCGCTGGCGTTGATGGGCGGCCACATCGACGTCGCCATAATGACGCCCAGTTCGGCACTGGCGCAGGTGAAGAACGGCGACATCCGGCTGCTCGGCATCAGTTCCGAGAAGCGCGACGAATACTTCCCGACCGTGCCGACGTTCAGGGAGCAAGGCTACGACGTCGTCGCCTCGATCTGGCGCGGCGTGATGGTGAAGAAAGGCACACCGCAACCGGTCATCGACACGCTGCTCTCGGCCCTCGGCAAGATGAAACAGACGGAAGAGTGGCAGCGGTTCTCTCGTCAGAACATGCAGAACTCGGTCGATATCTCGCTGGCGGATATGCAGAAGAAAGTGCGCGAGGAGGTCGCGGAGGACCGCGAATTCCTAACGTCGATCGGCGCGGAAAAATAGGGCCAACACGCAGCGGCAACAGGGGAGGATGGCTATCATGAAATCGCGTCTGATCAGGCCGGCGCTCGTTGTCGCCGCGCTCGCCGCGGGCGTTTCGGCCGGCTACGGTCCGCTCCGGACCTGGGCGGCCGAGCAATGGGCGCCGCAGCACAATGTCGAGTTCATCGTGCCCACGGCCGCCGGCAGCACGATGGATTTGCTGGCTCGCGTGATCCAAAAGGTGTGGCAGGAACAGAAGGCCGTAACTGTCCCGGTCACGGTCGAAGCCAAGTCCGGCGCCGGCGGCGCCGTGGCGTGGACATATCTGAGTCGTAAGGCAGGGGACGGCCACTACATTGCGATCAGCGGTCCCACGCTGCTGGCCAATGAAATTCTGCATGTCGGCGACCTGAGCTACCGCGATGTCACGCCGATCGCGCAGCTGTTCACCGAGTACACGGTCTTCGCCGTGCGCGCCGACGGTCCGCTCAAGACCGGTGCCGACCTCGTTCAGGCGATGCGAACGTCCAAGACTTTGTCGATCGGCGTCGCGCCGGGCTTCGGCGGCTCGAACCATGTAGCGTTTCTCAAGCTGGCCGGTGCGGCGAAGATCGATCCGAATGCGCTGACGATGGTGCCGTTCCGCGGCGCCAACGATTCGGTGACGGCACTGCTTGGCGGTCACATCGACGCCGCCGATGCGACCATGTCGGCGATGGCGCCATTTCTTCGCTCCGGAAAGCTGCGTGCGATCGCCATTGCCGCGCCCAAGCGCCTGACGGGCGAGCATGCCGATATCCCGACCTGGAAAGAACAAGGATTCGATGTCGTGGAAGGCAATTGGCGCGGCATCATCGGGCCGAAGAACCTCCCGCCGGCCGAACTGGCGTTTTGGGACAGCCGCGTGGCGCAATTGGTGAAAAGTCCTGAATGGGCCGAAGTGCTGAAGCGCTACCAATGGGATTCGGATTATGCGGACAGCGCCGCCTCGAAGCGCTTCCTCGACCACCAGTTCGAAGAGCTCAAGGCGACATTCGCGCACCTGAAGGTGTCGAAATAGAAACCGGGCGGACCCAGGAGCAGTTCTCGTGGATGCAGCCACCGATCTGATGCGGGCGACAAAGGACGCCACCCGCAAGCTTGCAGCGTTCGCGTCGTCGCTCACTTTTGAAGCTTTGCCCGGCGAGGTGGTGGAGAAGGCGAAGCTCTGCATTCTCGATACGCTCGGCTGTTGCATCTTCGGCAACTCACTGCCGTCGCTGCGCAAGCTCGCGGCCGTCATTCTCCCTGAAGGTGCGGCGCCGCAAGCGACGATCTTCGGCTGCTCCGCCCGCACGAGCCCGTCATCGGCCGCTCTGCTCAACGGCACGGCGGCGCATGCCTTTCAGCTCGATGAAATCCACATCGAGTCGACCCTGCATCCCGGGTCGCTGGCGCTGCCGGCAGCCTTCGCCTTGGGTGAAGCCAAGAAGGGGGGCACGGGGCGCGATCTCATCGTGGCGATGGTGGCCGGCTATGAGGTTGGCTTGCGCATTGGTCTCGCGTTGCGAGGCGGCATGTTCAAGAGCGGCTTCCATAACCAGGGAACGACTGGCGTCTTTGTCGCCGCGGCGGCTGCGGCGCGGATGCTCGGTCTGGACGCAGCACAAACGGACCAGGCATTCGGAATAGCGGCGTCGCAGGCGGCTGGCCTCATGGCAGTGCAGGACGGCGCCATGACCAAGTCCTTCCATTCCGGCCGTGCCGCGCAGAGTGGCGTCTATGCCGCGTTGCTGGCGCAGCAGGGCTACACCGGGATCAACCACGTGCTCGACGGCGCCTACGGTACGTTCTTCAGGTCGTTCGTCGATGATTGGGCGCCCGAACTCCTGACCCAGGATATCGGTAGCGACTGGAAGATTATGCGCGTCGGCTTTAAGCCGGCGCCGGCCTCGAACGGCAGCATCACCGCGATGACGGCGATCGACCGCATCATGCGCGAGCAGGGCCTGCAAGCGATCGATATTGAGTCGATCACCGTGGCCGTGAGCGATAATACGCTGCATCACTGTGGCTGGCCCTACATCGCCGAGCACATCCAGGGCGTTCTGTCGGCGCAGATGAATTTGTTCTACGGAATTGCCGTGATGGCGCTCGATCGACGCGCCGGTATCGAACAATTCGACGAAGCGCGCATTCGCGACCCGAATATCCTCAAATTCATCGAGCGCATCGAGGTTCAGCACGATCCTACCTTCGATGCCGAGAAGGGCCGCTACCGTGTCGGCTGCCGCATGGTCGTCCGGGCCCGCGGCCGAGCGTTCGAAACGACGGTGCTCTACCG
>Ga0265338_10002520_pt1 | contig 27218 bp, 21 predicted proteins | sample 42126metaG_FD_193579 | JGI IMG/M metagenome (GOLD analysis project Ga0265338, IMG submission 193579) | Rhizosphere microbial communities from Carex aquatilis grown in University of Washington, Seatle, WA, United States - 4-21-26 metaG | ecosystem: Host-associated > Plants > Roots > Rhizosphere...
CCCACAAGAGCTCGGAGCACTTTCCAGGTTCGGCGTTGACCGGCTCTCCGTGCCAGGATTCGGGTTCGAACGCGAGACCGATGCGGGCGTGGGTGGTGCCGGGATGGCGCTCGTGGATGCTGAGGACCAGGCGTAGGGCTGCCGGCTCAAGGGCGATGCCGGTCTCCTCTTTCGTCTCGCGGACGGCCGCGCTCAGGACGCTTTCGCCATCTTCGAGGTGGCCGCTGGGCAGGCAGAGCATGCCAGTCGCGTAGACGCTCCCGGCGCGGCGCAGGAGAAGGATCGTCCCCTTGCGCCGGAGGATCACGTGGACATCGACGACGCTGAGGTAGCGCTCGGTCATGATGGCACCTAACGAGAGTAGGGGGCTGATTCGGCTTAAGTGTGGCTGGCGATGAAGGCCAGATGTTCTCGGCAACTGCAGAACATGGCGGCACGGCGGGCCGTGACGGTGCGCTCGGTCGCAGCGACAGAGCGGACAGGAGTGAAGGCATCCGGCTCAAGCTTCCTTCCACAATTGGCGGAGCGTGTCACGGCCGACCGCGACGAGTTCCGGGTCCGCGTTCTCGTACCCGCGGGCGAGCGCGGCTCATCACCATCGCCGGGGCCAGCGGCACCACCGGGACGCCGATGCAGAAGGTCCGCCTTTCCACCGCCCAGGCCCATATCCTGCTCTCCGGCACCGGCACCGGCACCCGCGCCCAGGGGCTGATCCTGCTCGACGAGACCGCCCGGCTCGCGCTGGACAACGGCCTGTCGCACCAGCTGCGGTCTATCGAGTCCATCCGCACGGATGCGCTCGCCGAGGCCCGGTGATGCCCCTGGCAGAGAGGAACCCATTGAGCACCGCACACGCCGCCACCAGCCAGCACCACGCCGACGCAAAGCTGATCTGGGACTACCACCAGCTCGGGCACCAGCTACGGCCCTGCTCAGCCGGGATCGGGCTAGGCAGCCACGACCTGAACCACGTCGTCGCGAGGCCGCCGCCCCGCTGGTAGCCCCACCGCGCCGACAGCGCGTCCACCAGCCACAGTCCCCTGCTGCCCTCCGCCTCGCCGTCAGCGGGCGCGCGGCGGTCTTCCCGGTCTCCTTCGAGGAACAGCGCGGTGGTCGCCAGCCAGCCTGGTGCGCCGGATGCGGTGATCTGGTCGACAAGCCCGAGGAGCCGCCGGTCTGCCTTCAGCCGTGGCTTCTCGCTTCCACATGTCCGGCCAGGTGCTCCGGCTGGCCGCATCCGAGACTCGTACCCAGTGGCGGGCCCACGAGGGCCTCAGCCTGAGACCGGGGCGATTTCTCAGCCCTTAATGAAGAAGCTGCTTGGGTCACCGCCAGCGTTCACCGAGTCCAGGTCGGCGTCATTGAGGTCGTCAAGGTCGACGACCGGGGCGGCGGGCGCGTGCAAGATGTGGACGCCGGGGCTGGCCGTCCACTCGGCTATCACCTCGTCCTTGAGGAACAGCCCCTCGTGCGGGGTGCGGTCGACGCGCACCACGGCGCCCGGGTCGACCGGCAGGCCCTTCGAGCTGGCGTAGGCCGTCGGGTCTGCGGTTAGCTTGGCGGCTTCCGCCTCGTTGCCCCAGACCGCCGCCAGCAGCAGCGAGTAGTTCCTGATGAACGTGGAGCCCAGCTCCTCTGGCTCGGACATTGCGCCTCCTAGGCCGCGAGCAACGGCGGCGCCTGGAGGGCCGGGCCGAGTTTGAGTCGCATGACGAACGGTTCGGCGATGCGGCGGAAGGTCGGCAGCGAGTCGAAGCCCCGGTCCCAGACCGCCTCGATCAGGTCCTCGACCTCGACCCCCCACAGGGCGGCGTAAACCCGGTCCACCACCTCGTCGCGATAGTGCAGGCGGTCGAGCCGGCCGGGCCGGGTGGCCGGCGGGAGCAGCCCGTTGGCCGTGATCGCCTCGGCGGCCACCTGGCGGGCCCAGCCGCAGGTGCCGTCGTCGCCCGCCGTCCGCAGACCGCGCAGGTTCTTCGCGGCCTCGACGACTGTGCCGAACGCGCGGACCAGCACGCGGATGACCGCTTCGTCGGCGAACCCGGGATCGGCTAGCCGGCCCCGCTCGCGCGGGCTCAGCCAGACGCCGAGCTCGGCCAGGGTCTGCCCGTCGAGGGCATGCGCGGCGGCGGCGGCCACCGCGGCCGCCTCCAGGCCCGGTGCGCCGGCCGCCGGGCCGACCAGGCTCGAAAGCACGTCCCGCCGGTGCCGCTCGGGGTAGCCGGGATGCAGCAGCATGATCGCCGACACGACGTCGGAGTCGGGAACCCACGTTTCGCCGGCCGACTGGCCGTGGAAATGATCGGCCCAGCTCACCACAAAGGCGGTCGGAGGGTTGGTGATGGGGCGATCCAGCGGGTTTGGCGGCCCCAGAGCCGGGTCTCCGCTGGCCGCTCGACTCAGCATGTCCACCGCGTCGTCGGCCTTGAGGTCGCGGGCATGGCCGCTGTACCAGGCGTCAAACTCCTCGACGATTTCGGCCCGCAGCTCTTGGCGGGCGCACTGGACCAGCATCCGCCGGCTCCGGAGCCGGAAGGGCAGCGCCTTCGCGATTCGCAGCAGCGCGGCGGCGGTATCGGCGGTGACCGCGCCGTCCCGCGCGGCCTCGCCGATGGCGACCCGAATGGACACCAGCGGCTCGCTCAGCGCGCGGTACCCGTCGTCGCCGGTGGTGTGGATGACCGCCACCTCGTCGTCGCCGTCGATCGCGCCCGAGCGGTAGAGCTCGAAGACCTCGCCGACCCCGCGCATGCCGTACTGGTACAGCTCGGCCGCCCGCAGCGCGCCCATGCTGCTGCTGCCGATCACGGTGACGCCCTCGGCCAGCAGGGCCAGGATCTCCTTGTGGCGCACCGGCGCCGCCTGCAGGAACAGGCCGTCGATAATCAGGACGCGGTCGCCGGCGCGAGCGCCGATCCGCAGCAAGTCGCCGAGCCGGACCGGCGGCAGGATCGAGGCTCCCGGAAGGAGAGCCTCGACCTGCGAGCGCGGCAGACTCGGCCCCACGAACACGAAGTCGCGCGGCACCGGAGGATCTCCTTGACTAGGCGAGGATGATGATGAGCAGCGCGAAGAAACCACCCGTGGCCGCCTCGAGCTCGTCCTCGCTGAGCTCGTCGAAGTCGATCAGCGGGACGGCCGGGACGCGCAGGATGTGCTGGCCGTCGCTGTTCCACGCCTCGACCAGCTTGCTGCCGATGAGCATGCCGTTGGGCTGGGTGCGGTCGAGCACAACGGTCTTCCCGTCCTCGACCGGCAGGCCGTGCTGCTTGGCGTAGGCGGTCGGGTCCGCGATCAGCCTGGCTTCCTCGCCGTCGTTCTGCCAGACGCCGATGATCAGGGCGTTGTAGTCCTTGAGGAACTGCGTGGAGTCGGTCATGTTGTTCTCCTTCTGTTCGCCGCGCGGGTGCGCGCTCTGGTCCTCCCCGCTTGGCCACGGCGGCCACGCGGTGAGCTCAGGTGCCGGTCAGGACCGGTATTTCGAGAAGTCGCACAGCGGCAACCCGGGAGCGAGGATCATGCTCATCGGGATGCCGATGTCGGGTTGGGTCAGGTCGATGGCGTACGGCTCCCAGCCGGTCACGGCGCGGACCTGGCCGGCGCAGTAGGCGATGACGTCCTCGATGTCGTCAAACCGGGGGGCCGGGTTCCCGTCGGTGATCGCGGTGTCGACGGTGCGCGAATCGCGCTCGAAGTCGGGGGCCGGCCGGTAGCTAACGGTCTCGATGTCGTCCCGCGCGCCGGAGACGACGGTGAGACGACTCTGGGCGGCCTCGGCGACGGCCCGGCCAAAGGCGATCTCCGGATCGATGTGGCACCCGAATCCGCCGCAGCGGATCGGCATGTCGGCCGACCAGATCTCCGCGCCGTAACACGACAGCCCGTAGCTGTTCTCCAGCCGGACGGTCTCGAAGCTGCAGCCGGCCGAGGCGACCGCCTCGACGATGGCGACCGTGACCGGGTCGGTGGCCGATTCCGGGTTGACGTGCTGGCGCGGCCGGCCGCGGTCCCGTTCCCGCCTGGCGATGTGCCCGGCGACGCAGCCACGCTCGATGACCTCGAACAGCCCGTGCAGGATGGCGTCGGCGAGCGTGTTGCCGGTGGCGGCGCCGTTGGAGGATCGGTTGAAGTACACGTGGTGCCAAGTCCGGGGCTTGGTCATTTCAAGGCAGAGGAAAGCGGCCGGCGCCAGCTTCCGGCTTCCGGTCAGCAGGCCGGTGCCAGTCACCCAGTCCAGCGGGGTGCGGTCGGTGACCGGCGAGTTCGGCATCAGGTTCAGCGCGCGGACGTCGTAGTCAAGCCCGACCGAGCGGGCGGGACCGGTAGCCGCGATTGGCAGCGTGGCATATTCGAGGTGCCAGGTCTCCACGCTCTCCATAACCGCGCTGACCCAGGCCTGCGCGGGATCTATGCTGCTTCCCATCCCGAGCGCCAGGGTCTTGCTATCCGGCCGGTAACAGACCATCGTCGGTATGCCGATCTCGTCGAGATGGGTGATGTCGGCCACCCGGGTAATTGAGAAACGGTCGAGCATAGGAAGCATTCGCTCGCGGGTCGACTCGGGCGAGGCGCTGCGATAAGTGCCGGTGCGATACATGATTTCAGTACTCATCAGCGCCTCCGCGGTTGATTTATCGCCATCCATCCGGCTATGCCACGAACGCTAGGCTGCCTTTTGGCGAGCTGGCAAGAGAAGGCCGCTGGATTACACGAGATCATGCCGTTGACGGTGCGGCCGGGATTAACGATGACATGATTTCGTGCCACGGTGTGCCATTCAGCGACCTAGGGGGTAATAATCGGCGGTATTACTCGTGCGGTAGGCGGATAAGCCGGCAAGTGGAGGGACCGTGGACGCGCCCATGACATTTCCGAAGGCCTGGCCGTGAGGTTCCGACCCGCGGCCTTGCGGCATCTCACGGCCCCCGAGCAACTCGACCAGGTGGTCCGCCTGGCGTCCGTCCCGGCCTGGCTCATGACCGGGGTGCTGACCGTGATCGTCGGCGTTGCCGTCACCTGGGCGACGGTCGGGACCGTGAACACCACCGTGGGTGCGCCCGGTGTGCTGATCCATGCCGACGGGGTAACGACACTCGACGCCGACAGCAGCGGTCAGGTCGCCCAGCTCTGGGTGCCGCCGGGTGAGCTCGCGAAGAGCGGTACCCGCCTCTACAGCGTGCAAGGCGCCGACGGGCGCACCCACACGGTCAACGCGCCGTGGGACGCCTACGTCGTGTCGACCCTGGTGGCAGTCGGCCAGCTCGTCGAGCCGGGCACGCCGGTCGCCGACCTGGAGCGGGTAAGGGGCACCAGCGATCCGCTTGAGGCGGTGGTATTCGTGCCTGCCGTCGACGCGCCCGCGATCCCGCCCGGCAAGGAAGTCACGCTAGACGCGGCGGCCGTGCCAAGCGCCGTCTACGGCACGCTGCACGGGACCGTGGCGTCGGTGGGAAACTTTCCCGAGACCAGCGGGTCGCTGCAGGCGTTTCTCGGCCGGGACGCTAACGTCGGGAGCTACCTCGCGGCGGGCAGCGTGACCAGGGTCGTCATCAAGCTGGCGACCGTGGCCGGCGCGCCCGCCGAGCTGGCGTGGTCCAGAGCCGGCCCCGGCATCGCGCTCAACGCGGAGAGCAGCGTTCAGGCGTCGTTCGTCGTCGCCGCGCAGCACCCGATAGAATGGCTGATCGGCCAATGAGCGGGCAGGCGAAGGCCACCGCGGCGGCGCGCACGTCGCGCCCGGACATCCCGCCCAGGCGCCGCCAGCGCACCCCGACCGTGATCCAGATGGAGGCGGTGGAGTGCGGGGCGGCCTCGCTGGGGATCATCCTCGGCCGCTATGGCCAGTTCGTGCCCTTGGAGGAGCTCAGGCAGAAGTGCGGCGTCAGCCGGGACGGCTCCACCGCCGCCAGCGTGCTGCGGGCCGCGCGCCTGTTCGGCCTGGAGGGCAAGGGCATGCAGCTTGACTTGGCCGACCTGCCCAAGCTGCCCCTGCCCGCGATCTTGTTCTGGCGGTTCGACCACTTCCTCGTCCTTGAGGGATACGGCCGCAAGGTCTGGCTCAACGACCCGGGTACCGGCCCGCGCTCGGTCACCTGGGGTGAGTTCGACCGGTCGTTCACCGGCATCGCGCTCAAGCTGGCGCCAGGCCCGGACTTCCGGCCGGGCGGCGAGCGCCGCCGCGTGCTGGCGGCGCTGCTCGCCCGGCGCCCGCACCTCGGCTCGGTGCTGTACCTGACGATGCTGCTCGGCCTGCTTGTCGCGGTCGCCGGGCTGACCGTGCCCATCTTCACCCGCGTGTTCGTGGATCAGGTGCTGCTCGGCGGCGGCAGGGGCGCACTCGGCGGGCTGATCGCCGCGCTGGGGATCGCGGCTGTGCTGACGCTGCTGGCCGGAGCGCTCAGGCAGTCGCTGCTGGTCCGGGCGGAGGCGGTCTTCGCCCTCGGCAGCGCGGCCCGCTTCGTCCGTCACCTGCTGCGACTGCCGGTTATCTTCTTCGACCAGCGCCACGCGGCCGACCTGACCAACCGCGTGCGCAGCAACGACGTGGTGGCCGACGTGCTGGCCCGGCGGCTAGGGTCGACCGTCGTGGACGGCGTGCTGGTGCTGGCCTACGGCGTCCTCCTCATCCGCTACAACGTACTGCTCGGGCTGCTCGCGATGCTCTTCGCCGGCCTCAACGTCGCCGCGCTGCGGTACGTCGCCGCGATCCGCAAGAGCGCGGTCGCCGGCCTCCAGGCCGACCGGGGGAAGCTGTACACCACCGTGTACACCAACATTCACATGATTGAGTCGATCAAGGCCGGCGGGGGGGAGCAGACCGGCTTCCAGCGGTTCGCCAGCCGGGCGGCCGCGGTGGCCAGCGGGCAGCAGCGGCTCGGCCTGTCGACCGCCGTGATCGGCGTGGTCCCCGCGCTGCTGGCCGCCCTGAACACCGCCGTCCTGCTGTGGGTGGGCGGCCGCGAGGTCCTCGCGGGCACGCTCAGCCTCGGTCTGCTGATCGGACTTCAACTGATCATCACGTTGATGAATCAGCCGGTCACCAGCCTTACCGTGCTCGGTTCGCGGCTGCAGGAGACGAGCGCCGACCTGAGCCGCCTGCGGGACGTCGAGAACTACCCGGCCCCGCCGGCCGGAGTCAGCGACGCGGCCCGCAGCTCCTCGCTAGAGGGCCACCTGCGGATCGAGGGTCTTACCTTCGGCTACAACCCGCTCGGCAAGCCGATCATCGACGGGCTCGACCTCGACCTGCCGCCGGGCAGCCGGGTCGCGCTCGTGGGCGGCTCGGGCAGCGGCAAGTCCACGATCGGGCGGCTGGTAGCCGGGCTCTACGAGCCCTGGTCCGGCCGTATCACGCTCGACGGCATGACCCGCGGCGAGATCGACCCGGGGCTGTGGGCGTCCACGATCGCCTACGTCGACCCGGGCCAGTTCCTGTTCGAGGGGACGGTCCGCGACAACATCACGTTCTGGGACCCGACGATCGGCGACGACGAGATCATCGCCGCGCTCACCGACGCCTGCGTCTACCCGGCCATCGCCCGGCGCCCCGGCGGCCTGTCCAGCCTCGTCGCCGAGGACGGGCGGAACTTCTCGTACGGGCAGCGGCAGCGCCTGGAGATCGCGCGCGCCCTGGTCAAGCGGCCGGCGCTGCTCATACTTGACGAGGCGACAAGCGCCCTGGACGCGGAGACCGAGTCCGCCGTCGACGCCAACCTGCGCCGGCGCGGGGCGACATGCCTGATCATCGCGCACCGGCTGTCCACGATCCGCGACTGCGACCTGATCATGGTGCTTGGCACGGGCGGCGAACTGGAGCGCGGTACGCACGACCAGCTGATCACCAGCGGCGGCGCGTACGCACGCCTGATCCGGGAGGTATGAACGCGATGGACGGCGTCGACTCGAACGGCGATTCGCGGCCCGCGGGCACGGCTTTCGCTTCGCAGCCCGGTCCGGCGACGCTGCCCGCCCCCGGCTCGCAGCGGAAATGGCTCGACCCGGTCGACGGGGTGCTGGTCGGAGGAGGCCAAGCCGACCTGTTCGCGCACCGGGCCGGCGCGGCCGGGGAGCAGACCAAGCGTCATTTCGTCGCGCGCATCCCGGCCGGGAGCGTGGTACCGCCCGTCCCCGCCGGGCCGCTCGCGATTGAGGTGGTGGCTCTGCCCGGCGCGATGCTGGGCGACGTGCCACCCGGACCACTGAACGCGAGCCTCGTCGACGGGATCGACACGGCCCTGCTGGCCATCGCGAACTCGGTCCGCGCCCGCAGCGGCCCGCGCAACGCGACGGTGCTCCAGCCGCACCAGATCGTGTCCGCCGCCGCCGGCACCGCCCTGATGGGCAACGCGCACGTCTGGTGGCTGCGCACTGTCGGCGGCGCGATCCGCGTCAATGGCCGGCCAGTCGGCCGCGGCCCGGACGACGCCGACCTGATCGTGCTGTCCGGCCGGGACTGGATCGAGGTGGAGCAGGCCTGCACCATCGAGGCTCAGAGCAGCATGGACGTGCTGTCGGCCGGCTTGCTTGAGGGTGCGCTCGCGGCGTACTTGCGGCGGCTGCTCGATGTCATCGATCAGCGCATCACCGAGCGCGAGGCGGCGTTCCTGGCGGCCCTCGCCGCGCGCAAGAAGGCCGACCGGTCCTTGGTCGGCCACGCCGCGCACGCGTCTCTGGCCGCGGTCGGCGTGCGCGCCGCCCCCGACAGCGCCGATCCTGAGGCGCACGAGCTGCGCTACCAGCGCACGATGGCGCTGCTTGCGGTGCTGCTCGGCGCCGCCGCGGGCGGCCTGGCCGCGCCCGCCGACGGCAGCCGCCGGGCGGCCAGCGACGCGGAGGCCGTGCGCGACGTGGCTCGCCACTCGGGCCTGCACCTGCGCGAAGTCGAACTGTCCGGCGGCTGGCACCGCCGGGACGTGGGACCGCTCATCGGCTGGGAACCGGCCAAGAACCCCGACGCGGCGGACCAGGCCATCGCGCTGGTCTTCCGCCGCGGCCGGTACCATTCGGTCGACCCGTTCACCGGCGCGGCCAGCCGCCTCAGCCGCGCTGCCGGGCAGAACCTGCGCAAGGCGGCGACCCAGGTTCAGGTCCCGCTGCCGCCCGAGAGCGGGATCGGCACCGCCCTCAGGCTCGGGGCCGCGGGTGTGTCGCGGGACGTTCGCGGCCTCCTGATCGCCGGGCTAGTCGCGGCGTGCCTCGGGCTGGCGGTACCGGTGGTCACCGGTACTGTCCTCGGCCGGATAGCAACGGGCTCCTCGTCCGACGACGAGCTGCGGGTGCTGCCGATCGCGCTTATCGCGGCCGCGGTGCTGGCCGCGGTCTCCGCCGCCGTGCAGAACCTGCACCTGCTGCGGGTAGAGGGAAGGATCGAGAACGGCACCCAACTGGCGCTGTGGGACCGCCTCATCCGGCTACCAGTGGCGTTCTTCCGCTCGACCAGCTCGGGGGAGCTGGCCAACGCCGTGCTCGGAATCTCGTTCATCAGGGAGTCGTTGAGCGGCATCACCGTCGCGGTGGTGAGCGCCGGCCTGACCGCGCTGCTCGACCTTGTCTTGATCTTCGTGCTTAGCCCGCTGCTCGGCTTGGCCGCCCTCGGCGTCGCCGCTGTGTGCCTGGTTGCCGTCGGCGTCCTCGGGCGCGCCATCACCCGGCGCGCGCACCGGGCGCTGCCAGCCGAGCACCGCACCGTCGCGTTCACGAACAAGCTGCTCACCGGCATCGCCAAAGTCAAGATGGCGGACGCCGGGGACCGCGCGTACGCGCGGTGGGTGCAGCTGGCGAGCGGCGCTCGCAGGCACCTCGTCGCCGTACGCCGCGTCCAGGGATGCGTCCAGGCCCTGTCGGCGGTACTGCCGATCGTCGGCCAACTCGTCCTGTTCCTGATGATCGCGGGCCCGCTGGCGCACAAGGTGGCCCCCCGTGAATTCTTCACCATCAGCATCGCGTTCTCGCTGCTGCTCGGAAGCCTGCTGCTCCTGGTGTCCGCCAGCGTCGAGATCATGGCGGCGACGCCTCGGCTAGCGGCTCTCGCCCCGGTCGTCGATGCGCGGCCGGAACATCGGCCGGACCGCACCGACCCGGGCGACCTGCACGGCGAGATCTCGCTCGTAGGCGTCAGCTTCGCCTATCAGCCCGACGCCCCGCTGATCCTCGACAATCTCACCCTGCACGTCAACCCGGGCGAGTTCGTCGCCATCGTCGGCCCGACCGGCTGCGGGAAGTCGACGCTGCTGCGTCTGCTGCTCGGCTTCGAGAATCCCGCCTCAGGCGCTGTCCTGTACGACGGGCAGGATCTCGCCGACCTTGACCTGCAGGCGGTCCGCCGGCAGTGCGGGATCGTGCTCCAGGATGGTGCCCTGTTCGCGGGCAGCATCAGGGAGAACATAGCCGGCGCCGGGAGCTTCGACCTGGACCAGGTGTGGGACGCGGCCCGGCTGGCGGGCGTCGACACCGACATCGAGGCGTTCCCGATGGGGATGGGCACCCTCCTGCCGCCGGGTGGCGGCACCCTGTCGTCCGGCCAGCGGCAGCGCATCTTGATCGCCCGGGCCCTGATCCACCGGCCGCGGGTGCTCTTCTTCGACGAAGCGACGAGCGCGCTGGACAACCGCACGCAGGAGATCGTGACCGCGAGCACCCGGACGCTGTCGGCCACCAGGCTCGTCATCGCGCACCGGCTGTCCACGATCATCGACGCCGATCGCATCGTCGTCCTCGACAAGGGCGCGGTGGCGCAGGAAGGGACCTTCGCCGAATTGATGGCCCAGCCCGACAGCCTTTTCTTCCGGCTCGCGTCACGTCAGCTGATTGGCGCGCGCCTGCCCGCCCCCGATTAAACGCCGCTGCGGCCGGCCCGGTCGGCGTCGCCTGGCACCGTGTTCAGGCTCACTGCTCGGGTTCTGCCGGGTCGAGGACACCGCGTACCAGATCAGAACCGACATTCTCAAGCACGACCCGGGTCGTCTCGCTGATCAGGGTGATAACGGCCTGCGTCCTGACCATCGGATTGGAATTGAGGCCCGGCCCGCGACTGCTGTCCCAGTTCTCGACGATTCCCGCATGGACTAGGTGTACAAGCTGGCCTGCGACAGGCTCGGTAGCGTCGAGTATGTCCGCGACCATGCGTATCGCGGCGGGCAGCGGAACACCGAGCTGCCGCAGGGCAAGCGCGGTCCGCAGCGGTCTCGGGCGGGTGACCCGGAGCTCGCCGTCCGCCGACCGGCCAACGATGCCATGGTGCTGCAGCGTATCGATGAGACCGGGATCGCGCGCGCCGACGCGCTCAAGCAAGGCCGCCATTTCGGCCGTCTGCGAATCGGCGTCGCCGGTACCAAGAATGGTGCCGATGGCGAACAGGTTAAACCCCTGCCGCTGGAGATCCTTGATGGCTTCCGCCCGATCGACGTGCACCTCAAGATAGAATACGCGGCGGCCAAGCCGCAACGGCCGAGGGAGCAGCCCCCGACCTTGCAGCGCGCGAATATTGCGAGTCGACATTCCAATTCTGTCCGCGAACTCTTCGACCGTCATCCGGTCGTGCGCGGCATTATCTGAACGCGGCTCATCGATCGAAGGATGACTGTCCGAGACGGAACTCACCTGGGCACCCATGGATTCACCCTTGCCGACTCGCTAGCAACCAGATCCGGAACGGACGGACATTTATGAGTGTCGTCGGCGGTCTCGCATGAGTCGATGCGACCTTCGGGTCAGGCGGCGGCCGCCGCACCGTCGTGGTGCCGGCCGCACCGGATAACCGGAACCTGGGTAGCTTCCACCCATGCGCGCACAGGACCGCGATTGGTAGTCATGGGACGTGAGCACGCCGGACCTGCCGCCGGGCGAGGATCCCGCGGCCAGCCAGCTTCGGGCCGGCTGGTGGCTGCGGGCACTGAGCGCCCGCGATCGAGACGTGGCCGGGCAGGCGCCGCGGCCGGCCTGGGTCGACGCGGTCGAGAACGCGGCGGCGCTGGCGTCAGGCGCCTCCGTCGCGGCCGCGGGCTCAGCCGCAGGCATACCGGACCCGCGGCTCAACCCGCTGTGGCCTTTCCTGGCGCGGGTGCGCGAGCAGCTGACCGCGGCCGCCCTCGGCCTGCCGACCGGGTTTGCCGTTCCCGAGCGGTTGGCGGATGCCTACGTGTCCGCCGTCGCACGGCAGCTGGCCGATATTGCCCGCCCGACCATGGAGAGCGAGCTGGCCAAGCCGGAGCGTGGCGATTTCGCCGCGCGGCTGCGGACACCCGCCGGGCTAGCGGCGTTCCTGGCGGAGTACCCGGTGCTCGCGCGGCTGCTCGGCACAGCCACCGAGTTGGCCGTCGAAGCCGGGCGAGAGCTGCTGTCCCGCTTCGCCGGTGACCGTGCCGCGATCGTCACCGAACTGCTCGGCGGGGTCGATCCGGGGCCGGCCATCACGATCGAGCCGGGTCTCGGCGACCGGCACCGGGGCGGGCGCTCGGTAACGGCGATTTCATTCGCGGACGGCCGCACGGTGATCTACAAGCCGACCGACCTCGGCGGGCATCTCGCCTTCCAGCGGATCGTCGACTGGCTCAACGCGCGCGTGCCCGCCGGGGAGCTGCGGATGCCCGCCGCGGTGGCCCGGCCGGGATACGGCTGGGTGGAATTCATCGTCGGCCGGCCGTTGCCGGGACTGGCCGCGGCCGCCGAGTTCTACCGGCGAGTGGGGGTGCTGCTTGCTGCGCTCTACGCCACGCACGCTTGCGACGTACACCATGAGAACGTCATCGCCAGCGGCCCGTCCCCCATCGTGATCGATGTCGAGACGATCTTCCATCCCGACCTGCCGATGCCGCGCACCACCGCCCCCGACCCCGCGGCCGAGTTCTTGGCGTCCTCGGTGCTCAGCACCGGCCTGCTTCCCTACGTGACGGTGGATGAGGACGGCGCTCACGACCAGTCCGGGATGACCGGCGGCCGAGGGCGGAATGTCCCCCGCTTCGACGGCGCGGTCGTCGAGCCCGACGGGCATGAGGCGGCGGTGATCGAGGGATTCCGGCTCGGTTACGACGCGATCGCAGCCGAACCGACGGCGTTCGCGTCGCTGCTCGCGTCCTGCGGCAACACCGAGGTGCGGACCGTTGTCCGCCCCACCAGCGGATATGCCGGGCTGATGAGCGCGACCACGCACCCGGACCTGCTACGCGACGCGACCGACCGCGACCAGGCGCTCGCCGTGCTGTGTGAGGTATCCGCACATCACCCGCTGTGGAGCGGCCTCACCGACTACGAGATCGCCGACCTGTGGAACGGCGATATACCGCTGCTGACCACCCGGCCGTCCCGGCCCGACATCTGGACGTCGGGCGGGGTACGCCTGCCCGGGCGGCTAAGCCAGACCGGCCTAAGCTGCGCGATCGCCAACGTCAGGGCGATGGGCGAGGTCCACCGGCGCGATCAGGAATGGATCATCTCGGCCAGCCTGGCGGCCAGGAAACCACACGGCGGGCACCGCGGCGCACGGGCGCTGCCCGGACCGGCGACCGCGGCGGCGGCCGAGCCGGGACGGCTGCTGGCCGCCGCCTGCGGGCTCGGCGACCAGATCGTGGCCAGCGCCATCGGCGGCCGGGAGGAACCTGGCCGGGTGAACTGGCTGGGCCTCCAGTTCGTCGAAGACACCCAGTGGATGCTGCTGCCCATGGGGGGCGGCCTGGCCGATGGCTACCTCGGGGTCGCGCTGTTCCTCGCGCAGCTTGGCGAGCTCACCGGGATTGACCGCTATGCCGAGACCGCCAGGCAAGCGGTCAGCGTGTTTCCCGCGCTGCTGGCCGCGATCGGCGGCCGACCCGAACTAGTCGCCGCGATCGGCTGCGGAGGAATCGGCGGCCTGGGCGGGATCAGCTACGGTCTTGCGAGGATGTCCGGCCTGCTGCACGACGCGGAACTCGGCCGGTGGGCCGGGACGGCGGCGGAGCTGGCCGCCACGGTGAACCTGGCCGCGGCGGCGCCCGGGTGGGTGGCGGGCAGCGCCGGCTGCCTCGCCGCCATGACCTCGGTGCAGGCTGAGCTCGGTCTCGAACCGGCCGCGGCCCTGGCCAGAGCCTGCGCCGACCGGCTGTGCGCGCTCGTAGCGGACACCGACGGGCACTGCGGTTTTAACGGTGATCGGGCGGGCGGGTTCGCGGCCGGTCCGGCGGGCATCGGATGGTCACTGGTGCGGTTCGCCGAGACCAGGGCGGAACCGCGCTACCTGGTGGCGGGGCAACTCGCGGCGCGGCGAGCGGTCGAAACGTCGTCGCCAGACGACTCGCTCGGGTGGTGCTCTGGCGCGGCAGGCCGACTCCTGGCCAAGACCTGCCTGCCCGCCGCGGCCGAACGGCTTGACGAAGAGGCCCGTATGCTGGCCGGCCGGCCAGTGCTTGAGGACCTCAGCCTCTGTCACGGTGAAGCCGGCGTGGCCGATGTCCTCTCGGTGCTCAGTGCCGCCACGCGAAGCAGAACGGCCTACCGGGCCCAGCGCCACCGAGCAGGCCTGCTGCTTGACGTCGTCAACCGGTACACGTCGGTCTGCGGTACGCCCGGCGGGGTTTCCACTCCAGGGCTGCTCAGCGGGCTGGCAGGCGTGGGATACGGGCTGTTGCGGCTCGGCTTTGCCGACCAGATTCCCTCGGCGCTGCTACTGCAGGCCAGCTCGTCCGCGTCGCGCCTGACACATAGCCACTCATCTACCAGAGAGAAAAGCCCATGACCGAAATCGAAAACAACATTACGCACCAAACCAGTAAGGCCGAAGAACAGCGATCGCCGGGCAAGGTCGGGCTTCTACCGAAGGTAACGTTCGGCCTAGGCGCGGCCGTGCTGGCCGGCGTGGCGGTAGTGTCGGTCCCGGCCGCCCCCACCGCCACCGGCACGGCCGCGACCGTCACTACCACTGCCGGGCTCGGCTCGGCGATCAACGCCGTCACCGGGAACGCCATATTCCTAACCACGTGTTGCGGCCGGGCATCCGTCCGCCAGATTCCCGACTGGGCCGGGCGCGCCCTGACACCTGAAGTAAATATGCCGTGAATCGTGGCTCGCGCATATTCACTGCTCGCGGGTCCGCTCTTAATATCAGTAAATATGCGGACCCGCGCATCAGTGATGGTCGGCAGGGACGAGGAGTTCCGGCTGATGGAGCAGGTCCTGAGCGCGGCCAGGGACGGACGGGGCGGCGCCGTCTTCATCGTCGGCGAGGGCGGCATCGGAAAGTCCCGGCTGGCCGCCGCCGCGGCGGACGCGGCCTTCGCCGCCGACATGGGCCTGCTGCGCGGGCGGGGCAGTTCCATTGGGCCGATGGTTCCCTTCCGGCCGCTGACCGAGGCGTTGATGTCCCTGCTGCGCAGCGGCGAGCCGATCGACGTCCGCGAGCTCGGCCCCTACCTTCCTGTGCTCGCGCGGCTCATCCCCGATCTCGGACCGCCTTCGGCGGCCGAAGACGGCGGGTCCGTGGTCATGATCGCCGAGGCGGTGCTGCGCCTGATCGGGCTCGTCGGCCGTGGCCGGGGGTGCCTGCTGATCCTCGATGACCTGCAGGACGCCGACGCCGAAACCCTGGGCGTGGTGGATTATCTGGTCAGTAACCTCGACCGGCAGCCCACAGTGCTGCTTGGCTCGGTGCGCGCGGACTCCTCGCCCGCGCTAGCGCTAGCCCGGTCGGCCGCGCAGCGTGGCTCTGGCCTCCTCATCGAGCTGTATCGGCTCGACCAGGCCGACGTGCGTAAGCTGGTCGGCTCATGTCTGGGAGACGACGTCGGCGAGATCCCCCTCGAGGTGGTGGACCACCTCTGGGCCGCTAGCGCGGGGATCCCGTTGCTGGCCGAGGAGGTCCTGAACGCCCTGCGCACCAGCGGGCTGCTGGTGCGGGAGGGCGGTAACTGGCGCGTGACCGGCCAGTTGCGAGCCCGGCCGCCATCCACGCTGACCCTGACCGTGGCCGGACAACTGGAGCGCATCGGCCAGCAGGGCCGCGAATTGCTCTCGGTGGCCGCTATCCTCGGCCAGCGGTTTCCCCTCGCCATCGTTCATGCGGCGACTGGAATGAGCCAGCGGGAGCTGCTGACCGCGTTGCACGGGGACATCGCGGTGCAGTTCGTGGCACCAGACGAGCAGACTCCTGACTGGTACGCCTTCCAGCACCCGCTCGTCGGCGAGTCGATCCTGGCCCTGCTGGACACCGACGAACGGAGCCAGCGGAGCCGGCAGGTGGCGCTGGCGGTGGAAGCCACCTATCCGGGGCTGCCGGGTGAATGGTGCCAGGCCTCGGCCGCGCTCCACCTGCAAGCGGGCGATCGCGCCCGGGCGGGGCGGCTTTTCGCGGAGGCCGGCCGGCGTGCCTTGGCCCAGGGAGCCGCACAGTCCGCCGTCACCCTACTCGACAAGGCGCTCGATCTGCTCACCGGCACCGAATACCTGCAGGAGCGGGCCGACGTGTTTGCCAGCGTCCTGTACGCGTTGGCCGAAGCCGGCCTGGTGGAGCGGGCGGTCACGTCCGCGGGCGAACTCGAGCGGCTAGCCGGCGCGCTGAACCCGGGTATCCGCGCGCAACTGCATACCAGGCTCGCCTGGGCCGCCGCCGTCGCCGGCCGGTCCGCCGATGGCCTGCAGCAGGTGGATATCGCGCGCAAGCTGCTCGGGCCCGATGCCACCGCGCACGATACCGCGCCCATCGATGTCGTCGCCGCCCACCTCGCGCTCGACGTGCCGGGCCCCGGGCAAGTGCGGGCGGCGGAGACCCTCGCCAGGCGTGCGGCCGAAGCGGCCGAGGGCGCGCGGCTGCCCATCGTGGCCTGCCAGGCGTGGCAGGTTCTGGGCGCGCTGAGCCGGTCCCGCGACCCGGATGAGGCGACCGCCTGCCTGGAACGGGCACGGCACATCGCGGTGCGGAATGATCTGCCGATTGAGGAAATTCACACGCTGATCAGGCTCGGCAATGACGACGCGCTGCGCGACGGCAGCCTCGACCGGCTGCGGCAGGCCCAGCGCGAGGCGACCGCGGTCGGCGCGGTGACGTCCCGCTACCAGGCGGAAGCCAGCATCGCCCTCCAGTTGACACTGCAAGGCGAGTTCGCGGAGGCCGCCGCGATTATCGATCAGGTACTCGCCGCCACCACGCGGCTGCGGCTGCTTGAGACCACCCAGTACACGTTCCTGCTGCGAGCGATCCTCTACGCGCACCAGGGCATGCGGGCGGACATGGCGGCCGCGCTGGCCGATCTCCAGCTCTGGGAGGGTGATCATCGGCAGCACACCCCCCGGGTCCATGGCCTGGCCCGAGCCTGGTGCGCGCTGCTTGAGGAGAACCGGCCGCTCGCGATCAGGGAGCTCGGGCTCGCGCTCACGGCCGAGGAGGAAAACCCGACCATCTTCCAGCTCACCGGGCGGTACGGCCTGAACCTGCTGCTGTGCGTGCTCGAAGGGACGGCGGGACAGCCCGAGTACCAGGCGGTTACCGCAGCACCGGTCAGCCGGCTACGGTGGGACAGGCAGTTTGCCGTGTTCGCGGGCGCCATTCTGGACGGCCGCGCGGGCCGCGGCACGGCGGCCGCCGCGGCGGTGACCGAGGCCATGCGGGTGGGCGCGCCCTACCCGACCGGCAGCCGGCTGGGGCTGCGCCTGGTGAGCGAGGCCGCGATCGCGGATGGCTGGGGATCCCCGGCCGATTGGCTGCGAGATTGCGAAAAGTACTTCCACGAGCGTGACGTGCCCGCCGTGGCCAGCGCCTGCCGGGGCATGATGCGCCGGGTCGGCCTGACCGTCGCTCAGCGGCGCGCTGGCGCCGAGGACATACCACGCGCGCTCCGCTCGGCCGGCGTCACCGTTCGCGAGTACGAGATCCTGCGGCTGGTGGCCCAGCGGCTAAGCAACCGCGAGATCGCCACGCGGCTGCACCTGTCGCCGCGGACCGTGGAGAAGCATGTCGCCAGCCTCATGGTCAAGACCGGCGAGCCCAGCCGGATCGAGCTGGGGAAGCTCGGGTAGGCGCGAGTCTAGGTAGCAGTACCCAGATTCCCTCGGACGCCGGTGCCGTCGTACGTAGTAACACCCGGGATCCTCGAGCCGCCGAAGTAACCCCACGGCCGCCTGCCTGCCGACGGCGGATCAACCTGTCCCACGGAGCCGCGCAGCGGAGAGCCGCGCGCGAAAAATGTGGGGGTTGCCACCCGATGCGCCGATCGCATCGACCGCCTTGCATGGGAGGTAGAGACGATCTCAGCCGGAGAGGCGGTGGCCAACAGGTGCCGACGGAGTATCCCCGCACTAGACCCCGCCAGTTCGCGGATGATGACATGGGGTCAGCTGGTTCGTGCCCGGTATGCGGAACGTCCCTCGCGGTTGCGCCGGGTCCGGAACCGCGGTCGATGGCCGACGCCTTGCTTCTCACCCACCGCGAACGTGTTGTCTTCCGCCTGCTCGGCTTCGGCTACGACAATCGGTCGATCGCGCGCGAGCTTGAGATCAGCGAGCGCACTGTCAAGCGCTACGTCACCTGCATACTCGCGAAGCTCGAACTCGAATCCCGGCTGCAAGCGGGGCTCGCCGCGCTCGTCATCTCGTCTTCGTCGGCCGCGGACGCCTATTGGCCCAAAGGTCGCATGGATTTACTCCGGGGCAGCGGACGACACTATTGATGAACGCAAATTCCAAGGTCCTGGAGGGACGCATGGCCTTTGACGCAGTGGCCGCGCTCAGGCAGGCTGGCAACTTGGTGGATTTGCTTACCCAGGAACAGCGGGATGTCCTTTCCCAGCTCACCGAAGAGGAGGTGGCGGTACTCAACTCCGTCAAGGAACGCCTCGATGCCGTTTCCGATGCAGACGTCGAAGGGCAGTCTCTCACCATCAAACTAGCGTGACATGACAGGTTCCCATGAAATGCGCTTCCTGCGATGCGGAAGTTAGTACGGCCAGCCGTTTCTGCGCCGATTGCGGTGCGCCACTCGAATCGCGCGTTCATCAAGAAAGTCGTAAGCGGGTATCTGTCCTCTTCCTCGACATCGTTGGCTCTACCGCGCTGGCGGAACAGCTCGATCCCGAGCCATTGCGGCTGATCATGGACCGGTATTTCGCCGCATGCGCGGCCGTCATCGGTGACCATGGCGGTGCGGTGGAGAAATTCATCGGTGACGCCATCCTGGCTGTCTTCGGCGCCGCCGCGGCCCACGAGGATGACGCCGTCCGCGCGACGAGGGCTGCGGTCGGCGCGCTCAGCCGACTCCGTGAGCTCAGCGCGGAACTCGACGCCAGATACGGCGTCAACCTGGAGGCCCGGTGCGGCATATGCACGGGCGACGTGGTCGTGATCATGCCACCGGGCGGGGACTTCCGCGTCGTCGGGGACGCCGTCAACACCGCCAGCCGACTCCAGACCGCCGCCGGTCCCGGCGAGATCTTGCTGGACGCGGACACCGCGACCATGATCCGCCGCGCGATCGGCATCGAGCCGATCGCGCCCCTAACGCTGAAAGGCAAGGCGCGCGAGGTCATGGCGTGGCGCGTCACCGATGCGGCGGTTGCGGCCGGTAACGGGCACGCGCCTGTCCACCCGTTCATCGGCCGGGCCGACGAACTGGAGGAACTGGCCCACACGTTCCGGCGAGCGCGGCGATCGCGGCAAGCCTGCCTGGTCACGGTCATCGGGTCGCCGGGGATCGGCAAGTCGCGCCTCGCGCGGGAGTTCATCGACTCGCTGCCGCCCGATGAGGTGACCGTCCTGTCGGGAAGCTGCTCCGCCTACGGCAAGGGCATCACCTATAAGCCGCTGGCAGAGATGCTCAGGTCCTATCCGGGTGGGTGGGCCGCGCTGTCGGGGCTCCTCAGCGAGGGCTCAAGCCGTGCTAGCGACGCCGCACGGGTATTGTCAACGATTGCCGGCGAAGAGAGTACAGAGCCGGTCAGCATCGCCGGCGTTGAGGACATCACCTGGGCCACATCGCACCTGCTCGAGGTGCTCGGCCGGACCCGCCCCGTCATCATGATCTGGGAGAACCTGCACTGGTCGGAGGAGACCCTGCTCGACCTGATCGATCACGTCGCGACCTGGCTGACCGATGTGCCCGTACTGCTGCTGTGCCTGGCCAGGAACGAGCTGCTTGAGCTCCGACCTTCCTGGGGCGGCGGAAAATCGTGCGCGATGACGCTGGAGCTGGGCCCGCTGACCTTCGAGCAGAGCGCGGCCCTGGTCAGCGGGCTGGCGATGCCGGGCGAGGTGTATCCGCAGGAGTCACCGGACGTCTACCTGCAGGTCGCGGAGCGGTGTGACGGCAATCCGCTCTTCGCCGAGCTGATCTTGGATGTCTTCGCGGAGACGTCCGTCACGACGCCTATACCGCCCACGATCGCGGCGCTCCTCGGCGCGCGGCTTGACCAGATTCCCAGCCAGGAACGCAGGCTGCTTGAACTGGCCGCCGTCATCGGCTATGAGTTCACGCCTGCGGTACTCAAGGAGATAGCCACGGCCGACGGCATTGGCCCCGCGGAGACAGAAGCGCTGACGGCCCGGCTCATACAGCGGCGTATCCTGCGGCGCTCCGCGGCCGGCGCGCTTGCGTTCGCGCAGTCGTTGCTGCGCGAGATCACCAGCGATTTCACCCCCAAGAGGCGCCGCCAGCAGTGGCACGACTTCCTGGCCCACTGGCTCGCGAGCCACGAGCGCGACCCTATGGACGTGGCCTACCACGTCGAGGCCTCGCTCACGCTGCGCAAGCAGCTCCGGCCGGGCGACCCCGGGCTCCCCGAGCTGGCGGCGACAGCGGCGGGAACGCTGATCGCCGAGGGCATGAACGCCCTCGAGCGGCACGACTTTCCGGCCGCGGTGGCGCTGCTTGACCGCGGCCGCGCGCTGCTACCCCCCGGTGACCCGCGGCACACCAGGCTGGCGCTGCACATCAGCGACTCCGGCGTGGCGCTCTGGGACGCCGAGCTTCCGCTGGCGGCGCTGACGGTCGCGGAGACCGCGCTCTCGCTTGACCGCCGCAACACGGCCACCTGCGCTATCCAGCGCCGCATCGTCGCGCTGCGGCTCGGGCTGGCGCCGCCGGCCCAGGTGGCGGCGGACGCGAGGATCATCGAGGCAAGCCTCGAAAGCGACCCCGAAGACAACCTCAGCTGGTGCCGGCTGCACCAGCTCCAGGCCTACCTGCACCTGGTCAGTGAGCGGGCCGCCGCCGCGGACGCGTCCCTGCGCCTCGGCCTGGCGCGGGCACGGGCCATGGATGACGGGTACGAGGAGGAACGGCTGCTGTGCGCCAGCTGCGAGCTGGCGCGGTGGGCACCGCGCCCCGTGGCGGCCGGGCTCGAGCTGTGCGCCGCGCTTGACCGCCGGTTCGCCAACAACCGCGCCCTGCTGGTGCCCGTCCTGCTGACGCGTGCCCATCTGACCGCGCTCGCAGGCGACCTCGATGGGGCGCGGCGCATCCTGGCCACGGCGCGCGACTATACCGGCGACCTTCACCTCGACCTCGCGCACGCGGCGGTTATGGAGCTCTCCGGACTCCTGGAATCGCTGGCCGGCGCGCACGATAGGGCAGAAAGACACCTCCGGCAGAGCCTCAACGTGCTGCGCTCGGCCCGCAGCGCCCCCGACACACAGAACACCGAGGTCGCGATCGCGCGCGAGCTCTTCGAACAAGGCCAGGTAGCGGCGGCCGAGCGGGCTCTAGATAAGGTCGCGATGGGTGACGAGGCCGTCAGCCTGCGCGCGCGGATCGCAGCCGGAGCGCTGCAGGCCAGGATCGCGTCCGCGCGGGGGCGGCATGACGAGGCCGTCACCACGGCCAGAAAAGCACAGGAGCTGAGCGCGGACATCGATGACCTGTGCCTCACCGGCGAGACGCTGTTTGACCTCGCGGTAGTGCTGGCGAGAGCCGGAATGGCGGCGGAAGCCGCCGCCGAGAGCGGGCAGTCGCTGCGGAAGTTCGACGCCAAGGGGGCAACGCTGCTGGCTGGACGGGTGCGCGAATGGCGAGCCGACCTCGCTCGAGCGCCGGGAACGACGACCGGATGACCAGCCCCCCGCCCTGGCGCAGGCCAGCCCGGGCCCACTTTCCCGGCCTGCCGGCCTGGGGCATACCGGTTCACGTGCTGCCTGGTGAGCGATTCGACTCCTGTGCTATGGATCGAATCACCCGGGAGTGGGCCTGGGGAGGCGCAGACGGTTCCGGAATCCGGGTCTGCGTGCTCGACAGCGGCGTGGACGGCGACCATCCGCTGGTCGGCGGGATTGACCGCGCGCTCGAGGTGGTCCCGAACGCCGATGGCAGCATGGTCGTCAAGCCGACCACGTCCGGCGACTCGGCCGGACACGGAACGGCCTGCGCGAGCCTAATCCGGTCGGTCGCGGCGAATGCGTCGCTCACCTCGGTCCGGGTCCTCTCCCAGGGCAGGCACGGTACCGGCGAGGCGCTGCTGACCGGCCTGAGATGGGCTATCGACGCCGGCTTCGATGTCATCAACATGAGCCTGTCAACGACGAAGACCCAGTTCTGCGCCGCGCTGCGCGAGCTGTCGGACGAGGCCTACTTCCGGCGCTGCATCATCGTGTCGTCCGCGCACAACATGCCGGTGCAGAGCTACCCGTGGCCGTTCGCGTCTGTGATCTCGGTCGCCAGCCACGACGGCACCGACCCGATGACCTATTACTACAACCCAGCGCCACCGGTCGACTTCTACGCTCGCGGTGTCCGGGTCCCGGTCGCCTGGCCGGGCGGCCGAACGGTCCTCAGCACCGGCAACAGCTTCGCCGCCCCGCACATCACCGCCATCTGCGCCCTCATCCTCAGCAAGCATCGCCTGCTCACACCTTTTCAGCTTAAGTCCGTCCTGTACCTGACCGCCGAGAACGTATCTAGTCCAGAAGGAGAGGAACATGTCATCGTTTGATGCGGAAGAGCAGCCATCCTCGCCGTCGCCAGACTCCGACATCACCCAGCGGCGGGTTCTCCAGTCGATCGTCGAAGTTGCCCGGAGCATCTTCGGCGCGGCCGCCGCCTCTGTGTTCCTGCTCGAACGGGAGACCGGAGACCTGGTCTTCGAGGCCGTCGCGGGCGAGGGCGAGGCCCTTCTGCCGGGGACTAGGTTCCCGAGCGGCACCGGAATCGTCGGCTGGACCGCGCAATGCGGTCAGCCGCTCGTCGTCGACGATGTTTCCGATACCCCGCTGTTCTCCCGGGAAGCAGCCGAATCCACCGGCTATGTTCCCCACAGCATCATGGCGGCACCCCTGTTCCATGGCGGCGACTGCATTGGCGTGCTCGAGGTGCTGGACCGGGACAGCCGTCAGCGCTTCGATTTCCACGATCTGGACTCGCTGGGGATGCTGGCAACCGAGATCGCGGCCGTACTCGAACTGCTGGCCCGCGTCCGGCCGACGCGAGACGACGAGGCGCAGGACGCGCTGCTTGACATGCCGCTGCTGCGACGAGTGGCTGAACGGCTGCCAGCGGCAACCGGGCAGGTGAGAGCCACGGTGGCGAAGCTTCTTGTGATGGCGGATGAACTGCTCGCCAACGGTCATAGCGACGTCGGGGCCGACGCGATCCGTGCCTGAAATCGAGAGCTTCGTCAGCCAACTGGCTGCGCGTGACCGAGTTTTTGATGTACGTCCACGGCGCGATCTCTCGCCGGAGAACCGGACGGGCCGAACGCTCAGGGCGCCGGCGGGCCGACCATTGCCCAGCGTCCTGCTGCTCAGCCGCTCGTGCGATAGCGAACTCGATTCCGTTCAGGATCTGCTGGCCAGGGCGGCGATCCCGGTAGAACGCGTCAATTCGGATGAGCTGGCAGCCCCGAACCTACTCATAGAGCCAACGAACAAAACCATTCTTCTGAACGGACGTCGGCTGGCCCCGACCGTCACCTGGCTACGGCATTTCTCGGTACAGGCGATCGACGGGGGCTCAATCGGTCCGGCACCCGAACTGTTTCTCCGCGCGTCCTGGCACGCCGCAGCCGACCAGCTGACATCGATCTCCGGAGTATCGATTCTGCCGCGGCGACCGCCCCTCCTCACGCAGCTGATGCTCGCCAAGCGCAATCAGATATCCGTACCGCAGACGATCGTCACCACCGACCTCAGCCAGGCCCGCCGGGCTTTCAGCTGCCCGAGGCTGGTCATCAAGGCCGTGGACCAGCATTTCGTCGAGGCCGAGCCGGGCCGGCTGACCGGAATCTTCCCTGCCGTGGTCGAGCGGCGCGATCTCCCCGACGGTCCCGGTCCCCCAGTCGTGGTGCAGGAGTACGTCGAGCACGACGCGGAACTCCGGGTGTATTACGCGGCCGGGCGGATTGCGGCGTACGAAGTTGGCAAGGACTCCCCGGCCGACCTGTGGACCGACCCCGACGGGGTCCGGGTCCGGCCGGTGGAATCCCCGGCCGCGGTAGAGGCGGCCACTCGCCTGCTCGCTTCCGCGATGGCGCTCCGCTTCGGTGCGTTCGACTTTCTCATCCGCGGCGGTACCCCGGTCTTCCTCGAGGTCAACCCGGACGGTGACTGGCGGTGGGCAGAGCGGGCGTCCCGCACCACGCTGGTCTCGCTGGCGGCGGCCCGCATGCTGACCGAGTTCCACCATGAGACGCGGCAGTCCATGCCGCGCACCGTAGACCACGGCATCAAGCCGCTCAACCTGCTGGCATTCCTGTCCCGGCCCAACTGTCGGGTGGCGTTAGCGCGGCGCCCCACTGCGGGATTTCTTCCCGGGCCGAACCAGCCTGACCGAGAACGCTCATATCGCGCAAGAAAAGGCCGAAATCAATCACCGGCAAGGCACTGATTGATCGCACAGGACGACGGCAGGCTCTCCCCCGCTGCTCACGCACCTGGTTGCCTATGCCCGAGGTAGTGGTGAAACGCCAGGTCAGACGAAGCTGACCTTGACCCCGACATCGGACAGCTTGCGCACCTCCGCGCGATCCACGTCGCGGTCGGTGATCAGCTCGTCCACCTGCGCGAGCGTGCAGATCCGCGCGAAGGCGACCCGGCCGATCTTCGAGCCGTCGGCCACCACGACCACGCGCCTGGCCTGCTCGATCATCACCGTGTTGGTGCGCGCCTCGATCTCCTGGTAGGTCGTGCAGCCGGCCCTGGCCTCGATGCCATCCACCCCGATGAAGGCGATGTCCAGGTTGAGCCCGTTCAGCGACGCCTCGGCGATCGGCCCGGACAGCTCGTAGGACTGGCTGCGGGCCACTCCCCCGGTCACCACCAGCTTCAGGTCGGGCCGGATGGCCAGCTCGGAAGCGATGTTGAGCGCGTTGGTGACGATGGTCAGCTCGCGCCGGTCGGCGAGCACCCGGGCCAGCTCGGTCGCCGTGGTCCCGCCGGTGAGCCCCACCGCCATACCCTCGGTGACCTGGGCAGCCGCCGCGACGGCGATCCGCCGCTTCTCCTCGCCGTGGCGAACGCTCTTGTACCGCAGCGGAAGCTCGTAAGAGACCGCGCGGCCGACCGCCCCGCCATGCGTGCGGCCGAGCATCTGCTGCTCTTCAAGCATCACCAGGTCCCGGCGGATGGTCGCTGGTGACACGTTAAGTGCCTGCGACAGCTCGGTGACGCTCACCGAGCCCCCGTCGGCGAGCTTGTCCAGGATGGCGGACAACCGGGCGGACCTGTGCATGACACCTGAATGTAACAGCAGAAGGCCTTGCCCTGAACGATCACTTATGCTTATTTAGAGCCCATAATGAGCGAAATCGAGCACTACGAAGTTGTGGGCCAAGGTGATGCCAAGTGACCAGACCGCGACTCGCGGCGCTGCGGACGCGCCGTCCGTGGGCAGCGACAGCCGTAGCCGCGAGCATGCTGCTGACCGCCGCCGCCTGCTCCTCGGGCGGACAGCAGATCGGCCAGGGATCGACGAATTCCGGCAAGTCGTCGATCACGGTTGACATGTTCTACCCGAGCCCGCCGAAGGCGGTGCTAGCGCAGTTCACCAAGCAGACCGGCATCACGGTCAACTGGGTCGAGGTCGGCTACGACGACCTGCAGACCAAGATCTCCTCGGCCGCGTCGTCCAACACCTACTTCGCCGACGCCACCGACGTGGACTGGTCCCGCGTCGGCGAGTTCGCCAAGACCGGCTGGTTCCAGCCGATGAACCAGTGGTTCAACCCGGCGTCGCTCAAGTCGGACGTCCCGCAGATCGGCACGTTCGAGGTCAACGGCAAGCTGATCGGCATGCCGTTCGACGCCTCGTTCATGGTCACCACCGTCAACACCAAGGACCTGACGGCGGCGGGGGCCGCGGTGCCGACCACCCTCGACGGCCTGACCGCGGCGCTGAAGAAGCTGCAGGCACACGGGATGGCGGCGCCGCTCGACATTCACCTGGCCGCCGCCGAGGGCCTGTCCACCTGCTGGTACCAGATGACCGCCGCGTACGGCGGCCAGGTGCTCAGCGCGCAGGACGCGCCGCAGTTCACCGCGCCGTCCTCGGCCGGCTACCAGGCGATCGCCTTCATGGTGAACGCCTACAAGAGCGGCCTGGTGGCCAAGGGCAACATCCAGGAAACGGACTACAACGGGCTGACCGCGGAAATGGCCAAGAACAAGGTCGCCGCCGAGCTCTGCGACTACTCGGGCAGCGTCGGCTCCATCTACGACGTGCCGAGTTCGTCAAGCGTGGTGAACCAGGTGGAGTACGTGCCCACCCCTGGCGCGACCGGTGCCGCGCCGAACGTGGCGAACCCCGACGGCATCGGGATTCCCACGACCGCCAGGAACCCGGCCGCCGCGGCCACGTTCATCAAGTGGTTCACCGACGCCAAGAACCAGGCCATCTGGGCCGGCCTTGACGGCCCGTCCAGTGTCATCTCCGGGTTCCCGCTGCCGATGCGCCTGTCCGGCCTTGAGCTGCTCGCCAAGTCGGGCAAGGTCCCGCAGGCGGACGAGCTTGAGACGCTGCTGCGCCAGCACGCGCAGGCGCCGTTCCCGCAGGGGGCCCCGTCCTGGTACTCGCAGTTCAGCAACGCTGTGTACACCAACATCCACCAGGCGGCCGCCGGGCAGGAGACCGTGCAGCAGGCGGTGAATAACATCGCCAGTCAGGTGTCGACGCTCAAGGCATCCGGATGACCGTGGTGCAGGCAGGTGCCGGGCGCCGCCGCGCCCGGCACGGGCACCTGCTGCCCTGGATGCTGGTCGCCCCGCTGGTGCTGTTCATCGCCCTGCTGTCGCTCTACCCGACGGCGGCGACCACGGTGGAGTCCTTCTTCCGGGTCTCACCGCTC
>Ga0265338_10002521_pt1 | contig 27216 bp, 26 predicted proteins | sample 42126metaG_FD_193579 | JGI IMG/M metagenome (GOLD analysis project Ga0265338, IMG submission 193579) | Rhizosphere microbial communities from Carex aquatilis grown in University of Washington, Seatle, WA, United States - 4-21-26 metaG | ecosystem: Host-associated > Plants > Roots > Rhizosphere...
GCTGGTTCCTGGGCGGCGCCGCGGGCAGCGGGCGGCAATACGTCAGTTGGATTCATCTGGCGGACATTAATCAAATGTTGATGGAATCCATCGAGCGGGACGCGATAACGGGAGTGTTCAATGCCACCGGACCCTACCCCGTCACGAATGCGAAATTCATGTCGGAACTCCGCCGGGCGCTGCATCGTCCCTGGTGTCCGCCGGCGCCGGTTTGGGCGGTACGGCTCGGTTCATGGTGGATGCAAACCGAACCGGCGCTGGCGCTCACCGGCCGGCGCGGCGCCCCCGGGCGTTTTCTCAAGCTGGGCTTTAAATTTCAGTTCCCTGAACTGCGCGGCGCGTTGAAAAACATTTACCAATGACCTTCAACCCGCCGCCGCCGCCGTCAGGCGGCTCAATATTTGCGATGTACGATTGACGCGCGCATTCGTAGCAGGGATGAATTCGCAAATCGCAATTCGAACAGGCAGTGTCCTCATTTGCAGGCGACGAGGTGACGAGTCGTTTGGGCCAGCACTCCTTGCGTCGTGCCCTGCAACCAAACCAGGGACTACCTTCGAACATCGTAAATTGCCTCAAGCCTCGTTACCCCGGCTCCTGTAATTTTAATCACGCAAGCGATTCGGCCAGGACCTCCGCCATGTGGCGCAGCCGGATGGGCGCCAGATGCTGGATTTGCTGGCGGCAGCTTGCGCCGGAAGCCACCACGGTGGTGCCAAACGGCTGGTTTCTGATTCTTTGAATGAGCGGCTCCGCGACTTTTACCGAAAGGTCATATTTGGATTCCAGCATCCCGAACCCGCCCGCCATGCCGCAGCAACCCGAGTCCAGCAGCGTCACTATTTTTTCCGGCAGCCGCTCGGCGAGCTGGCGCATGTGGTCGGGGTTGGCCAGAGCCCGGGCATGGCAATGTGGATGAATGATCAGGCGCCCGGCACGGTTGTTGAAGGTGAGCCCGCCGGGTTCCCAGCTCAGGAAGTTTTCAATGAAATCTTCAAACAGGAAGCACCGCCGCGCGACGTTTTCCACGTCCGGCAACTGCAACTCCCGGTAATCCTCCGCAAACATCGAAAAGCACGAGGGTTCAAGGAAAATAATCGGCGCACCGTCGGTGTCCGCGTTCAACAACGCGAGATTGTGCCTGCCGGACTTTGCAGCTTCGTCGAGGTTGCCCTGGGTGAAAGCAGGCCGCCCGCAACACTCGCGCTGCATCAGCACCGTCACTTCAAAACCCGCCGCTTCGAGCACGGTCACGGCGGCCATGCCAACGTGCGGCTCGTAATAGCGCGTAAAGGTATCGTCCCAAAGAATCACCCGGCTGCGGGTCGCGGGCGCGGCCCGCTGATGTTTGGCGAACCAATGATCGAATCGCATTCGTGCGAACCGCGGCAATGGGCGCTTGTTCGTAATGCCAAACACCCGGTTTCGAAGAAGCCGGACCGGAAAGAAATCCAGAAGCGCATTGGCCAGCCGCGGCATTTTGCAGCCCCATTGGCTCAATTGATCCACCGAACTGAACAACCGTTCGCGCCGCTTCAATCCATCATGCCGGATGCGTGCGTAAAGCAATTCCGCCTTCAACAACGAGAGGTTCACGTTGGACGGGCATTCCGTGGTGCAGGCCCGGCAGGACAGGCAATTGCTCAACGCTGCCTCCAGCTCCTGCGCGCGCAGCGGGTCGCCCTTGATTTCGCGCAATTCGAGCGCCGCGCGAATGGCGTTCGCGCGACCGCGGGTGGACATGATTTCCTCCCCGGTGGCAATGAACGTGGGGCACATCGTCGGCGTTTGTTTCAGGCAACCGCCGCACCCGTTGCACTGTTCCAGGTTGGCGGTGAATGAGCCGTCCTTGGCCACGAAGCCAAGCTTTGGCTCAAACGGCAGTTTCAGCACATGACCCGCGCCCAGGCGCAGATGGCCGTCAATTTTGTAGCGGCCGTCGGAAATGATTTTGCCCGGATTAAACACGTTGTCCGGGTCAAAGGACTGCTTGATTTGCCGCATGAGCTGATAAAGCTCTTCGCCGACGTGTTCCTTGAGGTACTCGGTGCGGGCGATGCCGACGCCGTGTTCGCCGGCCAGCGTGCCCTTGAACTGGGATACCAGCGCGGCCACTTCATCGGCGATTTGCCGGTATTTTTTCAAATCATCCGCGCTGTGCAAATCGAGCACGGGCCGCACGTGCAGCAGTCCCGCCGCCGCGTGGCCGTAATACGACGCCTGCACTTTCACCCGGGCCATCAGCCGCTGCAAACCGTCAAAGTACGCCGGCAAATCCCGCGGTCGCACCGCCGTGTCTTCGACGAAGCAGGCGGGCTTTGCGTCACCCTTGCAGCCGGTCAGCAGGGACAGCCCCGCCTTGCGCATCGCCCAAACCAGATCGGCTTCAGCCTGGGTCCTTAAAATCAGTTTGCGCAGGCCCAGTTTGCGCTTTTGCAACTGCGCGAGCCGGCCGGGGGCGTCCTCGAAAAATTCAACGAATAAAATCGCCTCACACGGTTTGACGTCGAGTTCGAGCAAATCGCGCACGGCCTGGAACTCGCGCTGGCCGCGCGTCTGATCGAACAAGAGGCGGTCAATATGCTCAATCGCCGCCGGCATCAAATCGATCAATTCCTCCGTGGCCTGCATGGCCTCGGCCACGGACGAAAAAAACAGCAGGCCGACGCCGCGCTCGGCAGGCAGCGGAACAATTCTCAATTCGGCGGAAAAAATCGCCGCGAGCGTGCCCTCGCTGCCGGAGATGATGTGGACCAGATTGCCGGGCTCATTCATTGCGCGGGCCAGGCCGTAACCGGGCCAGCGTTTCAAAAGGCCCGGCGGGAAACGTTCGGCAATCTGCAGGGCGTTGAGTGAAAGCAGGTCTTCAACCAGATTCCGCTGCCGTTGCAGGCTGTCGCGGCCGGGGCCGACCTTCAGCACCTGCCCGTCGGCCAGGACGATTCTCAGCTCGTTGACGTGCATGCCCGTCGTGCCATAAAACGGCGCATACGCGCCCGAGGCATCGGTGGCAATCATGCCGCCCAGCGTCGCGCGCGAACTGGTCGCCACATCCGGACCGAAACAAAATCCCTGCGGCCGGAGGAAATCGTTTAATTGATCCAGCACGACGCCCGCGCCGACGCGAATGGCGCGGCGCTCCGGGTCGAAATTGCTGATGCGGCGATTGTTCCGGGCGAAATCAATGATCAACCCGTCGCCAACCGCTCCGCCGGCAAGGCCCGTGCCTGCGCCCCGCGGGGTCACCGAAAGGCCCGCCGAAGCCGCGGCCTGGATGATGGAGCCGGCTTGCACCGAGTTTTTCGGGAAGGCCACCGCGACCGGCACAATCTGATAGGGCGACGCGTCCGTCGCATAGAGTTGCCGCGTCAGATTGTCAAAGGCGACCTCGCAATTTGCCGCGTTCAACGCGGCCATCTGCTGGGCGGACATCATAATTACTGCCCACAACCTATCGGCGTGACAGCCAATTGACAATGGCATTAAATCATGGCGATGAGCGCCGACAACCGGTCCGACGAATTCTTAAAAATCAGCGGGCAGTTTAAATTGGGCGCGCTCGTTACCGAATCATCGCACCCGGTCACGGCCCATTTGAGTGAAACGGCCCGGCAGGACGCCGCCGCCGGACTCAAATTGCTTTTTGATGTGGACGGCGATGTTATTCGCAAATTCCGTGAATTTGTCGAATCGGACAGGGCGCGGGAAATCAAGGAAGCCCTGGTGCACTCGCTGAAAAACTGCGGGCGAATTTTCTTTACCGGCTGCGGTGCCACCGGGCGATTGAGCATTTTACTGGATTCCGTCTGGCGTGACTTCTGGCAACAGCGACGCGCGGGCGGGTTTTTCGGGGCGGACGATTTCGAGAACCGCACTTTCAGTGTCATGGCAGGCGGTGATTATGCGCTCATCAAATCCGTCGAGGGTTTTGAGGATTTTGCCGCATTCGGGCGCAAGCAGCTTCGCGATCTCGGCGTCCGCGCGGGCGACGTGGTTTTCGCCATCACCGAAGGCGGCGAGACGTCCTTCGTCATCGGCACGGCGTGGGAGGGCGTGGACGCCGGCGCAAAGGTTTATTTCCTGTATAACAACCCGGACGACATCCTTTGCCGGACGGTTGAGCGCAGCCGCGAAATCATCGGAGACCCCCGCATCGAAAAAATGAATCTGACGACCGGGCCGATGGCCGTCGCCGGTTCCACACGGATGCAGGCGACCTCGATTCAACTCTGCGTCATGCTCACGATTTTGGAAATGGCCGTCCGCGAATTGGCCGTCAACCCAGGCATTGCGCCGGCCTCTGAAAATGGCGGGCGGGGCGGCGGACCGGACACCTGTCCCCGGGAATTCCTTGCCAGGCTGGAGGAGCTGTACGCGGTTTTGAAATCACCCGGACTGCTCGCGCAACTGGCGAAACTGGTCGTGCTGGAGGAAACGGTTTATCGCACCGGACACAAGAACAATTATTTCGCGGACCGGTTTGGAATTGATGTGCTCACGGACACCACCGAACGTTCGCCGACCTATTGTACGCCACCCTTTCGCAAGGCCGGCGACACAACGGCGGCGGAATCCTGGGCCTATTTGTTTTTGCCGCAGTCGAAAACACCCGACGCCTGGCATTTCCTTTTAAGGCGCGCGCCACGCTGCGTGGAGTGGAGTGAAGGTGAAGTCCGCGGGTTGAAGGGCAATGACAGGCTTGCGCGAACCATGGAGACCATCCGTAAAATCGGCCCGGCAGAATTGATGCAATTCAAAATCGGCCTGGATGGAGTCGAACATCGTCCTCCCAACCGGGACGATGGTGCGGTTGTCATTGCGGGCGAGGTTGAAAACCCGTTCCTGCGTTCGCCGGACGGATTTTTTCATGTTCAGCTTGAAACGGCACAAAAGGCGGGTGCCCGAACCGGATTGATTTATTTTTGCCGCAGCCCGGGCGGCGAGGCATCCGCAACCGGCCATCGGCCATTCGCAGCGGATCAACACCTCCCTGCGTCAGCGGTCACGGTGCTGGTGCCGGTGCCCGGGACGGATTTTCTTTTGGACGGCGTGACGCGCGTGGCGGTGAAGCTGGTGATGAACGCGCTTTCGACCTGCACCATGGTGCGACTGGGACGTGTGATGGGCAACACCATGATTTGGGTTGTGCCGTCGAACCTCAAGCTCATTGACCGCGCGACGCGTTACATCGGGAAACTCACCGGCCTGACCTACGAGCAGTCGAACCGGCTGCTGTTTGAAGTGCTCGAACACGTCGAACCGCGCATGGAAGCGGATCAAGCCTATCCGCCGGTGGTGGGTCTGGCGGTCATGCGCGCGCGCCACCATTGTTCAAACGCGGAAGCGGAGAGGAAATTGCGGGAGGAAATCAGATAACGGCGGCCGCAAGGAAGATTCTGAATGGGCATCAACCCAGCCGCCAGACGATGCGGGCCTTGTTCAGGTCGTATTGCGACATCTCCATTTTCACACGGTCGCCGACGGTGAGGCGGACGAACCGTTTTCGCATCTTGCCGGAAATGGTCGCGAGCACCTGATGTTGGTTGTCGAGCTCCACCCGGAACATCGTTCCGGCCAGCACTGTGGTGATGCGCCCTTCGACTTGGATGTGTTCTTCCATGAAAACCTGTTGGCCCGGCTGGAACGAGACGGGGCGACGCCCATTTCGAACGTCGCCCCGGTCGAACTTGCTATCTGTGGTTAATAACGGTCCCGATGACCGCCACCGCCACCACCGCCGCCACCGCCGCCGCCGCGAAATTCACGGCGCGGGCCGCGGTCGCCGCGAGGGCGCTCTTCTTTCGGACGCGCAACGTTCACCGTGAGGGTGCGATCGCCCAGCGTTGCGCCGTTCATGGCTTCAATTGCCTTCTGTGCTTCCTCAGGCGTGGACATGGTGACAAAAGCAAAACCGCGCGAGCGGCCGCTCATCCGATCCATCATGAGGTTGGCTTCGACGACCGTGCCGTGGGCGGCAAACGCTTCTTGCAGGTCATTTTCTGTCGTGTTGAAGGAAAGATTTCCCACAAACAATTTCGTGCTCATTTTGATGATTTACTGTTCAAACTAACTGCTTTTCTCGGACTGTTCCCGACTGCCGGGTTTCAAATCATCACTGAACCAAGTTCACTTGAAGATTTACCATGACCGTAGAGAGTCAAGTTATCTAACAGACAGGGGAATGTTAGCCGGTTCCAAAGCCGTTGCAAGCTAATTTTGAAACGACAAAATAAACGGTTTTCCGGCCTAAATCGAGGCCGACCGGTGCTCCAGGAGAACTTTCCCTAATGCAAGATTGAGGCGAAAAAGAAACCCTAACCCATTTCCACATGCCATTGCCGGCAAAATCAGCGCGCTGTTCAGTCCGGCGGTCAATTCCTGCTCTTGGGCGAATCTATTTGCCCGGTTTGGACCAGCCCGATTTGTTTTTGCCAAACAAGGCTTGGTCGAGGGAAAAGCGGCCGCCGCCCGCAATCAAAAGGGAGGCATAACCCGCCGAATAAATAAACGCCAGTTCGCCCATGCCACTCACCCCCTTGTGAACCATCATAAAGGCGACGCCAAGGTCGATCACCAGCGTCAACGCGGCGAAGCGCGTCAACAGACCCAGGGCCAGCAACAGCGCGCCCGCCGTTTCGGCAAACGTCACGAGCGCCAGGCTCGGCGCCGAACCAATGCCCAAGGGGTCCGGAAATTTTGACGACATGACGCCAAAGTGACCCAGTTTCTCCAGGCCGTGGTTGAAAAACATCGCCAGCCCGAGCCAGAGCCGGAGCACCAGCAATCCGAGGCTGGTCAGCGCGGAATCGTTCCCGGGTGAGAATATTTTTTTCATGGGCGGTTATTTATCTCAAGCGCGACCGGATTGCCAGTGTTTTAAAACAAACCGGCGCCAGACAGCGCCCATAATTCCCCCGGAATACCCCCGCCCGTCAAACCACGCGCACCAAGTCTGCCGTATCGTAACGCACCTTTGCGAGACCGGCATATTTGTCATTGGCCGAGCGATAACCCAGGGCGCAGCAGACAACCGAGGCGTAACCGCTGTCTTCCAAACCAAGCAGGCGGTCGTATTCGGGCGGCGAGAAACCTTCCATGGGACAGGCATCCACGCCCAGAACGGCGGCACACGTCATCAGATTGCCGAGCGCGATGTAGGTTTGCCGGGTTGCCCATTCGTGGGAGATTTTGCCGCGCGGGCCGTTGATAAGGTCGCCCACCATCATGCCACGGTAGGCATTAAGGGAGTCAGCGGGAATATGGCGGGCATGGCTGGTGTGGTTGATCAATCTGTCCACGTCCGCCTCGGTTATTTTTGTTTGCGCGGTGAACACGACGTAATGCGAACAATCCACGACTTGCTTTTGATTCCAGGAATGGGGGAGCAGCTCCGCGCGCCTGGCGGGACTATCAATCACCAGGAATTTATACGGTTGCAATCCGTAGGAAGTGGGGGTGAGTACAAGCGCCTGTTTCAAGGTTTGCCAGACGTCATCTGGAATTTTTTTTGTCGCGTCAAAAACCTTGGTGGCATAGCGCCATTTAAGCGCCTGGAGAAGCTGCTGTGGATTCAGATAATTCATGGTATAAATTGATTTCAGTTGCCGCAGAGAATTGCACAGGTTGTGGAAAATGCAAATTCTTGCTGGTGGCAGGGGTTTTGCCCGTTTTGATTTCAGGCTTCGCCAGGCCGGCCGGTGGCGGCAATTTCATCTACACCCGCCCGATAAACCTGAAAATTCCCGCGCTTTTCCACCTGCTCCCATTGCGATAGCATCCGGCCCATGACAATTCCATCCCGGCTACGCGTCCGGCGCGCGACCACGGACGACCGTCAAAGCCTCAAGGCGCTTTGGCAGTCCATGCTTTTGCCCGCCGACGAACTGGAAAAACGCCTGACGGAATTTCAAGTGGCCGAAACCGCCGATGGCAAACTGCTCGGAGCCATCGGTATTCAAATTGTCCGGCAGCATGCGCGATTGCACAGTGAAAGTTACCTCGACTTCGCCCATGCCGACGCGGCGCGGGAATTGTTTTGGGAACGCATTCAAAGCCTGGCCTCAAATCACGGCGTCTTCCGGCTTTGGACGCAGGAAAATTCCCCGTATTGGTCCCGCCTGGGCTTTCGGTCCGCCCCGGCAAAACGTTCCGACGTGCCGGCGGAGTGGCCCCCGGCCCGCGGCGAGTGGTTCACGCTCCAGCTCAAGGATGAAGAAGCCATCACCAACGCGCTCGACAAGGATTTTGCCGCCTTCATGTCCATGGAAAAACGCCACACGGAACGCACCCAGGAAAAGGCCCGCGCCTTAAAAACCATCATCACCATCATCGGCTTCGCGATTGGCATTCTGTGTTTTGGGCTGGTGGCTTATCTCCTCATCCACCGCAACCCGTTCTTGACGGGTCATTGACGGCAGCGTGAATTCGTCCGCGTGATACGAACTCCGCACCATCGGGCCGCTGGCCACGTGGACAAAGCCCAGATTGCGCGCAACATGACCGTAGGCTTCAAAAACTTCCGGCGCAATGAATTCCGCCACCGGCAAATGCTTCAACGTCGGCTGCAAATACTGGCCCAAGGTAAGAATGTCGCAGCCGGCGTGGCGTAAATCCTCCAAGGCCACCACCACTTCCTCCCCGGTTTCGCCCAGCCCGAGCATCATCCCGGACTTGGTGTAAATGGTTTCACCGCATCGGTTCTTCGCCTTCCGCAGCACGCTCAAGCTGCGGTCATAGGTCGCGCGATGGCGCGTCTCCGGCGTCAAACGACGCACCGTTTCCAGATTGTGATTGAAAATATGCGGGTTTGCTCCGAGCACGATTTCAATGGATTCGTCGCGATCATTGAAATCCGGCACGAGCACCTCGATGACAATGCCGGGATTCAATTTGCGCACGGCCTCAATCGTCTGGCGAAAATGAGCCGCCCCGCCATCCGCCAGATCGTCGCGCGCCACGGCGGTGATGACGATGTGGCGCAGCCGCATTCGCCGCGTGGCTTCGGCGACGCGCATCGGCTCGTCGGCTTCGAGCGCGAGTGGTTTGGCCGTGGACACCGCGCAAAAGCCGCACGCGCGCGTGCAACGGTCGCCGGCGATCATGAACGTCGCCGTGCCTTTGCTCCAGCATTCCCAATGGTTCGGGCATTTGGCGCTCTCGCAGACCGTGTGCAGCTTCAATTCGCCCAGCAGATTGCGCGTCTGGGCGAAGCCGTCCGACGTGGGCAGGGCGATGCGCAGCCATTCCGGCAGGCGCGGGCGCGGTTTTAATTCAGTTGCAGTCATTAAAGCTTTATCCGCGAATTTCGCGAATGAACGCCAATTATAATAAAGCCAAAGTTAATTCGTGTAAATTAGCCTAATTCGCGGATTAATCATTTCAGTTTCTCCCAAAAGTCTGCCAGTTGTTCCGGGCCGAAATCCGCCAGCACCTTGCCATCTGCTTCAATCACCGGAGCGAGTTCCTGTCCGGACAGGCGCACCATTTCGTCAAAGGCCGCTTCATCGGCGATGACATCGAGCGTTTCATATTCAATGCCGTGCTCATCCAACCAGCGCATTGCCTTGTGACACCACGGGCAGTACGGCTTGATGAAGAGACGGGTTTTCATTGTACCGAACCCGCTTTGTAATTTTACGCGGCGATTACGCTGCGGGCAGCCTTAGCCGTTGATTTGCGCCTTGTATTTCTCTGGTGACAGCAGCGCAGCCAGTTCGGCAGGATTGCTCAATTTGATTTTAAAAAACCAGCCGCCGGCGTAAGGCTCGGTGTTCGCCAGGGCCGGATTGTCCACGACGGCATGGTTGGTTTCCAGAATCTCGCCGCCGACCGGCGAGTAAATATCACTCGCGGTCTTTACCGATTCCACCACGGCGGCGGCTTCGCCGCTTTTGAGTTTCTTGCCTTTTTCCGCCAGCTCGACAAAAACGATGTCGGTCAATTCGTGCTGCGCGTGGTCGGTGATGCCGACGGTCGCCGTATCGCCATTGACGCGCACCCATTCGTGGGATTTCGTGTATTTCAGGTCGGAAGGAACGTTGCTCATAAATATTTCGCCCGCAGATTACGCCGATTGTGCGAATTCTCAAATCCATTTTTAGGAAGAACGCCGGATTGGCGCCCCAAACCAAAAAATGGGACGGCGACACGCCGTCCCTCCCGGTTAAACTTTCCGGTAAATCGGTTTCGGCACGATGAGGGCAGGGGAGTATTTGCCGCGAATTTCGATTTCGATCTGTGTGCCCGGCCTGGCCAATGCCGGCGGCACATAGCCCATGCCAATGCCGATGCCCAGTGATGGACTTTGTGTGCCGCTGGTGACTTCACCAATGCCCGCGTCATTTGCCCAAATTGCATAATGCGGCCGCGGCGGCGCGGATTTCCCGGTCATCGTGAAGGCAACCAGTTTTTTGCGAACGCCATTAACCTTTTGTCCCGCCAAAATTTTCCGGCCGTTAAATTCGCCTTTGTCGAGCGAAACAAAAAATCCAAGCCCGGCTTCCATCGGTGTGGTGTTTTCGTCCAGCTCATGGCCGTAAAGCGGGTAACAGACCTCCGTGCGCAGCGTATCGCGCGCGCCGAGTCCGCAGGGCTTCACGCCAAACGGCTGGCCGACAGTGAGAATTCTGTCCCAAACCTGTCGAATGGAATCGTCGCGGCCGAGAATTTCAAATCCGTCTTCGCCGGTGTAACCGGTTCGCGAAACCAACACATCGCCACCATGAAAGGGAAAACCGCCAATTTGATTCTTTTCCAAATCCGTGACGCGTCCGGCCCGGGTCGCGCAATTCGAACCGCCGGCAATGCATTGCTCAATGAACTCCTTCACCCGCGGGCCCTGCACGGCCACGGCGGCGTAATTGTGTGACGCGTCCGTGAGCTGCAACTCACTTCGCCGGGGAAACTTCGCGGCCTGCGCCTGCAGCCATGCAACATCCGCTTCAACCCGCGAGGCATTGATGATGAGGAAATATACTTCATCCGAAAGCCGGTAAGCGTAGAGGTCATCAATGACCCCGCCGTGCGCGTTGCACATCAGGGTGTATTGTCCCTGGCCGGATGTGAGTTTGCGGATGTCGTTGGTGAGCGTGTGGTTCAGGAAATCCGCCGCCCCCGCGCCGCTGACGGTGACTTCGCCCATGTGGGAGATGTCGAAAATGCCGGCGCCATTGCGAACGGCAAGATGTTCCTCGACGATGCTCGTGTACTGCACGGGCATCTCCCAGCCGCCGAAATCAATCAGCTTCGCGCCAAGCTTTTGGTGCGCGGCGAAAAGTGGCGTGCGGTTCAGCCCCATTTTTCGGTCTTCATCTGCTCTTTCGGCACGCCCATGCCGCGCAGCACCACTTCCTCGGCGAACTCGACCAGTTCGTTGGGCCCGCACGCATAGAAAATCGTGTTGGGCAGATCGTGGACGTGTTGCTTCACCCATTCCGGCGTGATGCGACCCCGGCGTCCCTGCCAGGGATCGTTCGCGTCCAGGCGGGTGCAGGTCACGTAAAAGCTGAAGTTGGAGTTCTCGATTTCCAGCTGGTGAAATTCCTGCTGAAAAATGATGCTCCGGGTCGTGCGCACGCTGTAGAGCACCGTGATTTTCGTCTCCAATTTGCGCTGCGTGGCCTCGCGCACAAAACCGCGAAACGGCGTCACGCCCGAGCCGCCGGCGATGCAGATGAGATGTTTGTTGGGCTCGAAAACCGGCAGGAATTTCCCGACCGGCGGAATGACAAAGAGTTTGTCCCCGGGCTTCGCCCAATCCACCAGCCGCGTGCCCATTTTGCCGTCGCGCTTGATGGTGACTTCGTAATAGCCGCGATCCAGCGCACAGGAAGACAGGGAATAGGCGCGTTTGTAATTCGGCGTGTCCGGCCAGTAAAGCGTGATGAATTGTCCGGTCTTGAAATCAGGGTCGTAACCGTCCGGCCATTTAAGGCGGATGGTTTTTGTGTCCGGCAACTCCATGGTCGCCGATTTAATCGGCATTTCGAGAATATCTTTGGCCATAATCGTTCTAAAATATAAAACTTATTGAATTCCCGAAACCACGGCAAGCCTACTGTGGGGCTTCCAGCCGCGCGAGGACCTCCTGTGCCAGCAATTCATACGCCGCCGAGCCGGAACTGTATTTGTCGTAATAGATGATCGGTTTGCCAAAGCTCGGCGCTTCAGCCAGCCGCGTGCTGCGCGGGATGACGGTTTCAAACACGCGCGCGCCGAGCAACTGCCGCACTTCGCCGACAACTTCATTCGCCAGTTTGGTCCGGCCATCGAACATCGTCATGACCACGCCGAAAATGTCGAGCCGCGGATTGACGCCCGTCCCGCGCAATTGCGTCAATACCCGGTTCATCATCGAAATGCCCTCGAGCGCGTAATACTCGCATTGCAGCGGCACCAGCAGGCCGTCGCTGGCCACAAAGGCGTTCAGGGTCAAAACCCCCAATGACGGCGGACAATCAATGAAGACGATGTCAAACCGGCCGCTTTCCAGCACCGGCTTGAGCACGTTCGCAACGCGGAGGAGGTGGTTTTCCATGCGTGCCAGCTCGAGGTCGGCGGCGCACAAATCCATTTCGCTGGGCACAACTTCGAGGCGTTCATAGGAAGTGGCCTTGATTTTAGCGAGCAGATCGCCTTCACCCAGCAAGACGCGATAGGCGCTGGCTCCTTCGGTTTTTTCCAGGCCCAGCCCGCTGGTGGCGTTGGCCTGCGGATCGAGATCAAAAAGCAGGACCCGTCTGCCGACGGCGGCAAGACAGGCGGCAAGATTGACAGCAGTGGTCGTCTTTCCCACACCGCCTTTTTGATTGGCGACCGCTATGACTTTGGTTGGCACCCGCCCGATTTAATGAAAAGAGGCGCAGAGTTTCAAGTTTACAAGCACACGAAGTCAATCAGTGGTCGGGGCGGGTAGCGCCCTGGTTTGGTTGTAGGGTACGACGTAAGGAGTGCCGGCCCAAACGACTCGTCACCTCGTCGCCTACAAATTAGGCCACTACCTAATCCAATGCCCCAGACAACGCGGGGGCCTGGTTTTCTCTGGAAGAAAACGGCTTAATTGCCCGATGACGGATAGGTTGCGAACTGCGCGCTGATTGGGATTTGGCTGAAGGAAGCAGCAGGCGGGGACTGAAAATTAATCACCGGGTTGGTGCTGTTGTCGGCGATAAACATTTGGTTGACGGGTTGGGTCAGAGCCGACGGTGTTGCCGAAGCAAAAGAGGTGACTTCCTGGGTGGGCGGTTGCAGAAATACCTGCGATGCGGACTCGGGGCGCTGCTCAATCATGGCTCCAAACAACAGCAGCATACAGAGGGCCGTGGCAAACCCGCCGGCAAACACCGGTTTTGTTTCAAGGGATCGAAGCAGGTTCAACAGCCGGGGCATGTTGGCAAGCAGACGTTCTGCCAGGCTGGCTGAGGCCTCGGTTTCGCCGGCACTAATGCGTGCCATGACCTGGCGTGAAAAATTATTGAAATATCCCGGGGGCGGCACTTCATGCCGTTTCAGCGCCAGCAAACGGCGCAACGACTCAAAATTCGGCTGATTCTCGTTCATGTTACTCTCACGTTCACGTTGGTTTCAAGTATTCGGACAACCAAGCCTGCAATTGCTGCCTTGCGTAAAAAAGCCGCGATCTCACTGTGCCAATGTTGCAGTCCATCACTTTCGCGATTTCTTCATGTGACAACCCCTGCACGTCGTGCAGGACTACAACCAGTCTATGTGGTTCAGACAACTTTAGTAAGGCCGTGTTCAATTTTTCTTGAAGTTCTGTCAAACCGGCCTCCCGCCGCGGTGTTTTATCGGAAACCAAGGCAAGCAAATCCGGATCATGCTCAGCATTTAAATCCATGTCATTCAGACTCAAGTGGATACGATTTTTACGCTGCTTGAGGAAATTGATCGTCTTGTTGACCGCAATCCGGTAAAGCCAGGTGTAAAAACTGGATCCGCCTTTGAATGATTTCAACGCCTGGAACGCCTTGATGAAGGATTCCTGTGCCAGATCATTGGCGTCCTCGTGATTGGACGTCATGTGGTAAACCGTTGCGTAAATGCGTTCCTGGTAGCGCTGCACAAGCTGATCATACGCTTCCAAGTCACCCCCGCGGGCGCGCTGTACCAGCGCATCCTCTTCGATGAGTGCGGGAGACCCTGAATCGTTGCGTGCGACTGGTTCGGCCATAATCATGGGTATTTAACACAAACAGCCAGCACGTCGGTTTGTTGCGCTAAAAAATCAGCCAGATGAAACAAGCCGGTGCGTCCGTCTGATTCCGGCAACCCGTGCAACGCCCGGCGGGCCTGCTCCAAATACCGGGCGATTACTTCCCGGGTCGGCTCAAACGTTCCATATTTGTCGAGCAACTCGTTCACTGCGGAAACATTTTCCGGCTGCCAGTCTTTGACCAGATTTTCCAAATGCGCGCGGTCCGAGACATTGGCGCGTTCCCAGGCCAGCAAAACCGGCCAGGTCAACTTGCCCTTGGCCAGGTCCGTGCCGAGTGATTTGCCCGCCGCCGTTTCCGAGCCAAACAAATCCACGCAGTCATCAAAAACCTGATAGGCCGTCCCAAACGCGGCGCCGAAATGCCGCAACGCCGCACGATGCTCCATCGTGGCTTTGCTCAAAAGTCCCGCCAAATCGCACGAGAGTGTAAATAATTCGGCGGTTTTCATTTCAATCACCCGGAAATATTCATGCCGTGAGACCTGGAATTTCCGGCGATGCAGCGTCTGTAAAATTTCGCCGGAACAAACCGTGTTTGCGGCCATGGCCACCGTGCGGCAAACATCCGGCGTCGGAAAACTGGCCGCCATTTTCAACGCTTGCGCGAACAGGCAGTCGCCAAAAAGCACCGCGATTTCGTTGCCCCAATTTGCCGCCACCGTCGGCCGGCCACGGCGGATTTCGGCCTCATCCATGACATCGTCATGCACCAGTGTGGCCAGGTGGACCATCTCAATGAGGACGGCCGCATTGACATGTGAATCCGTGGCTTTGCCGATGGAATTGGCCGCCAGCGCGACGAGGGTCGGGCGCAAATGTTTGCCGCTGCCATTGAGGACGTATTGAGCGTAAGGAACAATTTGCGGGTCGAAATCATTGACCTGCTCAATCAACTGCTGCGTAACCTTCTGGAGAAAAGGCTCGAGCGGTTCCACTAGATGTTTCCAGGAACGGTTCTGGTTGGCTTTGGGCGAGTCAGCCGCTTCTGCTCTCGTCACCTTTGATTCAACGGCCAGCATTCGTGCGTCAATCTACGGTTAACATGGCGCTTAGTCAAACTACTTGATTTGGCGTGGAGATAAAGCGCAGAAGAGGGGGTGTTGAACCCGGATTGACCCTAGAATTTGTAATTCCATTTCGCGGTCGAATACTTTTCCGCCACGAGTCTGCGCATCTCCGGTTCCGGAATATCGCCTGAATTCTCAACGGCATCCCAGATCTTGCCCAGCGCGCTCTTCAGGCGGGCCGCCGGCACGTTCAAATTGGCCAGAAAATCGGTGTGGCTCCGGTTGTTGCGGTAGCCGGGCTGCTTGGAGGGCATGCGCAGGAGCGTGTTGACCAGCGAGAGATCCAGGTCAAGCAGAAATGTTCCATGAAAAAGCAGCGCCTGCTTGTGGCGGCGTTGCGAATTGCCGGAGAACTTGCGGGGAGCAACGAGTGACGAACGCCGGGAAACCAGCGCCAGATCGGTATGGCCATGGACAGCGATTCCGGCTTCCGGCTGCCCGTTTCCGACCGCTGACTCCATCGCCACCCGGAGTTGTTCCATGATGAATTTGTTCGCGCCGGAAATGCTGGCAATTGGAGAATGCGCGGCGATCTGCAAAATCAGCGCGTAATTCAAGCAGCCCGGCCCTTGCAAAACAGTTCCGCCTCCGGAACAACGGCGGAAAATCGGAACGCCCCTGGCCGTGCAGGCCGCGACATTGACTTCAGCCGCCACCCGGTTGGCGTAACCGACGACGACAAAAGGTTCGCGCGGTTCCCAAAAACGGAGGATTTCCCCGCCGTCCCCCGCTTCACTCCAGTTGAGCAAAGCCTCGTCACATGCGAGATTCTCGGCAGGCGAGGCGAGCGAGAGGTCGAGCAGTTTCATCATGGCAGTAGACGGCGATTTTGCTGGTGTTGGGCGTGGTCTTTGATTTTAATTCTGGCCGCGTATTTTTCGCGCTTAAAAAAAGGTGAATAGCCAATAGCACAGTGAACGTTGAGAAAAAAGATATTTACGATTCGCATACCGGCGGCGCCGCCCGGACTCGCGGAGGCAACGGCGACAAGTGGAGTGAATCGTTGCAATCGGTTTTTGAACTTGCCCTGGAAAACCAGGGCCCGGAACGGACGGCGCGCCTGCTCGAAAAGCTGGCCGGCCAATTGCGCGCCGCGCCGCCGGACGCCCGCCGTTTCAATACTCCTTATTGCAACACGATTCCGCCGGAGCAGCAGGCGCCGTTTCCGGGCGACCGTGACATCGAGCGTCGCATCAAAAGCTACATCCGCTGGAACGCGATGGCGATGGTGGTGAAGGCCAACTCCACCACGAACGTCGGCGGACATATTTCGACCTTCGCCTCGTCGGCGACGCTCTACGAAGTCGCGTTCAACCATTTTTTGCGCGGCCGCACGGAAAAGTTCCCGGGCGACATCGTTTATTTTCAGGGGCACGCCGCTCCCGGCATGTATGCACGGGCATTTCTCGAAGGCCGGCTGGACGAGCGGCATCTGCAGAATTTCCGGCAGGAACTCGCCGAAGGCGGCGGGCTGTCGTCGTATCCACACCCGTATTTGATGCCGGAATTCTGGCAGTTTCCGACGGTTTCGATGGGGCTGGGCCCGATCTTGTCGCTGTATCAGGCGCGGTTCAATCGTTACCTCCAGGCGCGCAGCCTGGTGAAATGGGCGGAAGAACCGAAATTGTGGGCCTTTCTCGGCGACGGCGAATGCGACGAACCAGAAACGCTCGGGGCCATCACGCTCGCGGCGCGCGAAAATCTCGACAACTTGATTTGGGTCATCAACTGCAATTTGCAACGCCTCGACGGTCCGGTGCGCGGCAACGGCAAAATCATCCAGGAGCTGGAAGGTTTGTTCCGGGGCGCAGGCTGGAACGTCATCAAGGTCATTTGGGGCACTGACTGGGATGAATTGCTGGCGCGTGACAAATCCGGTTTGCTGCTCCAGCGCATGGACGAATGCGTGGATGGCGATTACCAGAAGTATTCCGTCGAACCGGGCAGCTACACGCGCAAACATTTCTTCGGCAAATACCCTGAGTTGCTGGAATTGGTGACGCACCTGTCCGACGAACAGATTCACAAACTGCTGCGGGGCGGTCACGATGCCCGCAAAATGTACGCCGCTTACAAGGCGGCGACCGGACACAAAGGCCGGCCGACGGTGATCCTTGCCAAAACGGTGAAGGGTTACGGCCTCGGCGAAGCCGGCGAAGGCCGCAATATTTCGCATCAGCAGAAAAAAATGAATGAGAAAGAGCTTCGCGAATTTCGCGAGCGCTTCAAAATTCCCATCAGCGATGATGTGATTGCTGAAACCCCGTTTTTCCGGCCGGCGGCCGACAGCCCGGAAATCAAGTATCTGCTGGAACGGCGCCGGGCGCTCGGTGGATTTCTGCCGGAACGCACAGTTGCTGCCGCGCCGCTTGAAGTGCCGTCCCTGGATTATTTTGCGGAGTTTTTCAAAGGCTCCAGCTCGGAAGCTTCAACCACGATGGCGTTTGTCCGGCTCGTCAGCCTCCTGCTGCGGCACAAGGGAATCAGCCGGCATCTCGTGCCGATTATTCCCGACGAAGCCCGCACGTTCGGTCTGGATGCCCTGTTCAAGGATATCGGCATTTATTCTTCCAAAGGCCAGCTTTACGAGCCGGTGGACAGCAAATCGCTGCTTTATTACCACGAGGCGAAGGACGGCCAGATACTTGAAGAGGGCATCACCGAGGCCGGTTCGATGGCATCGTTTATTGCGGCGGCCACCGCCTACGCCACGCACGGCGTGCCGATGATTCCGTTCTACATTTACTACTCGATGTTCGGACCACAACGCGTTGGCGATTTGTTCTGGCTGGCGGGCGACATCCGGGCAAAGGGTTTCTTGCTCGGCGCGACCGCCGGCCGCACGACGCTCAACGGCGAAGGACTTCAACACCAGGACGGCCACAGCCTCCTGCACGCGAGCACAGTGCCGACCCTGCTGGCTTATGATCCGGCGTTCGGTTACGAGCTTGCCGTCATTGTTGCAGACGGCCTGCGCCGGATGTATGCCGAGGGTGAGGACATTTTCTATTATCTTTCGCTTTACAACGAAAATTATTCCATGCCGGCAATGCCCCCGGGCGTCGAAGACGGCATCTTGAAAGGGTTGTACCGATTCAAACCCGGCCCGGACGGCAAAAAACACAAGGCGCACATTTTTGGGAGCGGACCGATCATCAACTCCGCGTTGAAGGCGCAGGAAATTCTGACGGAACATTACGGTGTCTCCGCCGACGTCTGGAGCGCGACGAGCTACAAACTGCTCCGCACTGATGCCATTCGTTGCCAGCGCTGGAACAAGCTGCACCCGACGGCAGTGCCGAAAAAATCCTACGTCGAGGACCTGCTGGCAAAAGAGCAGGGGGTATTCGTGGCCGTTTCGGACAACATCCGCACCGTGCCCGATCAAATTGCGCCGTGGGTGCCCGGCGGTTTGACAACGCTCGGGACGGATGGCTTTGGCCGCAGCGACACCCGTGCGCGTTTACGGAGATTTTTTGAAATTGACACCGAATCCACCGTCATCGCCACGCTTTACGCGCTGGCGGAGAGAGGGCAGGTCGAGCGGCAGGTTGTCGAAAAGGCCATCCAGGATTTGGGCGTTGATCCCGAAAAAATCCAGCCGCAAATTGTTTGAGTTGAGGCTGGGAACAAGGCAGGGCAGGTCAATACACCCGCACCAACACCGCCGTCTTTGTAGGAGTCGAGGTCACGAAACTCATTTTGAAAAGTCATAGACTCCTTACGTCGTCTCCTACTCAATAAACAAGGACGAGCACCGCCGCATCCTGCGCCGACTTCACCACGTCCTCAAACTTCTCATCAACTATATTTGGCTTTTTCAGCTTGGCCTCCACGCCCGGCACCGATTCAAGGAAACTCAAAAGAAAACTGCTCTTGACCGCGTAATTCACATTCTCCGGCAACGCCCCGCTCGCCGCCAGCGCCGCCGACGCATCCAGCTTGGCCGACACGATGCCGATGACGTTGCCATGTTCATCCACCAGCGCCCCGCCCGAATTGCCCGGCTGCACCGGCGCGCTGATTTGAAAATAGCGCGGGTCATCCCCCGCGCCGGACAGCGACGCGATTTCCCCCTTGGCCAGCTTGGGCGCGAAGCCGGACTACGGCGCGACAAGTCTGCCTTTATCCGCTTTCATGTGATTTCAGCGCGACAAGTCTGATTTCCGTCATTGCCCAGCTTCGTGCGACGAGCCGGCGCGACCAGTCCGTTTCGACGTAGCGGCTTTCGGGAGAAAGCCGCCATCTAAAATTCCCGTCACATTTGCGGCGCTCTGCCGAGACGCCGCTACGTTGAATTGAGGAGCGCGACCGTCCCGGTCGCCGTTTTCGGCGTCGCGCCGAAAACCCGTCTTCCAAACTGAATGGTTCAACCAATGGTTCGGGCGCGACGCCCGAACCCGCAGGCGAGACGCCCGCGCTCCCCCAATCGTCCATCCCAAAATTATTTCTGGAATGTTGCGGTGTTTTCCGCCATGTTGCGCGGCCTGTTCATTTATGGATGTAAAACTTCCCAAACTGGGTGAGGGCGCCGATGCGGGCGTCGTGGTCAATGTCTTTGTGAAAGAAGGCGATCTGGTCGCCAAAGGCCAGGCCATCATTGAACTCGAGAATGAAAAGGCCGTGGCGTCGGTTCCGTCCACCGCCGACGGCGTCGTCGCAAAGATTCATGTCAAATCCGGCGATAAAATCAATGTGGGGCAACGCCTGCTGACGTTGAATGAAAGCGGCAGGCCGTCCGCCGGGCCGGTGAGCAACCGCGCCCCGGCCCGGATTGAGCCGGAAACGGAAGCTGTTTCCGAAGCGGAGACGGCTGAAATCGAAGAACCCGTTTCCAATCCGACCGTGGCGCCGATAGCGTCTCCTTCGGTTCGCCGGGTCGCCCGCGAATTGGGCATAGATTTGTCCCAGGTGCGCGGCAGTGAGCCGGGCGGGCGCATCGTCATTGGCGACGTCCGCGCTTACGTTCAACGGCTGATGGCGGCGGCGGACAAAAGCAAATCAGCCGGCGGCGCACACGGAGTGGCGCACCCTGCCGTCGCGAAACCGATTGATTTTTCCCAATGGGGGCCGGTGACCAGAAAACCGTTGACGCCACTGCGCGAGGTGATCGTACGGCGGATGACGGAAAGCTGGAACGCCGTTCCGCGGGTCACACAGTTTGACGAGGCGGATTTCACACAACTAAACGCGTTGCGCAAAAAATATGCGCCCAAATACGAGAAAAAGGGTGTGCGGTTGACGCTGACGCCGCTGGTGCTCAAGGCGCTGGTGGGAACGTTGAAGAAGCATCCCATTTTCAATTCCAGTCTCGATGAAGCGGCCAATGAGCTTGTCATCAAGGAGTATTATCACATTGGCATCGCAGTGGACACGGAGCAGGGCCTGATTGTGCCGGTCATTCGCGACGTGGACAAAAAGTCCGTTCTGGATTTGTCAAAGGAGCTGGAACAGCTCGCGCAAAAGGCGCGCGAGCGGAGAGTATCCGGTGATGAACTCAAAGGCGGCACGTTTACCATTTCCAATCAAGGCGCCATTGGCGGCGCGCATTTCACGCCAATCGTGAACAAACCCGAAGTCGCGATTCTCGGCCTTGGCCGCGGCGCGCTAAAGCCGGTTGCCCGCGACGGCAAGGTTGAAATTCGCATGATGACGCCCTTGGGCCTGTCCTATGACCATCGCGTGATTGATGGCGGCGAGGCAGCCAGATTTATCGTGGACCTGGTGGCGGCATTGCAGGATTTTAATGAAAGCGCGGTGAAAATTTAATCCATGGACACCATCAAAACTGAAATTGTTGTTGTGGGCGCGGGCCCGGGCGGTTACGCGGCGGCGTTTTATGCGGCGGACCTGGGCAAAAAGGTCATTCTCGTCGAGCGCGAGAAGCGGCTGGGCGGCGTTTGTTTGAATCGTGGCTGTATTCCGTCAAAAGCATTGCTTTACGCAACGCACCAGATTGTCGGCGCGCGTGAATCGGCGCATCGCGGCATCAGCTTTGAAGAACCCCGGGTGGATTTGGATAAACTCCGCGCGTGGAAGGAATCCATTTTGGAGAAGCTCGGCGGCGGCGTGGCCACCCTGGCTAAAATGCGCGGCGTTCAAGTCATTCAAGGCCGCGGTTACTTTGAAGGTTCGCAAATGTTGCGCGTCGAGACCGGGCAGGGGCAGCAATTCATTCAATTTGACCAGGCGATTCTGGCGGTGGGCTCCCTGGCCGCAATGCCCAAGGCTTTTGACCTGGGCAACCCGCGCGTGATGACCTCGACGGAAGCGCTGGAAGTCGAAGATATCCCGGAAAATCTGCTTGTCGTTGGCGGTGGTTACATCGGCATGGAAATGGGGACGGTTTATGCCGGGCTGGGCAGCAAGATTGTCCTCGTGGAAGCGCTCGACAGCATCCTTGTCGGCGCCGATCCCGATCTGGCGCGGCCCGTGGTGGCAAATGCGAAACGGGCTTTCAAGGAAATCCGCCTTAAAGCGAGGGTCACCAAAATGGCCACCGCCGGAAAGCAAATCAAGGTCGAGATGGAATACAATGGCCAGAAGCTTTCCGAATTGTACGACCGCGTGCTGGTGGCGGTCGGGCGGGTGCCAAACAGCGCCGATTTGGGGTTGGAAAACACCAAGGTCGAGCTGGATGAAAAGGGTTTTGTGAGGGTCAACGAACGCCAGCAGACAAATGACCCGAACATTTATGCCATTGGTGACATTGCGGGCGGCATTTTGCTGGCGCACAAGGCGAACAAGGAAGCGCACATTGCCGTCGAGAGCATCAATGGCGGGAACAGCGTGCCCCTGAGCGAGATTGTCATCCCCGCCGTGGTGTTCACCGACCCGGAACTGGCCTGGTGCGGTTTGACCGAGGCCGAAGCCAAAGAGCGCGGCGTTAAATACGAGGTCTCGAAATTTCCCTGGGCGGCGTCGGGGCGTGCGTTGTCGTTTGACCGCACGGATGGCGTGACGAAGATGATCATTGACCCGGAGACCGAGCGCGTGCTGGGCGTTGGGATTGCGGGCGCGGGCGCGGGCGAGTTGATTGCCGAGGCGGTGCTGGCGATTGAAATGGGCGCGACGGCGGAGGACATTGCGGGAAGCGTGCATCCGCATCCGACCCTGTCCGAAACGCTGATGGAATGCGCCGAGGCATTTTACGGTCACGCGACACACACCGTGTCAAAGAAGCGCGGGTAAATTTTGCCGTTGAAAGCGGCCGTCGAAGGGATAACATCAATTTTTGGTCCGGGGCGTAGCGTAGCTTGGTATGCGCGCTTGCTTGGGGTGCAAGAGGTCGTGAGTTCAAATCTCACCGCCCCGACCATTTTACACGGATTTACTGGACACGTAGTTTGGGCGTAAAGGCCAGGTCCATGTCGCCGATTGAAACGTCAAACGGTTCATCGGGGTGAACGAGGACCCGGGCAACATTGACGCCCTGGGGTCTGCCATCAACTCCCGTGATCACCATGGCCAGAATGATCTGGAGATCGCCGCTTTCCAGCAAGGTGGGGGTAATGGTGCATTCCCTGTGAACCCCGAGTTCGACGGTTGTTGAAACATGATTTGAAAGCGGCAGCACGCCCAAATCCTTTTTGGTTAAAGAATTGTTTGAGAAGACCGGGGTATGGCTGATCTCAGCCGCATGAAGTGTTTGCCTGGCCGGCTTTTTTTGACAGGCCGTCAATAACAGCATGCCGGTTGAAACGATCAGCATTATGGCGACGATTCTTTGAACGCGCATACGCCATAAAAAACAGCAAGTATCGGGCCGTTTTAGGGCTTCAAAAACCGGCGAAACCGGCTTTTTTGTTGAGGATTTTGAACCGTTATTGTTCCCGGTCAAATATCAGTGAATCGTTGCCTGATTTGATTGTCAGTCGCTGGCCGTCGGTATGGGCTGTCATGGATTTGCCCGGACCGGTGCCGCCCAGCGATAAATTGTAATTGGTACCGGCATTTTCCCATTGTCCCTGCGAAGTCACCTTTTCGGCAACGACCGTGGCGCCGTTTTGCACCGCGAAATGCGGCAATTGTTCCAGAAAAGCCTGATGGTCCGCCCCGGCGAGAAAAACGGTCTGGGCATACGCATTGGACCACAAGCTTCGCAAGCGCCTTATCTCGGCGGGCGGAATGTTGGGCCGGTTAACCAGCAACATGGCAACACTTACATTGGCGTTGAAATCCCACCGGCCGAGAAGTTTTTCAGAATCGTATTCCGGCGATTTGCCGGTTTTGAGGTATCCGTTCAAGTCGTCCCAATCCGTCTGCACGATGTCGAAAACCGTCGTGGTTAATTCGTTGTTTTTCAGCATCGCCAGGACCTGCGGGTTTTTCAGCAGTTGAGTGACGGGGGCGAGATTTTTCCACGCGTCTTGAAAATCACCGTTCTGGCCGAGTTGTTTGAAGTCGTCACGTTCAGCCAGCGAAAGAAACGCCGGATAGCTTTCAACCCGGTCTTTCAACCGTGGATTTTGGCGCAACAAGCCGGCCAAATCAGCCAGCTTGTAGTACATGTCCGGCAACGAAACGATGGACCGCGCGGCGCCAGTCAGGCTGGTGGCGTCCAAATCATGTCCCATCTGGTTGACCAGCCGGATGGCGACGAATTCGCCGGGAGACGGAGCCATTTGAATTGTCCAATAGCTGAGGTTGTAGATGACACAGGAAACCAGGAGCAGATAAGCAGTGCCATTCAACAAACCAACGCACAATCCCAGCCTTGAATTCAACCGCGCCCACAGTGCCAGCCGCAAATCTCCCGCCTTGTATTTGTAAAAAAGATAGGCTTTCCGGTGGATGAAAAAGCCGGCGAATTTGAACAGGGCGAAAATGATGATAAAAGCTGCCAGCGGCGCAAGCAGCCAGATCAGTGTGGGATTTTGAAGTCCCACGTGTGGGAACAGCGGCTTGAGTTGTTTCCCCAATATCCCGGCAAATAACGCGGCTGTCACGATTCCAACAAACGAAGTCGCCGCACGAATGGCACCCCGTTGAAAACCAAAACCGGCCCCCGCTGCCAGCAACACCAGAGCAAGAATCCAAATGGTCATGCCACAAAATACAAGGATTCCTTCAAAAAATGCACGCGGAAAATAAGGCATCTGTTGTTGGCGGGATTCCCACATTGAAACCGGGTGATGGATGAAGCAAACTGAAGCCGGTGAAAATTTCAGTTGTCGTCCCGGCGTTTAACGAAGAGCGGCTGCTTGGCGGGTCGCTGGCCCGGATAAAATCGGCGGCGGGCGTGTTTGCCGGGCACGGTTGGGACGTTGAATTGATTGTGTGTGACAACAATTCCACCGACCGCACGGCCGAAATTGCGCGAAACGCCGGCGCCTCGGTTGTATTTGAACCGGTCAATCAAATTGCCCGCGCCCGCAATCGCGGCGCCACCGCGGCCACCGGTGACTGGCTGATCTTTGTGGATGCAGATTCGGGCCCCAGCACCGGTCTGTTTGACGAGGTCGCGGAGCAAATTCAATCCGGCCGGTGCCTGGCCGGCGGCTCGACCGTCCGGATGGATGAAAAGCATTTACTCGCCGAATTCTTCACCTGGCTCTGGAACTGTTCGAGCCGGATGGGCGGCTGGCTTGCCGGTTCATTTATTTTCGTCGAGGCGTCGGCGTTTCGGAAAATCGGCGGATTCAGCGACAAATTGTTCGCAGCGGAGGAGCTGGATTTGAGCCGGCGGCTGAAACAACTTGCGCGGGAAACGGGCAGGGGAATCGTAATCTTGCACCGGCACCCGCTGGTGACCTCCGCGCGCAAGCTCCGGCTTTACACCCTGGGAGACCATCTGAAATTGCTGGTGCGCGTGCTCTTCAACCGCCGCGCCCTGACCCGCCGCGAATCCTGCACCTTGTGGTACGATGGGCGAAGATGAACGGGCTTTAAGCCAGCGCCGCGGGCCGTGGCCGGCCGTCGAGAAAATCCAGATATTCGATGAAGCGCTGCTTCATCTCCTTGCGCGGCACGATGGCGTCAATCAGGCCATGATCGAGCAGGAATTCCGCGGTTTGAAAATCCCGCGGCAGTTCGGCTTGCGTCGTGTCCTTGATGACCCGCGGCCCGGCAAAGCCAATCATTGCCCCCGGCTCGGCTAAAATAAGATCACCCAGGCTGGCGTAACTGGCCATGACACCCGCGGTGGTCGGATGGGTGAGCATGCTGAGATAGGGCAGGCGGCGTTGCCCGTGGTAGGCGAGCGCGGCGGAAGTCTTGGCCATCTGCATCAGACTGAGCATTCCTTCCTGCATGCGCGCGCCGCCGCTGGTGGAGATGATGATCACCGGCAGTTCCTTTTCCGTCGCGCGTTCAATCAGACGCGTGAGTTTTTCGCCAACCACGGAACCGAGGGACGCGGCAATAAAATTGAAATCCATCACCCCGAGCGCAACGCGATGCTCGCCCATCTTGCAAATGCCGGTCAGGACGGCGTCTTTCAGGCCGGTCGCCGCTTGATGGGCTTGAACGCGCTTGGGATAGGAGGTTTTGTCAACAAATTTGAGCGGATCAACGCTCGTCATCTCGGCGTCCATTTCCTCAAAGGTGCACGTTTCGACGAGCGAATGGATGCGTTCGCGCGCGCTGATGGGAAAGTGGAATTCACATTTCGGGCAGACCTTCAGGTTTGCGTCCAGTTCCTTGTCAAAAACCATCGTTTCGCACTTCGGACATTTCGTCCAAAGCCCCTCGGGAATGTCCCGCTTTTTGGATTTGCCCGCGCCGAGTTTGGGTTTCTTGGCAAAGTTTGTCTGCGCGCCTTTGGCCGGCGGAGTCACTGCCGGCTCGGTTGATTCCAGACCGAGCGATTTTCGCGTGAAAGTGGTCGTGGCCATTAACATCTGAACAATACTAAACTCCGCGCGCGACTGTCCAGACACAAACGTCACCCGCCCCGGCGGCCCGCAAAACCTGCGCACAGGCGCTGGTCGTGGCGCCGGTGGTAAAAACGTCGTCCACCAGGATCACCCGTTCACCGTTCAACCGCGTGCCGGGACGGAGCGCGAAAGCTCCGCGCATGTTGGCCGCGCGTTGCTGCCGTGTCAGCAGCGTTTGGGTGGCCGTGGGTCTGACCCGCGAAAGCAACCTCGGATTCAAGGGAATTTGCGTGGCGGCGCTCAGGTGCGTCGCCAGCCGTTGAGCCTGGTTGAATTCGCGTTCGCGGTGTTTGACCGGATGCAACGGAACGGGCGTGATGAAATCCCAATGTTGTTCGCGCAGTGCGGGCACGGCTTCCCGCAAAAACAAACCGGCCAGAAACGGCTCGAACCAGAGCGCCCGCTGATATTTGTAGCGATGAACCGTCTCCCGCACAACGCTGTGCGCCACGACTGCCGAGCGCGCGGATTTGAAGTGCAGTTTCATTTCAGAACAGTTCGTGCATTCAAATGGCGTGGTGAAATCGCCGGGGTAGGGCAGGCCGCAGCGCGCACAAAACGGTGGTTTGATGAAACGGACCTGGGCCCGGCAATGCGGACAGACAAAACCGTCTTTGGCCGTCGCGCGCTCCGCCTGGCAGATCTGACAGGTTTCGGGGTAGAAGAATGTGAGGCAGACATCAAGGCGATCCAGGAATGTTTCGGCCAGCGCGGTCATCATGGGATGGTGAACGGTTCGCTTTTGCGTCCCAACGGCAAAAACTTGAACAGGACGAGAACAGCAGCCAGGACAATCAGCGCCAGCCAGCCGTCAATCATTTTGCCGGTCCCCAAAAACCACGTTGCGGCGTGCGGTACCGGGGTGGTGAGCGCGCCGTAGGTTTTCAACCAAAAAACCCAGCCGGCGTGGAGGCCGATGGAGAAATAAAGATTGCCGGTGCGTTGATAGGCAAGACCCAGCAGCATCCCGACAAGGGCAAGGTTGAAAAATCCGGGCACGAGCGCCTGAAAATCCGCAAAGCTGGCCAGCATTCGGGGC
>Ga0265338_10002522_pt1 | contig 27210 bp, 26 predicted proteins | sample 42126metaG_FD_193579 | JGI IMG/M metagenome (GOLD analysis project Ga0265338, IMG submission 193579) | Rhizosphere microbial communities from Carex aquatilis grown in University of Washington, Seatle, WA, United States - 4-21-26 metaG | ecosystem: Host-associated > Plants > Roots > Rhizosphere...
TGCGCCGTCTGTTGCGCTCGCTCGCGAAGGGCGAGGCGATCACGCAGGATGTTTCGACGCTTGAGAATCCCGCGATTCTCGAGCAGCTCGGCGAGTCGCTGTAAGCGATTTCACGCAGTACGGCAGGTCGTACGGCAAGCAGCGCAGCGCGTTCTACAGCGCTGCGCTGCCGCACCCTGGCGGTCGATCCCGATTGCCGGCGCGGCGCGTTTTTGATAAACAGGCGCATGTCCGCGCCACAGTCCACTCCGCAGAACAACGCCAACCCATTGCCTGAGCCACCGCCGGTGAGCGAGGCGATGGCGCTCGCGCATCAGCGCTACTGGCGCTTCAACCTCATGCTGATCGCCGTGCTCATGGCGATCGGCTTCGTCGTCTCCTTCGTCGTGCCGCTCCTTTCGAGCGCGCTGCGCGACGTGCGCTTCGCCGGTTTCAGCCTGCCGTTCTATGTCGGCGCGCAGGGGGCGATCATCGTGTACGTGCTGCTCATCGGCGTCTATATCGTGCTGATGCAACGCGCCGACCGCGTACTGCAGGCCGCTCGCGACGCCGACCAGGCCATCCGCGAGGCTTTCAAGGCGCAGCATCGATGAGGCTTGCGCACCGGCTGGGCCGCTCGTACGCGTTCTATACGATCGGTTTCCTCGCGTTCGTCTACGTGATGTGGCGCATCGAACTGTTCACGGGCCCCGGCATGTGGATCGGCTACGTGTTCCTGTTCGTGCCGATCGCGGTCTACGCCGTGATCGGACTGCTTTCGCGCACATCCGATCTCGTCGAGTACTACGTCGCGGGGCGTCGCGTGCCGTCGTTCTTCAACGGCATGGCAACTGCCGCGGACTGGCTCTCGGCAGCGTCGTTCATCGGCCTCGCGGGCTCGCTCTACGTGAGCGGCTATGACGGCCTCGCGTACATGATGGGCTGGACCGGCGGCTACTGCCTCACCGCGTTCCTGCTCGCGCCGTACGTGCGCAAACTCGCGCGCTACACGATCGCCGACTTCCTCGGCACGCGCTTTTCGAGCAACCTCGTGCGCGCGCTCGCGGTCCTCGCGACGATCCTCTGCTCGTTCGTCTATCTCGTCGCGCAGATTCAGGGCGTGGGGTTGATCGCGATGCGCTTCATCGGCGTCGATTTCGCCATCGGCATCTTCTGCGGACTGGCCGGCATCCTCGTGTGCTCGTTCCTCGGCGGCATGCGTGCGGTGACGTGGACGCAGGTCGCGCAATACATCATCCTCATCGCCGCGATCCTGATTCCGGTCTCGCTGATCGCGCATCGCGACGGGCTCGGATGGATGCCGCAATTCGGCTACGGCCGGTTGATGCAGCGCGTGGAAACGCTCGAGGGCAACGTGCGCGACTCGAGCGCCGAGCAGACCGTGCGCGACAAATTCCGGCGCCGTGCGGCGTCGTGGCAGTCGCGGCTCGATGCGCTGCCCCAGTCGTACGTCGACGAGAAAGCACGCCTCGCCGACGCGCTCGCCAACCTGCGCCGCCACAACGGCCCGCTGCGCGAGATCGACTCGCTCGAACGCCAGATCGAGGCGTTTCCGCACGACCCGGAGGCGGCGCGGGTCGTCTGGACACAGCATCGCGACGACCTGCTCGAGCGAGCGGCGGTGCCTGTGCCGATGCACGAGCCGTTCCCCGCCGATGACGGCGACGCCGACGCGCGGCGCATCCACGAACGCAACTTTCTGTCACTGCTGCTGTGCCTGTCGCTCGGGACGGCGAGCCTGCCGCACATCCTCACGCGCTACAACACGACGACGTCGGTGGCGTCGGCCCGGCGCTCAGTGGGCTGGACGCTCTTTTTCGTCGCGCTGTTCTATCTGACCGTGCCGGTGCTCGCGGTGATGATCAAGTACGAGATCCTCACGCATCTGGTGGGACGGCACTTCGACGACCTGCCGCGTTGGGTGATGCAGTGGCGGCGCATCGAACCGTATCTCGTCAGCATTGCGGACGTGAACGGTGACGGCATCGTGCGCTGGAGCGACATCCAGATGCAGCCGGACATGGTCGTGCTCGCCGCGCCCGAAATCGCGGGCCTGCCGTATGTGATGTCGGGACTCATTGCGTCGGGTGCGCTGGCCGCGGCGCTCTCGACCGCCGATGGCCTGCTGCTCACGATCTCGAACGTGCTGTCGCACGACGTCTACTACCACATGGTCGATCCCGAGGCGTCGAGCCAGCGGCGCGTGACGATGTCGAAGATCCTGCTGCTCGGCGTGGCGCTGTTCGCGTCGTGGGTGGCGTCGCTCAATACGGGGAACATCCTGTTCCTGGTGGGCGCGGCGTTTTCGCTTGCGGCGTCGAGTCTGTTTCCGGTGCTTGTGCTGGGCGTGTTCTGGAAGCGCACGACGCGGCTCGGCGCGGTGGCGGGGATGGTCGCGGGCCTCGTGGTGTGCGTTTATTACATCGTTGCGACGTATCCGTTCTTTACGCAGATGACCGGCTTCGAAGGCATCCGGTGGTTTGGTATTGAGCCGATCAGTTCCGGCGTGTTCGGTGTGCCAGCGGGGTTTCTTGTCGCTATTGGCGTGAGCCTGCTGGACCGGCGGCCCGATGCTTATACCATTGCGCTTGTGGACTATATTCGGCATCCGTGAGGGGGCGCGGCCGGTCCGGCGCGCTTTGGGGGTGCCGCGATCGACGTTCTTCGCGCGTGTCACTTCTTCCTTCGGCCGGAGGTGCCGTTTGCGTATGGGCGACCCTTCGCAGGCGCTGCGGCGGGGCGCCAGGATACGCCCGTCTACACGACCCAAAGAGCAGCCAATATGGACATAGCCCCGGCAGTCATCGAGCAGTATGAATCCGCGCTTCGAACCGCCATGCTCGCCAACGACGTCGATGCTCTCGACGTCTTGCTGGACGACGATCTGGTGTTCACCACGCCCAACGGGCAGGTCATCTCGAAGGACGACGACCTTTCTGCGCATCGCGCCAGGCTGTTGCGGCTCGACACGCTCGACATCGACGAGACTCAAACGCATGTGATTGGCGAGATGATCTTGACCATCACGAAGGCCACCCTCGTTGGGCACTTCGGTGAAGTTGCGATCAACGGAACGTTCGTGTACACACGTTTGTGGCGTCGATCCGGCATGCGCTGGTGTGTCGTCGCCGGTCATGCGGCTTCAATCGCGTAGCGTGATGGGCGCAATTTGTCCAGGAGGCGCGGGAAAGGCGCGCAGCACTGGAAGTTCTGAAGATGACCGGGGAATCGCCGGCGGTCGCTGGCAACGATGGTGCAATAGCGGATCAACTTTCGCCAACCGATTCAACTCCTTGAGCATCACCGGCTTGTACGATTACGAGCCGATAGCGGAGCCGCCCTCAAGGGGCGGCTTTTGTATGCGCGTCCAGCATGGGGCGCACTCCTGCGGGTGAAAGTCCCGCCATAAGCTGGTCACAGCGAATGAAGTGAAGCGCAACTGCACGAGGGCGGCCGAGTGTGTGGAGGAAGCGTGGAGCGTAAATCGCGAGCCGATGAACAAGAACTGCATAGAAGGCGCTGCCGGGCAGGGCGAGTGGGCATGCTTCCACGAAGCTCTCGTGACCAAGGCGAAGCGGCGTAAATGCGGCGGTTGTGCGATGAAGGAGTGCGTTCTTACCTGGGGAGATCTCGCCTCATGCCTGAAAGGGCGACGGTGGAGAACCGGAGCGAGAAGTCAGCAGAGGCCGTAGTAGCCGCTGGTTGAGGGCGAAGGGCCGAACGGGCAGGAGGGCCAAAGGCCGTGTCGCTCACACGTGGGAGGGCACGCCCGCCAGCATACGTGTGGCGGGGGCGTGGTGCCCGGTCTGCGCCGTCGATAACCGGAAACGCAGCATCGGGGACATGCGCGCGCTCGCGGCGCGGCACGGTGGCGAATGCCTCTCAGATGAATACGCGGGACCAACCGGCAAGCTTCGCTGGCGCTGCGCGCAGGGTCACGAATGGGTCACGTCCCCCGCCAGGGTACGCAACGGCATCTGGTGTGCTGCCTGTGCAAAACAGGAACGCCGGGCCGTGAAGCTGGAGGAAATGCGTGCGCTGGCTGCCGTTCGCGGTGGTGAATGCCTGTCCGATGCCTACGCGACCAGCGCGCATCCGATGCGCTGGCGCTGCAAGCACGGCCATGTCTGGGCCGCCGCCCCTGCTGGCATCAAAGGCGGCTCATGGTGTCCTGTCTGCGCCCGCGCGGAACGCTCGAACCATACCATTGGGGAAATGAACGGGATCGCTCGCGAGCGTGGCGGGCGCTGTCTCTCGGACGTCTACGTGAACGTCACGGCGAAGCTCGAATGGGAGTGCGCACGGGGTCATGCCTGGTTAACGTCCCCGATGGCGGTGCTGGCGGGTCACCGGTGCCCCGCGTGCAAGTACATGGACCAATGCGTATCGGTCGAGGCCAGGCGCAAGTATCTGGCCGTTGCCCCGTGCCCTTGACCCTGCGCAGCAAAGACCGGGCATGCTAACGTCAGCCGCGCCTCGTGCGCGGCTTTTCATAGGTGCAGCTTCGGCAATCGCAACGCATCCATGCAGCCATCTCGGCTGTGGGGCGGAGAGATGCAACCCAACCAAAGACCGATGCAATGCGCAGAGCACAGTGATTGCAACGTGGGTCATTTTGCGGGTCGAAAAAAACCCCGTAAGTCATTGACTATACGGGGTTTTTAATTCATTCCTGGCGGAGAGACGGGGATTCGAACCCCGGATAGGTTATTAACCTATACACGCTTTCCAGGCGTGCGACTTAAACCACTCATCCATCTCTCCTGCGGGGACGTGAATTATAGCAGACTCCTGGAGATAGGGGAGGGGCATAGCCACATGAGAGGCTCGTGTGCGCCTTCGGTCACTCGCCGGGCGATGCCGCGAAGACTTCGAGTGTCTGCGTCCAGTTGGTAATCCACCGGGTCGAGCATCGACCAGCGCGTTGACCCGACAGCCCGTTAGTGACGTGCCCTTTCTCGCGCCTGACCGTTGTTGGAGCAACAGCCAGCCGCCTGTGAGTCTCGCCGCAAGAACGTGATACGGATTCCAGATAAAAATCGCGACGCAAAAAACCAGAAAACCGGAATCTCCCGACACCCGAAGCAATCGCTGCAATGCAGCATGCGCCAACTGCTCACGTAGAACGTTCTGCTCGCCGGCGTCGGCGTCGCCGTCACCCGCCACAATCGACGACGACCTCGCCAGCCACAACCACGCCTCGCCTCAACAACCGTTACAGCGCAGCACGAATGAGCTGGGCGATTTCTTCGAGCTTCGCCGTGTCGGCCATCTCGCGCGCGTGGGGGCGCAACTGCTCACCCTCGCGCCGCGGAATCACATGGAAGTGAACGTGCGGCACGGTCTGTCCAGCCGCCGCGCCGTTGAACTGCGCGATCAGCAATCCCTCGGGCGCGAGCGCCGCGCGCACGGCGACCGCCACCGTCTGCACCATCGCCAGCGCCGCCGCGCCGGCCTCGACCGGGAGGTCGTAAATCTGCTCGGCCGGCGCCTTCGGCAGAACGAGCACGTGCCCGTCGGCCTGGGGCATCACGTCCATGATCGCGAGCGTCGTCTCGTTCTCGCAGACTTTGATGCAGGGCGCTTCGCCGCGCACGATACGCGCAAAGATATTGTTTGAATCGTAAGCCATGGTTTTCTCGGATGACGTGCGCAGGCGCGCGGGATACGGGTCGAACAACCGGTGATTATGGCGCACGCGCCGGGCGGCGGGCGGGATCCCTGCAGGTTTTTTCGACCGGGTGCATTATTAAGTCTTCGCAGCGGGATTCACAGCAGGAGTCACCACCGGATCGACAGCAGGATCGACAGCCGGATCTGTAGCCGAATTCGCAGCACGATTCGCCCCGGGTTTCCCAGCGCGCGCGACGACGAATGTCTTGACAGGGAGCATCTATGGCAACGACTGATCTCGAAGCAGCAGAATCAACCAGCGCAACCAGCACCCCCCAGGAGGCCGCCAGCTCCTCGGCATGGCGGCTGATAGCCAACCTGCTGGCGCACGCCGACGTGAAGCTCAACGGCACGCGCCCCTGGGATATGCGCATCCACGATCCGCACGTGCCCGAGCGGGCGCTCGCGCTAGCCAATCTCGGCCTCGGCGAGGCCTACATGGATGGGCATTGGGACTGCGACCGGCTCGACGAGTTCTTTGCCCGAGTGTTGCGCGCGCATGTGGATGAAAAGATCGACCCTTCGCGGCTCGTCTTCCACGCGCTGAAGGCGCGCCTCATGAACCGCCAGACCGCGCGCCGCGCCTGGAAGGTCGGGCAGCAGCACTACGATCTCGGGAATGCGTTCTACGAGGCGATGCTCGACCGCAACATGGCCTACACGTGCGGCTACTGGTCGGGCGGGGCGACGACGCTCGACGAGGCCCAGGAAGCGAAGCTCGACATGATCTGCCGGAAACTCGGCCTCGAACCGGGCATGCGTCTGCTCGACGTCGGCTGCGGCTGGGGCAGCCTCATGCGCTTCGCCGCGCAGCACTACGGCGTGTCGTGCGTCGGCGTGACGATTTCGAAGGAGCAGGCGGCGCTCGGCGCCGAGCGTTGCAAGGGCCTGCCTGTGGAGTTCCGTCTGGAGGACTACCGGGCGCTCGACGAGCGCTTCGATCGCGTCGCGAGCGTGGGCATGTTCGAACACGTCGGTCCGAAGAACTACCGCACGTACATGGAAGTCGCGCACCGCTGTCTCGTGGACGACGGCCTCTTTCTGCTGCACACGATCGGCAGGAATCGTCGCGACACGACGCCCGATCCGTGGATCGACAAATACATTTTCCCGAACGGCGAGCTGCCGACCATCGGCCAGATCGCCGATGCTTCGGGCGGCCTGTTCGTCACCGAGGACCTGCACAATTTCGGCGCCGATTACGACCGCACGCTGATGGCCTGGCACGCGAATTTCGAGGCCGCATGGCCGCGTTTCGAGGCGCAGATGGGGCAGCGTTTCTATCGCATGTGGCGCTACTACCTGCTTTCGTGCGCCGGCACGTTCCGCGCGCGCGAGACCCAGCTCTGGCAGTGGGTGTTGTCGAAGAACGGCGTGGCGGGCGGGTACAGTCGGCCTGAGTTTCGCTGACCGCTGCTCGCGGCGGCCGCCGGTCCCGGCTGCGGCCAGTTTGGGGTGACGATCGCCTTAACGCAGCACCGCGCCGACGGTCGCCATGCCGAGCGCCGTCATCAGGAGCGACGAGCCGACGTGGATCGCAATCTGACCGATCGCCCAGCCGTAGCGGCCGCTTTGCAGGTTCGAGACGACTTCGGCGGAGAAGGTCGAAAACGTCGAGAGGCCGCCCATGAGTCCGGTGATGACGAAGAGCCGCCATTCGGGCGCCACGTTCGGGACGCGCGCGAAGAACGCGACGGCGACACCGATCACATAGCCCGCGATCACATTGGAAGCGAGCGTGCCGAGCGGCACCACGGCAAAGATGGCGTTCAGGCGCAGCCCCAGCACCCAGCGCAACAGCGAACCGAGCGCGCCGCCGATACCGACCGCGAGAATGGACAGATACATGGTGTGAAGTGGTTGAAGGCGCAATGAAGGCCCGCGCGAGGCGGCCTTCGTGTCGAGCACGGAGTTTAGCACCGGCTCCGGCGCGGCCTGCATCCTGTCCGGCGTCACGTCCTGCATTACCGGTTGCGCGCGGTCCCGCGCGCAACCTCTTCCATCCTGATCGGCCACGCGCACGTGGGTCAGGCAAGGCCGCCGTTGGCGCGCAGGACCTGGCCGTCCACCCAGGCGCCGTCGGGGCCGGCGAGAAACGACACGACCGCCGCGATGTCCTCCGGTTGGCCGAGGCGTTGCAGCGGCGGCATGTTCGCGAAGTTGCGGATTTGCTCTTCGGTTTTGCCGTCGAGGAAGAGCGACGTGGCAATTGGCCCCGGCGCGACCGCGTTCACGGTGATGCTGCGACCGCGCAGTTCCTTCGCGAAGATGCGCGTGAGGGCCTCGACGGCCGCCTTGCTCGCACAATAGAGACCGTATGTGGGCAGATTGAGCGCGAGCACGGTCGTCGAAAAGTTGATCACGCGGCCGCCGTCGGCGAGCTTGGCCGCCGCTTCACGCAGCGTGTTCAGCGTGCCGCGCACGTTGATGTCGAAGATCTCGTCGTAGAGCGCGTCGCTGGATTCGGCGATCGTCGCGTTCTTCATGATGCCCGCGTTGTTCACGAGCACCGTGGGCTGGCCGAGCTGCGCGGCTGTGGTGTCGAACAGGCGCGTTACGTCCGCGGCTTTCGCGATGTCGGCTTTCACCGCGATCGCGCGTCCGCCGGCTGCGGTGATCTTCTCGACGAGCGCTTCGGCCTGGACGGCGCTCGACGCGTAATTGACCGCGACGGCATGACCGTCGCGCGCGAGACGCTCGGCGATGGCCGCGCCGATGCCGCGCGAGGCGCCGGTGACGATAGCGACGCCGTGGGAAGTCGAGGTGGTGTTCATGATCGGTGTCCTGTGCGAAGTGAAAAGCGAGTTGAGCAATGCGGTGTGGGAACGAAGCCGATCATGAACGAAATGGCGCTGCGGATCATTGCTCGGCGCTCGGTTTCATTATTCCATTTCGATTAACAATGGCTCAATGCGCACGAACGGCCGCATGCCTTCCGATGGCACTGATTTAATCTGGCCATCCCTATACTTCGTACTACGAATATAGATGCAACAGCTGAGTTGCAATCCTCCGCCAGGGTTTCCTCGTATAACGCCAAGGCGTTTGATGCGGCGCGTCATGGCGTGCCGCGCCGCTTGTGCAGCCGGGTGGAGCCCTGAAGCGGATAGGCGGTAGAATGACCCGATCCACTTACGGTGTCAGCCTGCGCATGAAAGTTGCCCTCTTCATTCCTTGCTTCATCGATGTGTTCTATCCCGAGGTGGGAATCGCCACGCTTGAACTGCTGGAGCGGTTCGGCTGCGAGGTCGATTACCCGTCCGACCAGACCTGCTGCGGTCAGCCGATGGCCAACTCCGGGGCACAGGCCGAGGCCGCCGGCGTCGAGCGCGTGTTCGCGCGCAATTTTGCGGGCTACGACCATATCGTCGCGCCGTCGGCGAGTTGCGTGAACCACGTGCGCGACCATCTCACGGCCATCGAGCAGACCGACGAAGTGCGCCGCGTTCGCGCCTCGACTTACGAGCTGGTCGAATTCCTCCATGACGTGCTAGGTGTGCGCGAATTTCCCTGGGCCGAGTTTCCCTGGCGCGTGGGGCTGCACAATAGCTGCAGCGCGCTACGCCACCTGAACGAGGCGTCGGTTTCGGAAGTGGCCGGCACGCCGTTCAACAAGCCGCTTGCGCTGCTGCGCGGGGTGAAGGGCATCGAGTTCGTGAGTCCGAAGCGGCCGGACGAGTGCTGCGGCTTCGGCGGCACGTTCGCGGTGACCGAGGAAGCCGTGTCGGTCCGCATGGGCCAGGACAAGGTCGTCGATCATGTCGGCGCAGGCGCGCAGTACATCGTTTCGGGCGACATGTCGTGCCTTATGCACCAGCAAGGCTGCGCCGAACGCATGAACGCGGACGTGCGCTTCATCCACATTGCGCAGGTGCTCAACGGAGCGCGGGAATGAAGCGTGTCGAACATGCGAAGCTGGCCGGCGAATTCCTGACGCGTCCGGAACACGTCGAATTCCACGACAACCGGTTGTGGGATCTGCGCATGAAGCGCGATGCGCAAGCCTGGGCGATCCCCGAATGGGAGACGCTGCGCACGCTCGCTTCGGCGATCAAGGCGCACACGCTCACGCATCTGGCCGACTATCTCGACCAGTTCTCGCGCAATGCCGAGGCCAACGGCGTGCAGGTCCATTGGGCCGATACCGCCGAGGAGCACAACGAGATCGTGTACCGTCTCCTGAGCGAGCGAGGCATGACGGGTCTCGTGAAGAGCAAGTCGATGTTGACCGACGAATGCGCGATGCGTCCGTATCTGGAGTCGCGCGGCATCTCGGTGATGGAAACCGATCTCGGCGAGCGCATCCAGCAGCTCGACAGGCAGCCGCCGAGTCACATCGTCGTGCCCGCCGTTCACAAGCTGCGCGACGACGTCGCCGAGGTCTTCAGCCGCACGATCGGCACCGATCCGCACAACAGCGACATTCACTATCTCGCCGAGAGTCAGCGCATGAACACGCGGCCATGGTTCGTGCGCGAGAAGACGGCGGGCATGACGGGCTGCAACTTCGCCGTCGCGGAGACGGGCACGGTCGTGGTCTGCACGAACGAGGGCAACGCGGATCTCTCGGCGAACATGACGCCGTTGCACATCGTCTCCATGGGCATCGAGAAGCTGATTCCGCGCGTCTCGGATCTCGGCGTGTTCATCCGCATGCTTTCGCGCAGCGCGCTCGGCTCGCCGATCACGCAGTACACCTCGCACTTTCGCGCGCCGCGCGAGGGCGCGCAGATGCATTTCGTCATCGTCGACAACGGCCGCTCGGAGCGGCTCCGGATGCCCGAGTTCTGGTACTCGCTCAAGTGCATCCGCTGCGGCGCGTGCATGAATACGTGCCCGGTCTACCGGCGCAGCGGCGGGCTCTCGTATGGGAGCACGTATGCGGGGCCGATCGGCGCGATCATCAATCCCACGTTCGACCTGAAGCGCTTCAGCGCGTTGCCGTTCGCCTCGACGCTCAACGGCAGCTGCACGAACGTCTGTCCCGTGAAGATCAACATTCACGAGCAGATCTACCAGTGGCGTCAGGTGATCGCCGCGCAGCACGAGGTGCCGTTCGTGAAGCGCGAAGTGATCAAGATGGCGTCGCGGCTGATGTCGAGCCCGACGCTCTATCGCGCGGCGACGGGTTCGGTCGATGGCGCGTTGCGCCGTCTGCCGCATTTCGTGCTGTACAACCCGCTCAACATCTGGGGACGGCAGCGCGAACTGCCGCACGCGCCGAGGACGACTTTCCACGCGTGGTACAAGAAAAATCGTGAAGGAGGGGGCGGCCGTGGCGAATCGTGAAACCTTCCTTGCGCGTATCCGCGAAGCCCAGCCGGCTGCGCTGGATCTGCCCGAGGTGCCGCTTTTCGAAGGGCCGCCCGGCGATTTGCGCGAGCGCTTCACGGCCGCGCTCAAGTTGATGGGCGGTCGCGATGCCGAGGCCGCGTCGGGCGAGGCGGTGCTCGCGCTGATCAGCGAGCGCTTCGGCCCGCGTGTCGAGATCGCGTCGGCGGTGCCCGGCGTGCCGGGCACGCGCGACATCGCAGCGGGCACCACGCCCGTATCGCTTGAAGACGTCGACGTGGGCGTCGTGCGGGCGCGCTTCGGCGTGGCGGAAACGGGCTCGCTGTGGCTGAGCGAGCGCGAATATGTCGTGAACGCGCTCGGCTATATCGTGCAGCACCTGATCGTGCTGCTCGATCCCGCGCAGATCGTCGCGGGCCTGCAGGACGCGTACCGTCGCGACGATTTTCGCGGCGCGCGTTTTGCGGCGCTCGTGACGGGACCGTCCGCAACCGCCGACATCGAGGGCGTGCTGATTCAGGGCGCGCAGGGCGTGCGATCGCTGACGGTGGTGTGGCTGCCCGCGTCGGCGTGACGGCGCGTCGATCATATCGTTGCGCTAGACTCGCGGCTCCGGTTATCGATCAGAACGAGGAGCGCGGATGCTGCGCAAGATTCTCAATGCGTCGCGGCTGCAGGAAGAGGTGAGCCGCCGCCTGCACAAGCTGCAAGAAGTCATCGACGACGGCGTGAAGTTCACCGTGCCGCGTCCGCAGCTTCAGAGCGCCGACCGCACCGGCTGCAACTGGACGATGAAGCATTTCGGCAACGCGGCCGGCTTCGAATCGGCCATTGCGGACGTGCTCGCGAAAGTGCAGGCCGAGTGCAACCTGGCCGTGGACGACGAAGAAGCGGCGGCGCGGACAGGCGATCCGTTCGGCGGATCGAAGCCCGCGGACTCGGCGAATCCGTTTGGCAACGCTGCGGGTCCGGTGAAGACGACGAATCCGTTCGGCGGCAGCGACGATGCGTCCGCTTGCGCGCCGAAGCGGACCGGCAATCCCTTCGATAACGATTGAACCGGCGAACCGACGCGCGCCGCCGTTGCGGTTCGCGCGCATCTTTCTGCGATCAGCTTTCGTCGGCTGCGGCTGCGGCTTTGGCGCGCGGGCGGCGAGCGCGGGGTGCGGACTTCTTCGCTGCGGGCGTTTCCGCTGCTGCCTGGGTTTCGGGGGAGGCTGCGTTTCCAGCCGATTGAGCCGCGGGCGTCTTGCGAGCGGTGCTCTTGCGCGAGGCCGTCTTGCGGGCACGGCGCGGGGCGGTGGCGACGGGTTCCTCGACGCTTTGCGTTTCCACCGGTTCATTCGCGCGCGGGACGCCCGCGGTTTTCCGCACGACGGATGCAGCAGCGGACGACACCTCGCCGAAGGGCAACGCGGTTTGTCCGGCGGGTGTGCTGTCCGTTTCGCTCTCGCGCGTTTGGGGGGGCTCCTGAGCCCCGGCCACGGGCGTTTCCTGTGCCACCTGAGCAGCATCGCGGCCATTACGCCGTCCCTTGCCGCGCCCCTTGCCCCGGCTGCGTGATTCATCGCTGCGCGTGGTCGTGGTTTCCGCGGCAGAAGGAGCCGCAGTCACGGGAGCCTCGCCGACAGCAACAGACGACTGAGTCGTGCGCGACACATACGCCCCCGACTTCTCGTCGCGGCCCACTTCGAGCAGCCCGCGCGCCTGCGCCTCGTCGAGCAGATTGCCGAACGCGCGAAAGCCGTAGCGCGTCTCGTTGAAATCGGGGCGCCGCCGCTTGATCGCGCTCTTCAACACCGACGCCCAGATCTTGCCGCTTTCGCCGCGCTCCAGCACGAGCGCGTCGAGCGTTTCGACGGCAAGCGCGATCGCCTTCGACTTGCGTTCCTCGGACTTGCGCTCTTCCGTGTCCGCCTTCGGCTGACGCTCTTCGCCCGCCTGACGCTTCGCGCCCGTGCCGCCTTCGCCCTTCGCGCCGCCGCGGGACGTCTCGCGTTCGAGTTCGCGCACGAGATCGTCGTAGAAGATGAACTCGTCGCAGTTGGCGACGAGCAGATCGGACGTCGAGTGCTTCACGCCGACACCGATCACCTTCTTCGCGTTCTCGCGCAGCTTCGAGACGAGCGGCGAGAAGTCGGAGTCGCCGCTCACGATGACGAACGTATCGACGTGCGATTTCGTATAGCAGAGATCGAGCGCGTCGACCACGAGCCGGATATCGGCGGAATTCTTGCCAGACTGGCGGACATGCGGGATTTCGATCAGCTCGAAGCTCGCCTCGTGCATCGACGCCTTGAAGCCCTTGTAGCGGTCCCAGTCGCAATAGGCTTTCTTCACGACGATGTTGCCCTTGAGCAGGAGCCGCTCAAGCACGGGTTTGATATCGAAGCGGTCGATCTTCGCGTCGCGCACGCCGAGCGCGACGTTCTCGAAGTCGCAGAACACCGCCATGCTGACATTTTCCTGGGGGGAGGCCATGTGATTCGTTCGTTCCATCTACAGTTCGTAGCGCACATGATAGCCCGTCGCGCGGGCGCTGGCTGTGAACGGAGGCACAACGCTCACGGCTTGCGAAGGATTGGGTTCGTGCCGTGAGGTTCGAATTGGAGTATCAGCGGAATTATCGGCGCCTGCGTGAAGCCGATGAAGCCGCCGCCTGACCGCGCGGCGTGATGGCGGTATCCGGCGCCGCATAGCCGAGCAGGGCGCTCGCGGCGGCCGCTTCGCGGCGCAGCGCAACGGCGATGGGCCCGTCGGGCGACGCATCGAACCCGCCCGTCGCGCCGAGCGCGGTAAGCGCCGCGCAGAGCCTGCCCGTGTGGTCGAAGAGCGGCGCGGAGACCGCGCTGATGCCCTTGAGATTCGTGTCCTTCACGCTCGCGCACTGCGCGGCCTGCACGCCGCGCCGCAACGCGCCGACCGGATCGTCACCGTCGAGCTGCGCGCGAAGTGCGGCATCGGCCTGCGCAAGCTCGTCTTCGGCCTGCGCGAGCACGCGCGTGTCGTCGAGCAAGCCGAGAAATACGCGCCCCGTCGCCGACCACAGCAGCGACATCACCGATCCCACGCGGACGTTCACGGTCACGGGCAGCCCCGGCTCCTCGAAGCGGATGATCGTCGGCCCCTTGTTGCCCATTACCGCGATGAACGTCGTGACCTCCAGCTGTTCGCGCAGGCGCACGAGCGCGGGCTCCGCGATCCGCACGGGATCGGCCTGACGCATCGCCGCCACGCCGATCATCATCGCCTCCGGGCCGAGCAGGTACTGTTGCGTAACGGTGTCCTGCGCGACGAGGTTTTCGTCGATCAGGCTCGCCAGATAGCGATGCACCTTCGCGGGACTCTCGCCGACGTAAGCGGCGAGGCCCGTGAGGCTTGTGCGCCCGCCGAGGCGCGCGAGGCCCTTCAGCACGGCCATGCCGGTCTGCGCCGACTGCACGCGCTGCCGCCGCTCGCGAGCGGCAGCGGTGGGCGTGGCCGTGCCCGAGGTCTGCGCGCCGTTTCGAGGCTTCGTGCCTCGTGCGCGAAGGGCAGGAGCGGCGGGATCGGACGGGGTTTTCATGGGCGATTCCAGGTGGGCAAACGGGCCGGGCCGCGGCCATCGAGCTTGCACGTTAACCCCGATCTTGATTTTACGCAATGCGTATTAGAGTTACGCAAACCGTAATGAACGCGAGGATACACGATGAGCGAGACGGCCCCCAAGGTCAACGCGGCGCCTGGGCGCTGCCCGGTTCCACACGGTTCAGCGGGGGCGAACGCCACGCCGGGCTGCCCGGTGAGCGCGAACGCCGCCGCGTTCGATCCGTTCAGCGACGGCTATCAGCAGGACCCGCCCGAATACGTGCGCTGGGCGCGCGAGCAGGAGCCGGTGTTCTACAGCCCGCAACTCGGCTACTGGGTGGTGACGCGTTACGACGACATCAAAGCGGTCTTTCGCGACAACCTCACGTTCAGCCCGTCGATCGCGCTGGAAAAGATCACGCCCACGGGCCCGGAGGCGAACGCGGTGCTGGCGTCGTACGGTTACGCGATGAACCGCACGCTCGTGAACGAGGACGAACCGGCTCACATGCCGCGCCGCCGCGTGCTGATGGAGCCGTTCACGCCCGCGCAGCTCACGCATCACGAACCGATGGTGCGCCGCTTCACGCGCGAGTACGTGGATCGCTTCATCGACGAAGGCCGCGCGGATCTCGTCGACCAGATGCTGTGGGAGGTGCCGCTCACGGTGGCGCTGCATTTTCTCGGCGTGCCCGAGGAGGACATGGACCTGCTGCGCCGGTATTCGATCGCGCACACAGTCAATACGTGGGGGCGCCCGCGTCCGGAGGAGCAGGTCGCCGTGGCGCACGCGGTCGGCAACTTCTGGCAGTTCGCGGGCAAGGTGCTCGACAAGATGCGCGAGCATCCCGACCGCCCCGGCTGGATGCAATACGGCATCCGCAAGCAGCAGGAACATCCGGAAATCGTTACGGATTCCTATCTGCATTCGATGATGATGGCGGGGATCGTCGCCGCGCACGAAACCACGGCAAACGCCAGCGCGAACGCGATCAAGCTGCTGTTGCAGCATCCGCACGCATGGCGCGAGATCTGCGAAAACCCGAGCCTCATCCCGAACGCGGTGGAGGAATGCCTGCGTCACAACGGATCGGTGGCCGCGTGGCGGCGGCTCGTGACGAAGGACGTCCAGATCGGCGGCATCGACATTCCGGCCGGCGCGAAGCTCCTGATCGTCACGTCGTCGGCGAATCACGACGAGCGCCATTTCGCCGACGCCGATCTCTTCGACATCCGGCGCGACCACGCCAGCGACCACCTCACGTTCGGCTACGGCTCGCATCAGTGCATGGGCAAGAATCTCGCGCGCATGGAGATGCAGATCTTTCTCGAAGAACTCACGCGTCGCCTGCCGCATCTGCGCCTCGCCGAGCAAACGTTCACTTACGTGCCGAACACGTCGTTTCGCGGACCGGAGCATCTGTGGGTCGAGTGGGACCCCGCGCAGAACCCGGAGCGCAGGCAGCCCGCATTGCTCGATACGCAGGGGCCGGTTCGCATCGGCGAGCCTTCGGCGCACGCATTGACGCGTCCCGTGATCGTGGAGCGCGTGAGCGCCGCCGCAGACGGCATCGTGAAGCTGCGTCTCGTCGCGCCCGATGGCGGCGCGCTGCCGCGTTGGTCGCCCGGCGCGCACATCGACGTCGAATGCGGCGATACCGTTGATACAAGCATCTCGCGGCAGTATTCGCTGTGCGGCGATCCCGCCGATACGCGTGCATTCGAAATCGCCGTGCTGCGCGAAGCAGAGAGCCGCGGCGGTTCGGCCTGGATTCATGATGCCGTATGCGAAGGCATGCGCGTGACGATCCGCGGGCCGCGCAATCACTTCCGTCTCGACGAGGAAGGGCGCCGTGCGATCTTCATCGCGGGCGGCATCGGCATCACGCCCGTGAGCGCGATGGCACGCCGCGCGCGCGAACTCGGCATCGACTACGAACTGCACTACAGCGGACGCTCGCGCGCGACGATGGCGTTCATCGACGAACTCGCGCAACTGCACGGCGAGCGTTTGCATCTGCATGTCTCGGACGAGGGTACACGCAACGACTTCGGCACGCTGCGCGTGGACGACGAGACGCGCGTCTATGCGTGCGGCCCGGCGCGCATGCTCGATGCGCTGCGCGCGTACAGCGGGACGTGGCCCGAGGACGCCCTGCGCGTCGAGTATTTCGCGGCAAGCGCGGGCAAGCTCGATCCCGCCGACGAGCACGCGTTCGAGGTGGAGTTGAAGGACTCGGGCCTCGTCCTGAACGTGGCGGCGGACCAGACCGTGCTCGATGCGCTGCGTCGCGCGAACATCGACGTGCAGAGCGACTGCGAGGAAGGACTTTGCGGATCGTGCGAAGTGCGCGTGCTGGCGGGCGAGATCGATCATCGCGACGTGGTGCTCACGCGTGCGGAGCGCGAGACGAACCAGCGCATGATGACCTGCTGCTCGCGCGCCAAAGGGCGGCGACTGGTACTCGAACTGTGAGTGGTGCGGCGGCCCCTGAATGCCGGATGCACGCGTGAACGAAAGCCGGTGGCCGGCGACGTTGCGAAACGGCGCGTATCGTTCAGGGTACGTTCACCCGAAGACACAGGAGAACCGCCGTGCCGGATTCGCAATCGCTGCCGCTCGAAGCGTGGCTCGACAAGACCGAAACGCTTACCGACGACATCACCTCGTTTCCGCTGCGTGCGCTCGCGGCGACGCTCGATCGCGACGTGCCCGCCGACGCTGTGCCGCCCTTGTGGCACTGGCTCTATTTCTTGCCCGTCACGCCGCTTGCGCAGGTGGGCGAGGACGGGCATCCGAAACGCGGCGAGTTTTTGCCGCCCGTGGCGCTGCCGCGCCGCATGTGGGCGGGCGGACGCTTCACGTTTCATGCGCCGCTGCGCGTGGGCCAGCGTGCGCAGCGCACCTCGACCATCGCGAACATCGAGGACAAGACGGGCCGCGGCGGCCGGCTCGTCTTCGTGACGGTGCAGCATCGCTACGAGGCCGCGGGGACGTTGTGTATCGAGGAAGAGCACGACATCGTCTATCGCGACGCGCCGCAGCCTGGCGCACCGGCACCGAAGCCCGTTGCCGTGCCGCAAGGCGAAACCTGGGCACGCACGCTCACCGCCGACGCCGTCATGCTGTTCCGCTATTCGGCGCTCACGTTCAATGGCCATCGCATTCACTTCGACTTTCCGTATGTGACTCAGGAAGAGGGCTATCCGGGGCTCGTCGTGCATGGCCCGCTGATCGCGACGCTGCTGCTCGATCTCGTGCATCGTCACGTACCGGACGCGGTCGTCGCGACGTATGCGTTTCGCGCGGTGCGGCCCACGTTCGCGGGCAATGCGTTCACGCTGTGCGGCCAGCCGTCGGCGGATGGACGCACGGTGGAACTCTGGGCGAAGGATCACGACGACTGCTTGACGATGCAGGCCACGGCGACGCTCGCGTGAGCGCGCCTGTCGGGTGATCACGCGGGTCATGCAACGAGAGCGGGCGGCTTGGGCCAGGCGCTGCGCGATGCCTTAACGCTTCTTCTCGCGCATGAGGCGCAGCACGAAGCGCAGCACGAAACGCAGCATGAGACGCAGCAGGCGCGCATCGTAGCCGGAGAAACGGCGATCGTTCTCGGCAAGACTCACCCGCATCAGTTCGGGCGCACTGATCTCCACGTCCGTGACCGAATGCGCGCCGTTCATCACGAACTTGTGGTCCTGCTTATGCGCCTTGCCTTCGGCGTCGAGTTCCCGTGCGAGGCCGATGCGCTCCCAACAGAGAAAGACCCACACAGCCGCCACGCTCAATTCGAAACGTATGCGCTGCAACCACGCGAGTCGCGCGCGATGCCATGCCACCCCGTTCGCGAACAGGAGGATGTGACGGCACTCTTCCTGCATGACGGGCTCGAACGTGTCGATCAACCCGGGTGGGAAGAGCCGTGAACGCTGCACCACTTCGAAGCGCCCGAAAGCGAAGAAGCTGTCGATGCATTCGCTGAAGCCTGTCACGAGATAGGCCCATTCGGTGTCCTTCGGATGGACGTACGGCGGCTCGCTCGCGAGTTCGACGCCGTACGCCTCGACCATGCGCGAGAGCACTTCCTTATGGCGGTTTTCTTCCGACGCGTTGAGGGCGAGGGCGTCGCGCATGTCGGTGTCGTCGAGCGTCGCGGCATAAGTGGCCATGCGCAAACGCGCCTTGCCTTCGGTCTGCACGGCGATGTCCCAGATCGGCAATTCGACGATACGTTTGAGCACTTCCGGTTCGAGCTTCGGCCATTCGAGCATGGACGGGCGATACGGATTAAACGTCTCGCGGAACATGCGGCAGATTTCGCGCCGGTGCACGTCCGAGCCCGGCACGAGGGGGCCGCTCACGACGCTCGTCCAGGCGCGCGTGTTGCGCCCGGCGGCGCCGAGCGTCGCATGGTCGGGCTGCTCGCGGGGTAGTTCGGACGCGGTGAAGCCAGGAATCAGTTCGGCGGCATCGAGGGCGTCCAGTACCGGATCGCTCATCGGGAAGGGTCTCGGTCGAATGCACGTTGCGGCGATTCTGGGACGGATCCACTTCTGGCGTATTCAGGGCGCGGCGGCGCGTAGGGCCCGTTTCACGGCGTCCGCATTGAATTGGCTGCAGAAAGCGAAGAGCGCGAAATCGCGGCGGCGCACGAACGGCGGCACGGCGATGAGCGGGACGGCAACGTGAGCGGGAGACGCCGATGCGCAGTCGGACGATGCGCGTGAGGATGGCGAGAGCATTCGTTCTGCTACGTGAGACGGGCGGCAGCGATCGTATCGGCCCGTTCGACGGCGGCCGTGCGGCGTCGAACAGGCGCTCACAAGCGCTCACAAGCGTGTATCAGCGCAACTGCGCGAATGCGATCAGCAGCACCATGCTCCCGATGGCGCCGTCGAGCACGCGCCAGGCGTTGGCGCGGCGAAAGAGCGGCGCGAGCGCGCGCGCGCCATAGCCGAGCCCGACGAACCACACGGCGCTCACGCACATCGCGCCGATCGCGAACGCGAGGCGGCTACCTTCGGGCTCGCGCGCGCCCGCGGTGCCGATCAGCAGGAACGTGTCGAGATAGACGTGCGGATTGAGCCACGTGAACGCAAGCGTCATCAGCACGATCGGCCACGCGCGCTGCTCAGGCGTGTCGACGGCAACGGCGGCGTCGAGCACGGCATGGCCGGGGCGCATCGCGCGCCGCAGCGCGCCGATGCCGAACCACACGAGCCACGCGAGCCCGGCGTAGAGCACGAGATGCACGAAGGTCGGATAGCGCCCGACGAGCGCCGACGCGCCGCCCACACCCGCGCCGATCAGGATGAAGTCCGAGAGGGTGCAAAGCACGACGATCTTGCCGACGTGCGAGCGCAGGATGCCCTGGCGCAGCACGAAGGCGTTCTGCGCACCGATGGTGACGATCAGCGAGGCGCACAGCGCCGCGCCATGCGAATAAGCGAGCCAGTTCATGACAGATGCCGTTGGACAGACGGGGATAACGGCGCTAGTCTGCCGTGTGTACTCGCCTAAGAGAAGCTGATTTTGTTTAATCGGATTAAGGAACGCTAATGCTCGACTATGCGTTGCTCGACGCGCTCGCGGCGGTCGTGCGGCACGGTTCGTTCGACCGCGCGGCCGGCGCGCTCAACGTCACGCCCTCGGCAGTCTCCCAGCGCGTGAAGCTGCTGGAGGAGCGCGTGGGCACCGTGCTCGTGAAGCGCGGCCAGCCGTGCGTCGCCACTGCGTCGGGCGCGCTGCTGTGCCGCCACACGGAGCGCGTGCAACTGCTCGAAGCGGAGCTGGGCGGCGCGATGCCCACGTTCACGGGCGCGCTCGACGGCTCGCGGCCGACGCTGCGCGTCGCCGTCAACGACGACAGCGTCGGCACGTGGTTCATTGACGCTGTCGCCCAGTTCTGCGTCGAGCGCGGCATCCTGCTCGATCTCGTGATCGACGACCAGGACCACACCGCGCAGCGCATGCGCGACGGCAGCGTGCAGGGCGCGGTCACCACGCAGGCGGAGCCCGTGCAGGGCTGCCGCTCGACCCGGCTCGGGCGCATGCGCTATCTCGCCGTGTGCTCGCCGGAATTCTTCGAGCGTTATTTCGCGCAGGGTGTCGCACGCGAGTCGTTGCGGCGCGCGCCGTGTATCGAATTCAATCCCAAGGACCAGCTGCAAAAGCGCTTTATCCGCCGCATCACGCGCGCACAGGTCGATGCGCCGCTGCACTGGATTCCGCACGTCGCGGGCTTTTTGCGCTGTTGCCTGAACGGCCTTGGCTGGGGCATGTGCCCCGAGCGCATGATCGCTCCGCATCTCGCGCGCGGCGAACTCGTCGAACTGACGTCCGGCCGCTCGCTCGACGTGGATCTTTACTGGCAGAGCTGGCGTCTCTCGATTGGCTGGCTCGACGACTTCGGCGCGATGCTGCGTAGCCGGTCCGCCGAATTCCTCGACCAGGGGCGCGGCGCATAGCGGTGCCCCGCTGTGAGGCCGCCGCGCTTCGTGCGCGGATAACCTGTCGATTCAATTCATGTTTACTGCCGCGTCACCCAATTGTCGAACTATTTGGCAACGTGACGTTCCCGGCTTTCACTCAATCACGGTGCAATCGCCGATGACTAATGTGCTAAAGGCGCATTCATTTCAGATTAATGACCGTTGAATTGGAAGGGTTTTCGCGCAATAGTCCGGAGTCGGCTTCGCGCTGTGCGGCGCATCGATTTCATGCTGATACGCTGACGATTGCCGTATGGAATAGAAGGCGGATGACGTGTTATCCGTTTACGCATTTTCATTGATTCGTCATCGTTTGGCGTGACTATTCGGGCGGGACGCCATGCCGGGAGGCCGGCTGCAAACGTCCGCCCAGCATGGCTCCGGGGCATCGCACCGCAATGGGTATGGAGTTTGTTCGACTGCATGCGACATGCTCGCTCACGGTGCATCGAGGCAAGACACCGGTTATTTTTTCCGGTCTTGAAATGTCAGGTTTTATAAAATCGGAAAAAAAGTTTTGAAAGGTAAGGAAACTATTGTCGTCTGATTGTGGCTAGAACTGGAAAGCATGGCCGTGTCATATTCTTGTGATTCGGATAATCGTGTGAAAATTCAGTTTTCCCTGTGGATTGAGAGATGGACACGCTATAATCCGGACGTGGCAGAGTGTTTATTCGACCGGCATATATGAATCGTTTCCACATGCACGAGGTGCATTATGGCGAAATTAGATACCGGCAGCGCGTGGCAACAAACCATTGACCTTCTGTCCGTCGCCTCGGAGCTACTGAGCGACGCGGGCGACCTGGAGCGCAGCAGAAGCTGCAAGCCGGGACCCGTCACACGCGGCGCTTCGGAAGCGTCCAACCGGCGGCGCGCGACCGTGCGTTCGTGGGATGCGCAAGGCATTACCTTGATCCGGCGTCACGATCCGGACTGCATCACGGTCTGCTGGAGCGACGCCACCTATGGGCGCTATTCCGACCAGCTCTGGCGCGTGTGTACGGCACGGCGCAGTTCGGTGTGCGCGCTGACCGGCGAGAAGATCCGCCGCGGCGACGCCGTGTTCCGCCCGAGCCCGAATCGCCGCCATCGGCCGGCCAACGCCGACGCGATGATCCTCGCAAGCAAGATTGAAAACCTGCCGAACAACGTGGTTGCCGCCCGCCTCGACGAGGCACTCGCGGCCTGAGCGGTACGTTCCTGTCCGGCTGTCTTTCATCTTTTCCTCTGACGCCGCGCTCGATAGCGCGGCGTCCGCTTCTGCGCGCGGCGCGGGCGCTCCGCCACGCCGCTGCCCGCGCATCGCAGTCCACCATGTAAAACGGGCGCGCGACGTTGGCGTTCAGGCCGCCACGTCGCCGGTCGTCTCTTCTTCGAGCGCGTCACGCGTTTCCGGCATCGCGAACCACACCATCAGCACGGCCGCCGCGCCAGCTGCCGCGAGGCTCATGAAGCTGACCGTATTGCCGAAGTGATCGGCGATGAACCCCGCCAGTGCCGTCGAGAGCGTCGCACCAATGCCCGCCGAAAGCCCGAACAGCCCGATGCAGAGGTTGTAGCGCCCCTTGCCCCCCGCGACATCGGCCGCGATCAGCGGCAGCATCACGCCGAACACCGCAGCGGAGAGTCCGTCGAGCATCTGCACCGGCACGAGGAAGTAAGGGTTGTGGACCCCGGCGAACAGCAGCGCGCGCAACGGCAGCGCGCAAAAGCCGAGGATCAGCACCGGCCTGCGCCCCCAGTGCTGCGCGGTGCGGCCCACCCACGGCGACATCAGCGCGACGATCGCTTGCGGCACGATGATGCAGGCCGCGATCACGAGCTGGACGTTGTCGCCCATACCGGCCGTCACTTCGCCCGCCGCGAGGTTGAGCATCGCGGCGTTCGAGAGGTGGAACAGCACGACGCACGCCGCGAAGATCAGCATGCGGCGGTCGCGCAGCAGGTCGAAGACGGTCTCGCGCGGCTCGCCCACCGATGCGGCGAACTTGCCGGGGCGTCCCGCCGCACCGGCGCTGCGCTGGTCGTATTCGATCATCCACAGCGCGACGAGCGCGGGCAGGGCGAGCGCGGCGGTCAGCCAGAAGACCGAGCGCGTCGAGACGTATTCGCCGCACAGTCCCATGAGGCCGGCGGCCACCGCACTGCCGATCGACGCCCAGCGCGCGTTGCGCCCGAGCCGGTCGCCGAGGTTCTGGCGTCCGACCAGCGCGAGCGCGAGCGCGGCCATGGCCGGCACGAGCATGCAGCTCGCGAAGCCGTGGAAGACCTCGGCGGCCATCACCGCGATGACGGTCGGGCTCGACGCGAGCAGCGACGCCGACAGGATGATCGCGGCAATCGCCCAGGCGGCGGCGGCCTTCTTGTTGCGCATGGCATCGACGGCCGCGCCGCCCGGCACCTGGCTCACCATCGCGCTGATGGTGCCGACCGAGAGCGCGAGGCCGATCTCGCCCTGGGTCCATTTGTGCGAGGCGAGATACGACGCGATGAACGGGCCGAAACCCGTCTGAACGTTTGCGACGAAGAAGTTCAGCCAGTCGAGCCCCCGCAAACTTCGGGTGCTGGCCATGGAACGCAGTGCGGCCCCTGTCATTGGGCACCGTGCGAGGAAGCGGCGGGGCCGGCTGCGGCGGCCGACGCGGCGGGTTGCGCTGCGGGTTGCGCGGCGACCGCCGGCTGTGCGACGGGGTTTACCGCGCGCACGGGCTCGTCGTTCGCGTACCGCGGCGACGCGACGATCTGCTGTTCGCTCATCTCCAGTTGTGCCGTCAGCACATGGTTTTTCGTGACGAAGTGCAGCGCGGCCCAGTCGGCCGCAATCGTTTGGCGTTTCGCCAGGGTGTCGCTCACATCGAGCACAACCGCAAGCGGGTCTGCGCTGCCGCCGAGCAGCACGTCGACCACACGGCCCACCTTCGCGCCATTGGAGCGTTCGACGGTTGCGTCGAGCATCGGCAGGCGCGTCGCGCCCGCCTCGTCGGGGCCGGGCTGCTGCGCGCCGGCGCCCGCTTTCGGCCGGTCGGGCATCGGCAGCTGGCCCGGGCCGAGCGCGAGCGTGATCGCGGGCATCCGGGGCTGCGTGTTCACGCGCACGGCGCTCCACGGGAACCACGCCTTGCGGTCGCCGATGCCCATGAAACCCTGCAGATTGACGACCACCTCGACCGGCGCACCGCTGGGCCCGGCGACGAGATCGACCGCACGGCCCACGACCTTGCCATCGGACTTCTGCACTTCGCTGTCGAGCAAGGTGCGGTACGTGCCGCGTTCGAGCGTGCGCGTGCTCACGAGCGGCGCGGGTGCGGGCGCGGGCCGGACGCTGGCCGGCGAGGGCGGCGGCGGCGCGGGGCGGCGGCGCCGGATGACCGGCAGATGCGGTTTTCTCGGCGCGGGCTTGGCCCCGGTCGTTTCCTCGGGCTCGCTCGCTTCTTCCGGCGCGGATGCCGCCTCGGGCTCGCTCGCGACCGGCTCCGGCTCGCTCGCGGCAACGGGCGGCTCGGGCTGCACGGGCGGCGGGGAGCTGAACAGGCTGCAGCCCGACAGCGCGAGCAGGAGCAGCAAAGCCAGGGCAAACGGGAGCGTTACAGCCGGACGTGTGAAACCGCCTCTCATCAACGCGAACTCCTGGGAGCAGCCGCCGCGGCACGCGCGGCAGGGAAAACCGGATTGGGTGGTCGAGAGTTTAACCCGCGCGGGCGAGCGTTCCGTGTCATGCCGGTTGCGGTGCCGGGGCGAATGCCCTGTTTTGTAATTTGCGAAGCGGTTGCCGTCGCGCTCGCCGTGCTGGCTCTCCGGCCCGGTCATCGGATTCGCGCCCGATTTCGCGCCGGAGTCGCGCGCGAACAGGGCCCCGTCTTTACGGCCCCGTTTTTGTCCAGTTGCTCGCCGCTCGCTCCGACCATTTCCGCTTGACTTCGCTCACTCGTCTTCTATGCTTAACCGTATGGTTAAGTATGACGACGCCTTGAACCGCACCTTCGCGGCCCTATCCGACCCCACGCGGCGCGCGCTGCTCGCGCGCCTCTCGCAGCAGCGTGAGCTGTCGGTGAGCGCGCTCGCGCAGCCGTTCGCGATGTCGCTGCCCGCAGTGATGAAACACCTCGACGTCCTCGCCGAGGCGGGCCTCGTCACGCGTGAAAAGACGGGGCGCACGGTCGCGTGCCGCCTCGCCGCCGGGCCGATGGAGGACGCGATGCATTGGCTTACGCGGTATCAACGCTTCTGGACCGAGCAACTCGACCGCCTTGCGGCCTTCGTGGAGGAAGATGCATGTCAGCCAACCCCGACACTGGCTTCGCCAGCAGCCCCAGTCTCACACTCCGGCGGCGACTCAACGCCAGCACCGCGAAGGTCTACGCGGCGTGGACGGAGCCGTCGCAACTGATGCAGTGGATGCACCCGTTCGACACGGCCTGCATTCACGCCGAAGCCGATGTGCGCGTCGGCGGGCGTTTTCGCGTGATCATGCGCGCGCCCGACGGCGAAGACCACGACGTGAGCGGCCGGTACCTCGAAGTGGTGCCGGGCGCGCGGCTCGTGTTCACGTGGGCGTGGCGCAGCACGCCCGAGCGCGAATCGCTCGTGACCGTCATGCTGCGCGCGGACGGCAACGCGACCGAACTCACGCTCAAGCACGAACGCCTCTTCGACGAAGCCGCGCGCGATGCGCACAACGGCGGCTGGTCGAGTTCGCTCGATAACCTCGTGGAGCAGTTTCGCCATTCGTGACGGCGGCGCGGCTCCCACGCGGTTTTTGCGCAGTTATCGATGATGCAGACGGAGGATCCGACGATGGAATCGCACAAGATCGTTTCGCGGGAAGACTGGACGGCGGCGCGCAAGGCGCTGCTTGCGGAGGAAAAGGCCTTCACGCACGCGCGCGACGCGCTGGCCGCCAGGCGCCAGGCGCTGCCGTGGGTGAAGCTGGAGAAGCCGTACACGTTCGACACGCCGCTAGGGCCGCGCACGCTGGCAGACCTGTTCGGCACGCGCAGCCAGCTGATCGTCTATCACTTCATGTTCGGCCCGGACTGGGAAGAGGGCTGCGTGGGCTGCTCGTTCCTGGCTGATCACGTCGACGGGATGCTGCCGCATCTGGAGCATCACGACGTCTCGTACGTGGCTGTCTCGCGCGCGCCGCTCGCGAAGATCGAGGCCTTCAAAAAGCGCATGGGATGGCGCTTTCCGTGGGTGTCGTCGAACGGCAGCGACTTCAATTTCGACTACCACGTGTCGTTCGGCGACGCCGACAAGACGCGCGGCAAGGCGCACTACAACTTCGAGGAGCAGGACTACATGAGCGACGAGCTACCCGGCGTGAGCGCGTTCTATCGCGACGACGAGGGCAACGTCTATCACACGTATTCCGCGTATGCGCGCGGCGCGGAAATGCTGCTCGGCACCTATGCGATGCTCGAATTCACGGCGAAGGGACGTAACGAGCAGCACGACATGCGCGACTGGCTGCGCTATCACGACCGCTACGAAAGCGGACCGCAGGCAGCGTGCCGCGCGCACGAGGAGAAGGCTCAGGGGTAAGGCGCGAGCGCCCGGGGAGCCATTACAGCGACATCTCGAACGCCGGCCGCAGCAGCACCTGGATCGCCATCACGATGAGCCCCATCGCGCCGGCGGCGAGCGTCAGCGTGCCGTATTCGTCGTAGCGCGCGTCGTAGAGACACGCGACGACGAACAGGATGGCGAGCAGATTGGTCAGCCAGTAGAAGTTCAGCGCGAGGAGCATCGGCGTATCCGTGACGCGGCTCGGGTGGTCCGGGCAGGTTGACGAGTGGTCCGGATTCTAGCGGACCGAGCTTACGGATACGCAACAGTTACGTGCAGAAACGCGCGTTTTTCAGGCTCTTTTCGCGCGACGGGACGTTTCGCGCGAGTCGGGACGGTCATTGGAGGGGCAGACCGGAAAGCCGGGAAACGAGCGGACTCATGGATAGTCCCAGGGCTCGCAATGCGTCGCGCGTGTTGTATAGACAAGCGTGCCAGGATAGACTCGGGCTCACTTGTATAGACAGGATTCGACAATGCGACTCACGCCCGGCCACCTGACCCTTCCCCAACTGCGCCGGATCGCGCGCGAAATGGTGAAACTCGAACTCGACCCGGCGAGCTTCGCCGCGATCGACGCGGGCGCGCAAACCGTCGCCGACATCGCCGCGAAGG
>Ga0265338_10002523_pt1 | contig 27199 bp, 26 predicted proteins | sample 42126metaG_FD_193579 | JGI IMG/M metagenome (GOLD analysis project Ga0265338, IMG submission 193579) | Rhizosphere microbial communities from Carex aquatilis grown in University of Washington, Seatle, WA, United States - 4-21-26 metaG | ecosystem: Host-associated > Plants > Roots > Rhizosphere...
AGGCGTTGGGCTTGGTCGCTCAGCGATAGAGATCTATCTTATCGATCTGGAGTGTGCCGTTGGTAGAAATTGCCCGAACACGAAATTCGAGATTATGGATGTCGCAGGCTGGATAAGCACTCCCGGTCACATAATTGATGCCTGGTACACCACAGTTCTGGGGATTTTGGTACCCAAGGTTGAAAGCCAAGGCGGATGTCGATATTACACCCGGAGTGGTATCGCCATAGGCATGGCTCAGCTCTACAGCCGGATTTTTGCCATTTCCTGCAGGGTTACCGCTGAATACATCGGTCTCATAGGCAGTAGTGTAGCTGCCGACACCACGTAAGGTAAATACCACGGTGTAGGTGCTGTTTCCGTTGACCGTTTTGAGCTCTGTATAAGGTCCGTAACTCGCGAAGTGGTTGATGTTGTAAGCCGAGTTGCTCTGCCAGTAACCGATGCCGTTTACTGTGACTGGATTTCCACCCGAATGATAAATTGGAGTGGTGTCTTGTGTGTGCTGGACATTTGTAGCTTCATCTTGCCAAGTGAGTAGTAATGTGCCATACGGGCTAGAGGCGTGCGCAAACAACACGACCGCAACACCAACTGCGACGAGGATTACAATTACTGAAAGTACTTGTAATCGGTTAAACTTAGCTTTCTTCGCAAGTAAATTTTTTGTACCCTTTGATGTCGCTGATTTTTTCTTCGTTGTTGTGGCCATTTTTGAATTACCTTATCTTATTTATAGTTGTTATGCTCTATTCTGCATACTGTGAGTATTGTTGTCAAGTGCATCAGCTTAGAGAGATTGAAATACTTGCTTTTTGTGGTAATTGGTGTTATATTATCTACGTTCATCCATCTACAAGGAAGTTGGTTGTGAAACGCACCTACCTGAACACGTTGCTCCATCGCGAGATCGTCGATCTCTGCCGCGAGCTGGTGGGCGACGATCAGCATTGCGTCGTCTACGACTCAGAGGTCCAGCGCCGGATTCATATCTGGCGAGTAAGTACCGCACGGACGCCAAACGACTGGTTCCTGATCACGAGAAGACATCCTCACTGGCGACTAGGTCAGCTCTATGCCATCGCGGACACGACATCACCTGATCAGCACATGGCCTTCGACTTTCCTTTCAGGCTCACATGGCATCGCTATATCAATCGTCCGTCACTGCTCGATGGAGTCACGACGGTCACCTTGGTCTTCGACGCGCATCTCTATGCATCGAGCCAGCTGACAAAGGCTCTCAGCGATATCAACTCGGTCAGAAAACTCCACGAACGGCTGACGAAGTGGAAGAGAATCCACAACCGTCAGCACGAAACACCAAGCGATCGGCTGCAGCGAATTGAGAAGTTGCTCACCCGACCTCACAATCACCCGCCCAAAGAGTCTCAGATCGCTTAGATCTCGAGACTCTCCACCCACCGGACCTGGTGCACACGCACCAGGTCCGTTATACTTGGATAGATCTAGCAATTATTTGACGATGGTATCGATCAAGCCGTAATCGCGGGCTTCGGTGGCGGTCATGAAGAAGTCGCGATCGGTGTCGCGCGAGATTCGCTCGACCTTCTGACCGGTGTGGTTGGCCAGGATTTTGTCGAGTTGGGCGCGAGTCTTGATGATCTCGCGAGCGTGGATGTCGATGTCGACGGCCTGGCCGCCAATACCCTCGGCGAGCGGTTGGTGGATCATGACGCGCGCATTGGGCAGACTAAATCGCTTGCCCTTCGTGCCAGCAGACAACAACAAGGCACCGAAGCTCGCCGCCAAGCCGACACAGATCGTCGACACGTCCGGCTTGATGTGCTGCATGGTATCGTAGACGGCCAAGCCAGCCGTGACGCTGCCGCCTGGGCTGTTGATGTAGAGCTTGATGTCGGCCTTGTCGTCCTCGCTCTCGAGGAAGAGCAGCTGCGCCACGACGAGGTTGGCGACATGGTCGTCGATGACGTCGCCGAGGAAGATAATACGTTCCTTCAGCAGCCGCGAGTAGATGTCGTAGGCGCGCTCACCCATCGGACTCTGCTCGATGACGGTCGGGACTAGGATCTGGCTGGTTAATGGTGATTGAGATTGTGTGGTTGATTTCGATTTGGATTGCATGGTGTTCATAGTTCCCCCTTATGCTTAATGATTACTTGGTCGCTTGATTGACGATGTAGGCGATGGCTTTCTCCGACAACAAACGGTTGGCCAGATCGTCGCGGAAGCTGGGCGCGTTCATCTGGGCGACGGCCTCGGGCTCGCTGTACTGTTGGCGCATCCGCTCGAGCTCCTCGTTGAGCTCAGCCAGCGGCACGTCGAGCTGCTGATCGCCGACGACTTTGCGCAGGACGAGCCCCAATTTGACTCGACGCTCGGCCTCGGTGCGCAGCTCGCGCTCGAAATCCGCCTTCGACTGACCGAGACTGGCCAGGTACTTCTCCTCGTCCATGCCTTGATGCGACAGCTGGTGCTCGAGCTCGTGGCGGAGTTCGCTGACTTGGCCGTCGACCAGCGTAGCCGGCAAGCTGACCTTGGTGGCAGCCAGCGTGGCCTCGATGATGGCGTCGCGCTGGGCCTTGCGATTCTGCTCGTCCTTGCCGTCCTGGAGGTGCTGGCGGACATCGGCTTTGAGCTCGTCGAGGTCCTTGAATCCACCCATCTTGACGGCGAATTCGTCGTCGATATCGGGCAACGTCACTTCGTTGACTTCATGAAGCTTGACTTGGAAGTTCACCTCAGCGCCGGCCAGATCCTTGGAGAAATAATCGCTCGGGAAGGTGATGGTGAAGACTTTCTCCGTGTCTGCCTTCATGCCGACGATCTCCTCCTCGAAGCCGGGGATGAACCGACCGCTGCCGAGAGCAATGACTTGACCATCGGCGGCCGCGCCTTCGATCGGCTGACCGTCGCGTGTACCCACGAAATCCAGCTTGACCTCGTCGCCCAGCTGCGCCGCGCGCTCCACGATCTTGCGCTCAGCCGAGGCTTGGCTGAGCTGCTCGAGAGCTTGCTCGAGGTCGGCTTCGCTGACGGTCTCGGGCTTGAGGTCGACCTTGAGCTTGGCTAGGTCAGGTAGATCGATTGGCGGGACGAGCATGGCTTTGGCGCGATAGGTCAGCTCGGTATAAGGCACGAACTTCTGCAAGGTGATCTCCGGCTCGGACAAGGTCTCCAGAGCCAGTTGGGTGACGAGAGCAGAATAACTGTGGACGATGAGGTCCTGCATGACTTCGTTTTGGACCGGCTGGGCGCCCAGCTCACGCTCGACGATGTTGTCGGGCGCCTTGCCAGGGCGGAAGCCAGCGGCCTTGACCCCGCTGCGCAGGTGGTCGAGCACGTGCTGCTTGTGCGGCGCGATGTAAGCGGCGTCGAGTGTGACCTCAAACTCGACCTCGGTGTCGGTCTGCTTGAGGACGTTGTGCTTGAGCTCGGGATGCTTGGCGGTTGTGGCGGACTTGGCGCTGGCGGTCGGCTTCTTAGCAGCTTTTGGGCTGCCTTTGGCGGCGGACTTTGGGTGCTTTGGATTATTTGAATTCGAAGACATACAGAAATTCCCTTAACGCGTATATTTTAGCACACGAGGGGTGCGAGTGCTAGTTTGTGGATTATGATAATTGCGAATGTAGCCGTTCTCGGCTAGCGAGCTACGTGACCTCGTAGCAGGTGTTTTGCTTCATTCGGTGAAGCATGAGATACGGAAGAGCAGACGCTCAGCTTTCTTGGCATGGCGCGGGTGCTTGAGCCAGTAACGCACTTTACCAGCTGGTTCATCGACTTCGTACTTCGTGACCATGTCACATAGTGGCTTGGTAGCCAAAGCGGCTTCGATCTCGTCAGTCAGAATTGGAGTCTCGACTCCTTCATCGCCCTCATCGAGAATGCAAATCTGCTCGAACTCAATCACGCACTTTGCATAATATTGATATTCCACAGTGAATCCTGACTCCTCTAGTCGCTTGCCCAACCATCATGCCATTGGCCATCGCGACCTTTGACGAAGCCGGCGGCACGTCGTCGCTCATCGATGATCTCGGGGTGCCGTTTCTGCAAATGAAAGCCCTGTTGCTCCATTTCAGTCTCCGGGACAAGTAAACCGCAACCAGGGCATGCGACTATCGGTCCGCTTGTATGTAGCAAGCTTGTTCTGCCAGCCGCGCTGAAAGCAATGTGCTGGAGGTCTTCATTTCGACGCCGCCATTCGCTGCAACCCCAGCAAGCTCGGCAATTGTCGTGAGTGTCACACAGTGGTGAGTCGGTGATGGTGAGTGCATAGCGCGCCATGGTTTCGAGGATCTCGAGGACTTTCAGTGTGTCTGTGGAACGCAGTAGCTCAGTGACAGAAAGCAGTACCTGTTTGGCTTGCTCATGGCGTTCGACCTCAGTGCCACTCAGTGTACGTAGATGGCTTTCGAAGGCAATTCGATCATTGGTCATATGAGCAGCTGACTGGACCGAGATCAGGAGCACAATGAGATCTTGATTAGTGATACCAGCGCTTTCGGCGACATCCGTGAAGAACATCGAGGCACCTCCTTGTTTTCGAAGTACGAGTGAAACCTTACAGATCCGTCGTCATTATGGTAACTTTTAGGTGTTTTTGCAACCATAACAAAAAAGACCTATTTAGGGTCTTTCATTTGCTTTAGACTACAAATAAATCGAATTTCTCTGTCACAGAGAAATTGGTACGGACTTGTGGCTGAGTTAAGAACTGCGATTTTGAGTTACAGTTTGATCCTAGAGGCTAGGTGATGTGTGACCAATTATCGTTAATGTATGACAAAATAACCTTCCATGCATCAGACAGTAATTCTTCGGGTGATATTATGTCATCGGAGCTTCTATTTAACACCATTACCTTGCGCCAATCCAAATACTCATCTATTTTATCGAGCTTTGGTATTCGAGTATGTACGCTATTTGGGCTATTAATCTTCACCTTGGGAACGACAGCACCGTGTAATACACGATTTCTGTAATTCCGCACGAGCTCCAGGTCATCATTACCATGTTGAGACCTCCAAGCTCTTCGTGCATCTATCCCAGCACGAGCCGACCATAACTCGTAATCACGATCAGAACAGATTCTTCCCAGTAATTCTTCTGCTAAGTCGATCGCTGCACACAAACGCACCAATGCTTCAATAAATTGATCGTCGGTGAGATTATGGCTGTTTTTTAGCTCAAAAACTCGTAGCAAATGTGAGAGTATTGTGTAGTGCAACTCGGCATACAATATATCTTTCTCGCCAAGTCCAATCTTACTAAGCTCTTCATTGGTCTTAAATCCGTTATTTGAAGGTCGGTTTGTGGTGGGAGCCACTTTATCCTGCCAAAACTTTTCATATAGCGGGAAATCTTTGCGAAGGAACAAACTCCAGGATACCTGTTCGACGTGGTCGCCATCTTTTTCGAGAACATACTTATTGCTCACTTATAAACCCTCCATTATTAGCACTAGAATACCCCGAGTGCCAATAATAGTCAAGTTATTCAATACTTCTTATGCTTAGTCAAGGATTAAAGTTCAACCTAAATGCTCAAATAATTGAGCGCTTGGGTTGAGCCTCAGCCCCAGGTTGCCCTGAGGCTGAGTGCCCACCTATTGCTAGGTGTAAAGCGTGGAACTTCAGCCGTTGTTGACCTTGCTGGTCAGCTGTACGACCGAATTGGGCTCGATGGTCTGGTCGAGACCGGCCGGTGCACCGTTGATGGTGACGACCTGGCCCTCTTGCGGGTTGAGATTGGCCGCTTCGAGCACCTGCTGAACGGTCATCCCCGGTTCATAGTCGAGCCGATGGACGTCTCCGCCCAGAACGACGACCTGTACCCAGGGTGTAGTGGTGTCAGCCGCAGTGTCTGCCATTTCCTATACCTGCTTTCTTTCGTTGGAACATTCGACACTTACCACTTACTGAGCTGTGAATCCCGAGCATGCACGTCGAGATAACGCACCGTCGGTAGCTCTCTTGCGAATCGGGTCAGCTGAGCGATTACAAAGCCAGCCAACAGGATCGGTGGATGAATCACGGTTCTCGCTGCGCAGGGCAACGGAGCCGCTTCATCATCCGTGAAGAACAACCACTTCTTGTAGAAATCCACCCCCTCGGGGTCGCACGGGTTCAAAGTGAAGAGCTGAAGTTGCTCTCCACCAATGCGTCCATCCATGTACAACGGTACTTCAGGGTTGAACTCCAGACCTTCCCATATTGCCAACCGTGACGCCATGCTGTCAACCCCACTGATTACAACACCGGCAAGCGGTGTCTGTGCGGTAACAACATCACGATGAGCAATGATGGTGCAGTCTGGCTCCCTGAAGCGATCCAAGAACTCGGCCGCCGCCTCTACTTTGGCCTTGCCGACATCGGCAACACTGTAGATGACTTGAGCTGGGATGTTGTGTGATTCAACTGCATCGTTGTCCCACAAATGAAGTTCGCTTCGTAAGCCGAGCTTCACCAGTGGCAATGCCACAGCACTTCCAATACCACCCAAGCCGATCAAATGCACCGGCCATGTAAACGCAGTGGGATCGAAGATGTCCGTCTGGTGTGAGTAGTTAGCGCTCACTTCGCGGCTCCTGCTCTACGAACTCGATCTCTTCGAGGTCGAGTCCGTGTGTACTAGGAACCACGGGTCTGCCATCCGTGACCGGGACACTCCTTCGGAGAAAACCGGCCTGTCGAACCTTCGTTGCCACTTCGTGCGCGGCAATCTCCATGGTGACCATCGGAATCGTGCTGACGATCTCCGGATGGATATCGATTCCCACCCGAATTGGACGTAAGACGTCCAACCGACAACTGAACTCACCGCGCTTGTTCGCTACCAAGCTGATGAGCCAATCACCTGGCCACCGTTCGATGTTGGCCGTATCGACCCCCGAGAAGTACGCGGGCATCGATACGTGGCTATGCCACTGAAACTTGATCAGACCGGGGTTACCTCCCGTCCGCGCCATTTCGGCAACGAAACGGTCAAGGGTCCCTTGGTCCGTCTCCACGCCTGTCGGTGTGGCGAATTGCTGCAGGATAAACACATCCTGAACAACAACACCGAATGGCCCCACCTCGATCACGCCGAAGCCGTTTATCTCGACCGGGCAATTGAGGATGTAAGCCATGATCTTCTGCCACACTGCGAATGGGATCAGCACTCGCGGTTTCAGTACGACTCGCTCAATATCACTGTCTCTCACGACATCACTTCCTCTGGTAGTCGTTTGAACGCATCGGGGACTTTGTACTCGTCTTCTGGATTGACGGAATTCATGCATTCCACTGCCAGAGCAACCGCTTCCAAGTATTGTCCCTTGACGAGATGCTCGTAGAGCACTTGATTGCGATCACCAAAACAGAAGAGACCGCCCGTCAGCCTATAGGCCGGGTACGTGCCGTTTGACCAACTGTCCTGAAGTCCGGAACGAAGATTCGTTGCCTCGAAATAGGTTTCGTCTGGACTTATGTCCATCTGCCAATCTCCGAGGTCGTAGAGCATCCCCTGGTAACGATAAGTCGCGCGAACCACGATTCGTACGCGGTTATTCACGACTTGCGCCGCCAACACTCCCGGAAGAGCCATGATCCGATCAAACTCCTCGGCAACCATGGCTCGGTCCAAGATCGGTCCTTGTTCTGCCAATCCTTGTTCGATTCGTGCGCGCTCGGTCTGAAGCTCGTTGATGGTTATCTGACGACGCTTGATGCCTTCAGCCATTGTCCGCGTTTCGGTGCGAGTGTCTTCGACTTGACCGTCAATTTCGCTGAGACGGCGTCGTCGATATGACTGACCGACGTCGAGACGAATGTCAACGTAAGTTGCCCGAGCCGCATTTGGCGAACTCTGGTAACCCTTCAGCTCCGAGAGCTTTGTTGCGGGTACTTGACGAAGCATTTCCACAGTCACGAGTGGCCGATCGTCTGCAATCACCCCCCCATTGGGACAGGGTTTTCAGGCAATGGATGATCATGCACATTGATAGCGCTCACGCCGAGCGTAAGGGCACCTATGGGACCGGTGACGGCTGCGAAGATCCATGGCCACACCCGATTCCAAGGCAGATCAGCCTTATAGCGATTACGGTCCTCAGACGCCACAGAGTAGGCGATGATCAAGATCATGCCTGCAACGATCCACTGGACGAGAATGCTCCAGCCACCATAGAGGAAGTGCCAGTATGGCCGAAACGACCACCTATGGTTAGTGAGGATCACCGGTTGACCAGTCTTCGCCGTCTGCGTAATTGCTGCCCATCGAATACCGCTAAAATAACCGACTGACGTACCAGCCTTGTTAAAGGTGTTCTCAACGTTGATCAGTTGATTGGCGAGATCCTGACGTTTTTTCTCCGTTTCAGGGCTGTGATCCTTTGCTTGTGGACCGTAGGAGTAGAAGATCTTCTCAAGCCTTTCGTGATCGCGAGCTGTGTGGTTGTGCGCCTCCTTGACGGACGCGAACACACCTGCTCCGATGAAAAACACCACCAAGTACATGATGATGAGCGTAATTATCCCCTCACCGATGTACTCATCGAAGAACTCTCCGAGTTTCAATGGACGTGTGCGTCTTATAGTCATTCAGACCTTCCTTTGTTGTTCACAAATCCAGCCCGGAATCGACCACTTATCGTGGTAAACTCGGCGCTGGAGTGAACATCAAAGAATGCTAACTTTTAACTTATTGTCAAAATACCAAAACCCAACCTAGGCTAGATTCTGCCAGATATTTTAACATTAATTATCGAAGTAGTCAATAATCTTACGGCTAATTTAATGAAAGCTATAGTGTAGATAAAATCTCTATGGTACCGGAGAGAGGGCTCGAACCTCCACGGGGTTTCCCCCACCAGCTCCTAAAGCTGGCGTGTCTGCCATTCCACCACTCCGGCGCTATCTTACGAAGTACGCGATCTGGGTGTCGCCGTAGACCTTGGCCTGGGCTTGACTCAGCGGTGATATTATAGCAGGAATGGCGGATTTTTTCGAGGCCGAAATCACCAGCACGCCGTCGGCCGACACCAGTTGAGCAGCTCGGGCAGCCAGATCGAGCGAGAACTCGTCGTACGGCGGGTCGAAGAAGACAATGTCAAATCCACCCTCCGTACCAGCCGCCGCGATGCCGTCGAGATACGATTCGACCGTCTGCTTCAGGATCTGCGTCTGAGCATCAAGCCCGAGCGTCTGGACATTGTGCCGAATCGCCACCACGGCCGCGCTGGCAGCGTCGACGAAGACCGCCCGCGCCGCGTCGCGACTCAGCGCCTCCAGGCCCAACCCGCCGCTGCCTGCGAAGAGGTCGAGCACGGCCGCGTCCTCCAGCACCTCGGAGGCCGCCAGCGCATTGCAAATCGCATTGCGCACCATCTCGGTCACCGGCCGCGTGCCTGCCGAGTCCGGCGCGATCAGACTGCGCCCGCCATATTTGCCTGCGATGATTCTCATGCCTTCATTATATATAGTCGCGTGCGTTGTCGCCTAATCCAGCCTAATCCAAGACCGTGACTTGCTGCAGCGAATCAATCTGACCCGCCAAGGCCGGCGCTTCTGCCAGATCATGCGCCGCCAACCACGATTTGGCCGCCGCCTGCACCGCCGCGATCAACCGCGTATCGGCCAGCGAGGCCATCCGCAGATCGATGCCGTGCCCATGCTGCCGGGTGCCGAAGAGCTCGCCGGCACCGCGCGTCTCCAGATCGATTTGGGCCAGCCGGAAGCCGTCATTGGTCCGTTCTAATGCGCGCAAGCGGTTCTGAATCAGCGGCGCATCGACCCGCGTGAAGAGGAAGCAATAGCTCTGGTGCCCGGCCCGTCCGACGCGGCCGCGCAACTGGTGCAACGCCGCCAGACCGAAGCGATCGGCGTCCTCGATCATCATGACAGTGGCGTTTGGTACGTCGACGCCGACCTCGACTACCGAAGTGGCTATCAGGATATCAGTCCGGTGAGCCGCAAAGTCGGCCATCACTTGCTCCTTGTCGGCCGACGACATCCGCCCGTGCAGAAGCGCGATCCGCCGATGCTGGAAGATAGTCTTCTGCAAGCGATTGTACTCGGATTTGACGCTCTTGGCGCCAGAATCCTGGCCCACCTCGCCTACTTCTTCCTTCGAGTCGATCCGCGGACAAATCACGAAGACTTGCCGGCCCTGCTCGATTTGCTGCTCGATCTGGGCGTAAGCATTGGCCCGTTCGATCTCGAGAAACAGCTTGGTGATGGTCGGCACCCGCCCCGGTGGCAATTCATCGATCACCGACACATCCATGTCGCCGTAGATGATGTGCGTCAGGCTGCGCGGGATAGGTGTGGCCGTCATGGCCAACAGATGTGGGAACTCGGTGCCTTTGTGGAGCAAAGTATCGCGCTGTGCCACGCCGAAGCGGTGCTGCTCGTCGATGATGATGAGCGCCAGACGGTGAAACTCAAGTGAATCGTTGAGTAGGCTGTGCGTGCCGATCACGACTTGGACGCTGCCGTCGGCGATGCCTTGGTAGGCAGTGGCTTTCTCGGCCGACGTCAAGCCAGCGACCAAGAGCTGCGGCTTGATGCCAAGCGGCTCGAGAATGCGTGCAGCGCTGGCGATATGTTGACGCGCCAGGATTTCGGTCGGTACCAGCAACGCGGTCTGGGCGCCAGCCGCTGCTGCCAGACTGGCCGCCATCAGTGCCACCACCGTCTTGCCACTACCGACATCACCTTGCAAAAGCCGGTGCATCGGGTGGCCCTGCTTCAGATCCTCAAAGATCTGCCAGGCGGCCAACCGCTGCGCGTCAGTCAGCTTATATGGCAATGTAGTCAGGAAGTCGTCGATCACGCGCTGCTGAAATGGTATCGGCATAGCCTCCTCTGCCGCCAGCTGGGCGCGGATCACCAGTCCGGCCGTGATTAGGATGAAGAGCTCCTCGTAGCCGAGACTACGCTGCGCCAGCTCGAGTTGACGCATGCTCGTCGGCGCGTGCAGCTCGCGGATGGCGCTTGATTTCGGCAGCAGTTGCGCCAATCTGATAATCTCCTCGGGTACGACTTGTGCGATCTGTCCCAACAGATCAGGCGTCTCGATCACTTGAATACATAATTTGCTCAATAACTTCGAAGTGATGAGGCTGTTCTCAGGATAGATCGGGACGATCCGGCCGGCTGATTTCTGGTCGACTACCAGCTCAAAGGTGGGGTTTTGGAGCGCCAAGTTTGCGGCCCGGAAGGCAAATTCGCCGGCGAAATAGTACTCTTCACCCTCGCGCAAACTGTTCATGATAAACATCTGCCCAAACCAAACCGCCTTGGTGGTGCCGCTGTCGTCCGAGAGAATCGCCTCGACGATCGGCACCCGGCGACGGGCAGTGCGCGACAGCCGCAGGCGCTCGACCCGCGCTCGCAACGTCACTGGACCCGGCCGCAAGCCGGCTATCGTGCTCAGACGACTATAATCCTCCCAACGATGCGGATAGTGATTGAGCAGGTCGGCCACCGTCGAGAGACCGAGTCGCTCGAGGCCGCCGGCCACCACCGGACCGACACCACGCAGTGACTTCAGTGGTGTTTGGAGGGAGATAGACGCTGTCGCGCCCGTACTGCTCGGCTCTTGCCCCTTGTCTGCACTTTTCATTTATTTGAGCCGGATTTTGACGAAGCGGCGTTTACCAATCTGGACGACACTGCCTTGGACGTAGCCATCGAAGCCGGCATCGGTCACCACGCGACCGTCGACGCGGACGCCGTTTTGTTCGAGCAGACGACGAGCCTCGCTTTTGCTCAGGCCGAAATGATCGGTCATGATATCGAAGAGGATGCGCGGGCGACGTTTGTCGACGTCGGTGCTGGGGATGTCATCAGGCAATTGCTTGTCGCGGAATTGCGCAATCCAAGCCGCTTCTGCCTCGGTAGCCGCGGTCTCGCCATGGTAGCGCGAGACAATATGCCGCGCCAGCGACATTTTGCTATCGCGCGGGTTGTCGCCAGCCGCCAGATCGCGCTCGATTTGGACGATTTGGACATCCGGCAAGTCGGTGGCTAGGCGGAAATAGCTCGGAATCAGCTCATCACGAATAGTCATCACTTGGCCATACATTTCACGAGGTGCCTCATCGAGGTAAATACAATTACCCCAAGACGAGCTCATTTTGCGACCATCAGTTCCTTCGAGCAAATTGGTAGTCAGCACATTTTGTGACTGTTGTTTATAAAGTTGTTGTACCGTGCGAGCTGCCAGCATATTGAAAAGCTGATCGGTGCCACCGAGCTCCAGATCAGATCGGACGGCTACCGAATCATAACCCTGCAATAACGGATACAGTGTCTCATGCAAGCCAACTGGTTTGTGTGCCTTCAGACGCAGGGCAAAGTTCTCTCGCTCGATCATCTGTTGGATTGTAAATTGTTCGGCCAGGTGGATAAAATCCGCAAGATTCATCTTATTAAACCACTCGCTATTGTGATGCACCTCGGCCTTCTTGATATCGATGACACGACCGATTTGATCGAGATATTTAGCTTCATTTTGTTTGACTTGGGCGGCTGTCAGCGGCTGACGCTCAGCTTGTTTGTCGGAGCTATCGCCGATTGTAGCGGTAAAATCACCGATGATAATGACAATCTTATGGCCGAGATTCTGAAGCTCACGCAACTTCCACAATACAACCGCGCGGCCGATGTGATACCGCGGGTTGGTCGGATCGACGCCATGTTTGACGCGCAATTTGTGCCCTGATTTCAGCTTCTTCTCAAGCTCACTGCGCACAATGATATCGTCGACATTTCGATTCAGAAGACCGTCTTTCATATCGCTAGTATAGCAGAAGCAGGCACAAATTATGATATAATGGGGTCGCAATTATTATGGCAAGCAAACCCACCAAAGCCCGCAAAGTCCGCACTGGCAGCTCGTCGAAAGCGGCCTCGAAATCGACGTCGACCAATGTGGCATCCAAGGTCGCCGGCAGCGCTGTGAGCAAGGCCAAATCGACCAAGCTCTGGGCGCGCATCGAGAAGAATCTCACCTGGCAGCGCGGCCTGCAAGCCACGGCGATTTTCGTCGGCTTTTTCTCACTGGTCGGCCTCTTCTATGCCAAGGAGTTGCCCAGCCCGGACAAGATCAACTCGACCATCAACGCCCAGACCACCAAGCTCTATGATCGCACCGGTACTCATGTCCTCGAGGAGATCTACGGCGACAAGAATCGCAGTCTGATTGCCTTCGACCAGATGCCAGCCTACTGCAAGGACGCCACCATCTCGATCGAAGACAAAGACTTCTACAAGCACGGTGCCTTCAGCGTACCGGGCATCGCGCGGGCTTTCTATTACACCGTATTCAAGCACAACACTGAGGGCGGAAGCACCATCACCCAACAATATGTCAAGAACGCCTTCCTGTCCGACACGCGCACGCCGGCGCGCAAGATCAAGGAGCTGATCCTGTCGATGGAGATCGAGACCTTGTATCCGAAAGACGACATCCTCAAGCTCTACCTCAATGAAATCCCTTATGGTTCAACCGCGTATGGTCTCGAAGCCGCCGCCAAGACTTACTTCGCCAAGGACGCCCAGAATCTCGACCTGTCCCAGTGTGCATTGCTGGCCGCCATGCCGCAGGCGCCAACTTATTACAGTCCTTACGGTCAGCACACCGATGCTCTGATCGCCCGCCAGCAGACCATCCTCGACAAGATGGCGCAGCAGCACTACATCACCGACGCGCAAGCCGCCGCTGCCAAACAGGTCGACATCCTGGCCGAGATTCAGCCACAAAACATCGACGCCAACGTTTTCGCGCCACACTTCGATGACTATGTCCGCGGCCAGCTCGAGGACGAATTTGGCGTCAAGACGGTCGACGAAGGTGGCCTCAAGGTGATCACCACCCTGGATTATGACAAGCAAAACATGGCGCAGACTGCCGTCGCCAACAACATGGCCTCAGTCCGACACTATGGTGGTAGCAACGCTGCACTGGTGGCCGAAGATCCTACTAATGGTCAGGTCTTGGCTATGGTTGGTAGCTACAATTACTCGGATCCGACCTTTGGCTCGTACAATGTCGCCACGGCGCTACGGCAGCCAGGTTCGTCCTTCAAACCAATCACTTACTCGACATTATTTAAGAAGAATTACGGCCCGGGCAGCACTTTCTACGACGTCAAGACCGACTTCGGTGGTGGCTACACGCCGGCCAACTACACCAACCGCAACTACGGCGTCGTCTCGATCCGCCAAGCCTTCGCCAGCTCGCTCAACGTCATCGCCGTCAAGGCTCTCTACATCGCCGGCATCGACAACGCTCTTCAAACCGCGCGCGATCTCGGCATCACCACCCTCAACGCCGGCGCCGACCATTATGGCCTCAGCCTGACGCTGGGCTCGGGCGAGGTCCAACTCACCCAGCTGGTCAACGCTTATGCTACCTTCCCGCAAGCTGGTGAGCATCGCAATCAGATTAGCGTGCTCAAAGTCACCGATCCGACCGGCAAGGTCTTGGTCGACAACACCAAGCCCGACCAGACCAACAAGCCCAAGCAAGTGCTCGATCCGCAGATTGCTTATCTGATCAGCAGTATCATCTCGGACAATGCGGCCCGTTGCAGCCTCGGCACCTTCACTTGCAATAATCCGCTGACGCTCGGTGACCGCCCAGTGGCTGCCAAGACGGGTACCACCCAGGATTATCGCGATGCTTGGACGATGGGCTACACACCGTACATCGTGGCGGGCGTCTGGGCCGGCAATGACAACAACGCGCCGATGACGCAAGCCGCTTCGATCGTGTCGGCGCCGATCTGGCATGATTTCATGCAAGCCGCCACCGCCAATGATCCTAAGACGGGCTTCACTCGCCCGCCTGGTATCCAGACGGTCACGCTCGATGCTGACACCGGCAAGATCCCGACAGATTCGACCAAGCACACTCGCACCGACATCTTCCCGTCGTGGTACAAACCGGTCAGCGACAGCACCATCAAATCAGTCAAGATTGACAAGGTCTCGGGCTTGCTGGCCACCTCCTGCACCCCTCCAGATGCGATCGACACTAAGACTAGCGGGGCCATCCAAGCCGAGATCCCGCCAACTGATGTGTCATTCGCGCGCTGGAATCCGCCGGTTCAGGCCCTAGCGGCTTCGATCGGCTTCAGCGCCGGCGCGGCCATCCCGACCACCAGCGACAACGTCCACTCCTGCAGCGACACCAAGCCACAGGTCAGCTTGAGCGTCAAGCCGTCCAGCCTGACCGGCAGCGTCTTCACCTTGACCGCCACCGGCATCAGTGGTACCTTCCCGATCAACAATTACGTCTTCAACTTCGACGGCAACCAAATCACTTCCGGCGCCAGCAATACGGCCACTTACACGCCGCCAGCCGGCACCAGCGGCCAGCACACCTTCAGCGTGACCGTCTTCGACGCCGGACTCTACCGGGCCGATTCGAACACCATCAATGTGACGGTCCAGCCAGCCCCAGACATCACGATCAGCTGCCCGAGCAGCACCTGTACGGTGTCGGTCAGTGGCGCAGCTGGGTTCGTGACTACCAAGGTGCAGTTCAACAGCGCGGTCCAGGGCACCAAAACCGGCGCCAACACTAATTGGCCGAATTATCCCGCTGGCGACACCGTCACCGCTACGGTGACCGATGATAATGGCACATATACCCAGACCGGGCCGTAGCTCCCAGCCAAGAGTAAGAAAAGTCAATTCCGCGGTACGCTGCGCTCGCAAATGCCCGCGGAATTGACTTTTCTTACTCTTGGCTACCGACTATTCACTCAAATGCGCGGTGATCTTGTCGACCACGTCGAAGAAATGGCGACTGCGCTGATCGCGTGGCCGAGATAGTGGATTGCGCATCTCGACGACGGTGTGAGCCGGGCGTTTGCTGAAGACGACGATTGAGTCCGACAAGTAGGCAGCCTCCTCGGCCAAATGCGTCACCATGATGATGGTCTTGCCGGTGCGTTGCCAGATGAGCAGGAGCTCGTCGCGGAGTTCGGCGGCGGTTATTTCGTCGAGCGCCGAGAACGGCTCATCGAGCAGCAAGATGTCCGGATCGATGGCCAGCGCCCGACCAATGCCGACGCGCTGACGCATGCCACCTGACAGCTCCTTGGGCAGTGTCTTCTCGAAGCCGGTCAGGCCAAGTGATTTGATTTGGGAGCGGACGGTCTTGGCGATGGTGGCGGCCGGGACGTTTTGCATCCGTAGGCCGAAGCCGATGTTCTGCTCGACGGTCAGCCACGGGAAGAGGCCGAAGTTCTGGAAGACGAAGCCGATCTTGGTCGGGACGTTGATGATGCTGCCGTGATCGGCGTGATCGAGGCCAGCCAGTATCCGCAGGAAGGTGCTCTTGCCCGAGCCGGACGATCCCATCAGACAAGTGATGTGGCCGGCCTCGGCGGTGAAGCTGACGTCCTCGATGGCCACGACGGGCGTGGTGGCGATGTTGAAGGTCTTCTTGACATGCTCGACGACGATGGTGTTCTTATTCATTTTGGTACCTCGTGCTAAATCTCAGCAGTGGCAACCAGATGATTTCGTTGATTGTGAAGATCAGCAACAGATATAGACTGATAGCCAGCAACAAGGTTGGCACCTGGTGCTTGCCGGAGACACTACCGAGATAGGTGCCGACACCACGAACAGTCGAGATGATCTCGGCACCGACCAGCGAATCCCAGGCCTGACCCCAAGCCACGATCGAGCCGGTCAGCAGCGCAGGAATAAGCGCCGGCAAGATGAAATGTCGCAAGCGACGCCAGCCGTGAGCCCCGTAAATCGTAGCGGCTTCGGCCAGATCGGCGCGCTCGGTCTTGATGGCTCCGATCAAGCTGAAGACCATTGGCCACACCATGACCGTGATAAGAATGATGATGACGGCGATACTGTTGCGGCCGAAGATGCTTACCAATAGTGGTATCAACGCCAAGCTGGGAAAGCTCTGCAGGACATCGAGTAGCGGCAGCAGCGTGTTCTCGAAGTAACGATTGCGGGTCGCCAGCAACGCCAATGCAATCGCCACCACCGCTGCAATCAAGTAAGAAATCACCACACGACTGAAGCTAGCCGCAAAACCACGATAAAACTGGCCGTAATTGATCGAGTGGAGCTGAGACAAGCTCGCAAAGACGGCAATCAACGTCAGAATCGCCAGCAAACTAATCAACCGATGCATCATGTGTCGCGGGGCATTGGCCCGCATCAACTTGCTGTGGAAGTGATAATTATAGCGCATTCGTACTCCGCCCGATGCTCATGAATTGATTATAGTGAAAATAATCTCGAAGCGCTAATGCTTGGTGTTGGTTTGATCTGGTTTGGGTGTGTTTTCGTTCTTGGGATGGTTGTTTGATCGACTGTGGTTCTTGCGAGGTGCGTCTTGAGAGTTTTTCGGCGCTTGACCGTTCTTCTGGGTAGCGAAGATCATCTTGCCGGCCACGGTTTGGAATATGCGTGTGACTTCAGTCTTGACCTCCTGACCGATCAGCTTGTCGCCGCCTTCGACCACGATCATGGTACCGTCCGCCAGATAACCGACGCCTTGATGCTTCTCTTTGCCGGCTTGGACGATCTTGACAAGCATTTCTTCGCCTGGCAAGACAACCGGCTTGATAGCGTTGGCCAGCTCATTGATATTGAGCACCAGGACTTTCTCGATGGTAGCGACGCGGTTGAGATTGTAATCGGTGGTCAAGATGGCTGCCTGATACTTCTTGGCAACTGCTACCAGCTTGGCGTCGACTTCGCGGATCTCGGTCGGGTTGTCCTCGAGCACTTCGATGGAGACACGAGAACTTGAGCGCATTGCGTTGAGCACTTCGAGGCCGCGGCGGCCGCGATTGCGCCGCATCTGCTCCTCGGAGTCAGCGATGTTTTGCAACTCAGCCAGCACGAAGCGCGGCACATACATGATGCCAGTGATGAAACCGGTCTCGACGATGTCGGCGATCCGGCCATCAATGATCACCGAGGTATCGACCATGATACGATTGGCTTGGGTGGATGGCTTCTTGCTGCTGGTTTTCTTGCCGCTGTCTTTCGGGTGTGGCAGGAATTGGATGATGCGCTGGTTCTGACTCAACAGCGCCACCACCAATCCGCCCAAGAACACGACGGCGACGCCTAAGATGATATCGATAAATGTCATAAATAAGACCTTTCTTTAGTGATAATTTGTTAAAAATTCGCGAATGAAATTATGATTTAGGTTCGAGTACTGCGATAGCTTCGGCGATCGATTTTGGCTTGAACGCGATGCGCTCTGTGATGGTGCTCGGTCCCAAAATCTGGGTCAGACCCATGCGACGCGCCTCGGCGATCCGACGATCAGCGCCATTAACCGAACGGATTTCACCCGACAGACCAACCTCGCCAAAGACGGCCAATTGATCTGGTGGAGTGATGTTTTTGAGGCTAGTGGCGATTGCCAAAATGATAGCAATATCGATTGCAGGCTCGGTAATCTTAAGTCCGCCCACTATATTAACATAAATATCCTTGTCGCTCAAGCGCAGGGCGCCGCGCTTCTGGGCGACAGCAGCCAGGAGCTGGAGGCGATTGAGATCGACACCGTTGGCGGTGCGCTTGGGATAGCCGAAGACAGTCGGACTGACCAGCGCTTGGACCTCGACGAGCAACGGCCGCGTGCCTTCGATGGTGGCGAGGACAACGCTGCCGGCCACGCTCTGACGCTCGCGTAGGAGATAAGCCGAGGCGTTCTTGACCTCGGTCAAACCGGTGTCGCTCATCTCGAAGATGCCGACCTCAGCCGTCGAGCCGAAGCGGTTCTTGACCGAGCGCAGGACTTTGAATCCGCCGCTGCGTTCGCCCTCGAGGTAGAGCACCGTATCGACCAGGTGCTCGAGTAATCGCGGTCCGGCCACATTGCCTTCCTTCGTGACGTGACCGATGATGATGAAAGCAGTCTGGGCTGATTTGGCCAGTCGCGCGATGCTATTGGTGCTGTTGACGATCTGGGCCTGGCTGGCCGCCGCGGTGTCGAGCCGGTCCGAGAACATTGTCTGGATCGAGTCAATGATGACCATGTCATAATGCTGCTCGCTGACCAGGCCGAGCACCCCGTCGATGTCGTTGGAGTTGATCAGGTCGAAATCGGATGGCTGAGTGGATTTGGATTGCTTGAGCGCCAAGCGATCGGCCCGCAGCTTGATCTGGGCAGCCGACTCCTCGCCGGAGACGTAGAGAACCCTCTGGTGGTCGGCGATTTGGGCGGCTAGCTGCAACACCAGCGTCGATTTGCCGATGCCGGGGTCGCCGGACAGCAAGATCAGCGAGCCAGGCACGATTCCCCCGCCCAGGACTTTGTCGATCTCGGACAAACCGCTAGTAATGCGGCTGACGCGTGATTCAGACAGCTCGGACAACTTCTGCGGGGTTAGGGGTGCCGCAATCGAGCTCCCACTCTTGCCGACCGACTTGGTGACTCGCGCTTCAGACAGACTCTCCCAAGCGCCACAATTGAGACACTTCCCGCTCCACTTGGAGTGTGACGCGCCACATTCGGCGCATACATATTGCGTCGTCGTCTTGGCCATGCATTCATCATATCATACGAACGAAAACCGTACTAGTCATTGAAATGTCAAAGGATTGTGCTATAATATCCACCAGTTCCTGAAAAACTCAATACTCGCCCGCTGGTACGCCAGCCCGACACGGAGGTTTTCCGTGAAAGATGATGCTCGAGTTAAGTTTACTGTTTTGCCTCATGACCCTGATTCAGTAGTACCACAACACGATAGCCGAGCAATTGTGGTCTACCCAGGCTGGACGAATGACGCATCGATCATTCTGCAGCCTGTCCGCCACACACTACAGCAATTTGGCACCGTCACCGGTGTCATTCCGTCGGGCACATATGATCATGATGTCGTCAGTGGTAGTGTTCACCAACACCTACTGAATGGCCAATTCGAAGAAGTGATACTGATCGGCTGTTCGCTCGGAGCAATGACGGCGATGGATTACATCCGTCATTATGCTGGCGGATTGGCTCCCTTCAAGATCAAGCTGCTGTTCAATTGCGGCGTGGTCAGCGTCGAAGATGTCAGGCGAGATTTCCGACTGTTGGTGAAGTACGGCAGCCCGATTCTGCGCGGCGGTCCAGCACTCGACCGCTTCTACCCGCGCTTGGCCGAGCACTTCTTCGAGCACGACCGGCCGATCCCGCTCGAAGAAGGTCCGGATGGTCACGATCCCGCCGCGCTGGAGCGACACCATCTGGCAATGTGGCATTGTCCAACTAGGCTGTCGATGTCGCAACTGCGAGCCTTGCGCACCTCCCGGCCGCTCTATCCTGGTGAGTTGGATGGGATCCCTACTGGCATCATCGCCTACGAGGACGATCAGATGGTCGATCCGTCGGCTGTCGAGAGGCAGAAGGATGCTGGCGACAATTACTACCAGTTTCTCAAGCTACCTGGCTATGGCCACGATGACTGGGTCGAGCGACCGAGACAAGGCAACGAAGCTCTCTCCCAAGTGCTGATCAAACTATGTCAGCGGAATGTCCCCTGGCCCATAGAGGGGTAGAAATACCCGCCCCCTACCCGCGCGCGCAAAACTAATCAGCCGAGGTCTACCAAGATCTCGGCTGATTTTCTTTTATTCGGTTTTTCGGAAAATGGGGTATTTTCGAGTATCGCGCTGCTCGCACAGAGCTTTCCGGAGTTATTTGGCGGTCGCCTGCCGGACCGCAAACTTGACGTCTTTGCCATCGGCGGCCACGGCCACGGTGTCGCCAGGCTTGACGCCACCGCTGAGGATCTCACTGGCTAGCTTGTCCTCGATGAGATTCGTGATGGCTCGGCGCAAAGGACGCGCGCCATACTTCGGCTCGTAGCCCTCCTCGACTAGCAGTCCACGCAGGCTGGTGTCAAACTCGAGGAAGATCTGTTGCTCAGCCAGGCGGACATTCAGCGCCGCCAATTGTAGATCGACGATTCGGCGAATGTCGGCTTGACTCAGCGCCCGGAAGACCACCGTATGATCAACGCGATTGAGAAACTCTGGCTTGAAGATCTTGTGCAACTCGCGATCGATGGTGTTCGTCAGTTTGGCGTGATGCTGCTCAAGCTTGCGTTGATCGTGCGGTGTCTCGGTGTGGAAACCGATATTGGCCTCGACTTGGGCCTCGCGGGCGCCAATGTTGCTGGTCATGATGATGACCGTGTTGCGGAAGTCGATCTTACGCCCCTTGGCATCGGTCAGATAACCGTCCTCGAGGATCTGCAGCAGGATGTTGAAGAACTCCGGATGCGCCTTCTCGATCTCGTCGAAGAGAATCAAGCTGTACGGCTGGCGACGAACCGTCTCGGTCAGCTGCCCGGCGTCGTCGTAACCGACATAGCCAGCCGGCGCGCCGACCAAGCGACTCATCTTGTGCGGCTCCATGAACTCGCTCATATCGACCTTGATCAGCGCATCCTTATCGTGGAAGAGCTCCTGGGCCAACGCTCGCGCTAACTCGGTCTTGCCCACACCAGTCGGACCGAGGAAGATGAAGCTGCCATTGGGCCGATTGGCATCAGAGATGCCGGTCCGAGCACGACGAATCGAGCGCGAGATGACGGCCACGGCTTCGTCCTGGCCGATGATACGCGACTTGAGGTTGCGTTCTAATCGCCGCAAATTCACTGTCTCTTTCTTGATCAAGCGAGTGATCGGTACGCCGGTGGCCTGAGCGACCACAGCGGCGATATCTTCCTCGCCAATCTCGATGGCCGAGCCGACGCGGTCCTTCTTGGCTTGCTTGGCCAGCTGCTGCTCATGGACGCTGAGCTCGGATTTGAGCCGCGCGGCGTATTCGAAGTCCTGGTTGTAAACCGCTTCGTCGATCTGGCCAGCGTACTCGCTAATCTTGCTCTGGAGCTGCTTGTAGCGTTTGGACACACCGCCGCGACGAATGCGCGCCAGCGAGGCCGCTTCATCGATCAAATCGATGGCCTTGTCAGGCAAGAAACGATCGGCGATGTAGCGATTGGCCAGCTTGGCCGCCTCAGTCAGCGCTTCGTCGTGGATCTTGACTTGATGAAACTCTTCGTACTTGGGACGGATACCGCGCAGGACGTCGACGGTCTCCTCGATGGTGGCTTCGGGCACAACCACCGGCTGGAAGCGACGCTCGAGGGCTGAGTCCTTCTCAATGTATTTGCGGTACTCGTCGAGTGTAGTGGCGCCGATGGCCTGGAGATCACCGCGTGATAGGCTGGGTTTGAGGATGTTGGCGGCGTCGATGGCGCCCTCAGCCGCACCTGCACCGACCACCGTATGGAGCTCGTCGATGAAGAGCATGACGTCACGATTGGCCTTGGCCTCGTCGATGACTTTCTTGAGCCGCTCCTCAAACTCGCCGCGGTATTTGGTACCGGCGATGAGCGAGGCCATGTCGAGCATGATGATGCGACGGCCAATCAACTTCTCAGGCACGTCTTCTGCAGCAATCAGCTGCGCTAGGCCTTCGACGATGGCGGTTTTGCCGACGCCGGGCTCCCCGATCAGGACCGGGTTGTTTTTGGTACGGCGATTGAGGATGGAAATCATCCGACCGATTTGATTGGTGCGACCGATCACCGGGTCGAGCTTCTTGTCGCGGGCCTTGCGGGTCATGTCGATGCCAAATTGGTCGAGCATCGGCGTCTTGGAGGTCGATTTGCCACGACCACGCGATCGCGTGCCGGATCCCGTGCCTTCGAGTGGTGTGTCAAACATGTAATTATGTGACTGCAGATGATTCTCGATCTCGTTGCGGATGACGCTAGGATTGACCTTGTGCTCACGTAGCAACGTCAGAGCCCGGGCGTTTTTCTGGCTCATGATGGCGAAGAGCAGATGCTCGGTACCAGCATAGGGCTGACCGAACTCCTGCGCCACGCGTAGGCTGAGCGTGATAGCCTTCTTGGCTGTCTCGGACAGACCTTGCAGGCTACCGTGGAAGATCGGATCGGTGGTCAGATTGAGTTGCAAGCGGTCGAGCGTAATGCCGGCTTCTTGTAGAATCTTAGCGCCAATCGAGCCGGTTTGCTTGAGCACGCCGAGTAGCAAGTGCTCGGTGCCGATGTAGCTGGCGTTGGCCGACAGCGCGATCTCGCCAGCGTTCTCGAGGCTGCGTTTGGCATTCTCAGTGAAGCGGTCGAATTGATCGGCGTAGTTTTCGTTCTTCATAGTACTTGGTCCCCCTAACTACTCATATTTTAGCACACGGATGGTGAGAGTGCCAACTATTCGGCTGGAATTTCTGTGGATTCTGGAGCAGTATCTGCGGCGACTTCTGGTTCATCTGTGGATTTCTTGGTGGTCGACTTCTTGGCGACTGGTTTTTTGGCGGCTTTCTTGGGTTTGTCGGTGGTATCTGCAGACGTTTCTGCTGGCGATTCTGGTTGTGCCTGTTCCTCGGCGGCGGCGATGATAGCAGCTTCGAGATCGACTTTCTGACTCTTCTTGGCCTTGTCGTCCGAAGCGGCGGTTTCGACGACGTCGGCAGTCTCTTCGACACTGGCCTCATCGGCACCATCGATGTCGACATTCCAACCTGTCAGCTTAGCAGCCAAGCGGACGTTTTGGCCTTGCTTGCCGATGGCCAGAGACAATTGGTCTTCAGGCACCTTGACCACGGCCTGCTTGTGCTCTTCGTCGAGCTTGACACTGATGACTTCGGTCGGCGACAGCGCGCTGGCGATGTACGTCTTGGGGTCGGTGCTATAAGGAATGATGTCGATCTTCTCATCGGCGATGTCGGCCATGACGGCCTGGACGCGGGTGCCGCGCCCACCGACGAAGGTACCGACCGCGTCGACGCCGTCGACATTGCTGCGGACAGCGATCTTGCTACGGTTGCCGGCCTCGCGAGCGACATTGACGATCTCGACTGAGCCGGCGTCAATCTCAGGCACTTCCATCTCGAAGAGTTTCTTGACCATATTGGGATGGGTACGGCTGACGATGATCTGCGGGCCGCGGACGGTCTGCTCGACACGCACGACATAAACTTTGACCCGTTGGCCGACATAATATTTCTCTGTCCGGATCTGGTCGGCTGGGTACATCACGCCGGTGCCACGACCGAGATCGACGAAGACGTTGCCGTTCTCGATGCGCTGGACCGAGCCGTTGAGAACGCTGTCTTCCTTGTCGGAGAATTCGGTGAAGACGACCTCGCGCTCAGCTTCGCGGATGCGTTGGAGCAGGACTTGTTTGGCGGTCTGGGCGGCCACGCGGCCGAAGTCGCGGTTCATGTCCTCGATCTCGATTTCGTCGCCGACTTTGGCGGATTTCTTGATGACTTGGGCGTCGCCTTTGGTGATCTCGAGGTTGGGATTAGTGACTTCGTCGACCACGATCTTGGTTACAAAGACCCGCGGCGCGCCGGTGGTCTCGTCGACCTCGACGCGGACTTCTTGGTCGCGCTCGCCGTAGTCTTTCTTATAAGCGGCGGCCAGCGCCTGCTCGATGGTCTCAAGGACGATTTCTTTCGAAATGCCTTTCTCTTCACAGATTTGCTCGATTGCGGCGATAAATTGGTTGTTCATATTGGGTGGATTTCCTGTTTTCTTTGAAAAAAAGGCCGACACGAGGTCGACTTCAATGGCCTTATGATAGCAAATTTCGAAGCGTTAGTCAAGACTCGAGAGCGTTTTCGTAGTGATGCAAGCGAAACGGCGAACTGGTGCCTTCGACGACGATGATGTCGATGCGCGGCTGCAGATTCCGATAGCGCGGGTGACGGGCCAGCCAGAATTCAGCCGCGCGGCGCAGACGCATTTGCTTATCCGCCGTGATGGCTTCGGCTCCTCCGCCGAAATCAGCGTTGCGGCGGAATTTGACCTCGACGAAGACGATTTCGCCAGCGCGGCCATCGGAGCCTGGGCACGTGGCGACGATGTCAATCTCGGAGAAGCGATTGCGCTCGTTGCGGGCCAGCACGGCGTAACCATGTTCGCCCAAGTACTCGGCCACTCGCGCTTCAGCTGCCGCACCGACGCGAGTAGTGTTTTTGGTAGTGTATTCGGCCGCAGAATTAGCCATGGAGGATGAAACTCCGGCGATGAATATCAGATAGGCCGTGCTCGCGGATAACCGCGCGGTGCGCCGCCGTACCATAGCCGACATTGCTGGCCAAATCATAGATCGCGTAGCTTTCATCACGCTCGCCCAGCTCCTGCATATACTCATCGCGAGCCGTCTTGGCCACGATCGATGCCGCCGCCACACAGGCATGATTCTGGTCGGCCTTGATCTGCGGCAAGCCGAGCTCGAAGTCATCGAGATAATTGATATTGCCATCGAGGATGATCTCAGAAATGCTGACGCTGAGCGCCTCGACCGCCCGCAGATAGGCCAGGCCCAGCGCCGCACTCAGACCAAGCGCGTCGATCTCGGCGGCCGCGACCCAGCCGAGCGACCAATCAAGCGCCGCTTGCTTGATCGCCAACACGCAGCGCTCGCGAGCAACGCGACTCATCAGCTTGGAATCACAGACCGGCACGGCGAAATCGACCGGCAGCACCACGCAGCCAACCACCAGCGGCCCGGCCAGCGCACCACGACCGACCTCGTCGGCGCCTGCCACTAGGAATTGACCCCTGGCCCGCAGCCGATTCTCGAATTCAGTAGTGGCCCAGATTTTACCCATGTATCTGATTATAGCAGGTGCTCGGGTGGGCGTGGAAATCCGCGATAAATCCGCCCAAAAAATAATTGCATTGACGGCGGCCTGAGGAAACCCCAGGCCGCGCTAGAAACCGGTCGCGATTCCTCAGCCAGCCGCCGTTCGACACGACCAGCGATGTCGCTTATGCCGCCACCCTTTGCGGTTTCTTCCTCCCACAACTGTCTCTCGCGATCGAGCTTCTGAGCGGCCACGGGATCTTTCACTGTCGGACAGCGATTGCAAATCTCGGCGCTAGTGAATATCCCAGCATCGATGTACTAGTTATGGAAGCCAAGATGGCAAGACAACGGTCTCTTACTATCAACTCTCATCGTGGTCATGATAGCTCCTGCTAGTCGTGATGTGGTGACTTGGCCGACTCTCTCTGCACGAGATAGACGTCGATGGTTCCGTCGGCACGAGTGACGTTGACCGTGGTTTTGTCTTGGTTGATCGGACCGAATACCGCATAACCTTCGCTTAGTAGGAGCTGCTGTGCTTCTTCGACCTCTCGACGGACGCTTTGCTTACGCTCAGCTTCCTCTTCTCTACGTCGAGCCAGTCGCTCAATGCAGTCACCCGTACAGTCGCATTGTATGTGAGCTCCTCTCTCTGACATTGAGAATCTTTGGTGTGCCTCATGATTACCGGTTGCACAACCGGCACAATCTTCTAAACGCATCCAAACCTCCAGATGTCGAGGGGCGCTAGCCGCCCGCTAGTGGCCTTATTATACACAAAAACCTCGCCGGGTTTGCAGCGAGGTTTGATCGTACGAGGGCGGATCTTGAGAAAATTATTCCTTGGCTTGGTCGCGGTCGTCTTGATCATCGGTGCGGTCGAGGCCTTCTTGGACCTCTTTGGCGGCGATTTGGGCATCGTCTTCGTCGGCTCCACCAGATGTGGCGGCCTCATCGGCGTCATTGGCCGGGTCGGCGCCAGCAGCGGCTTTGTCCTCCTCGCGAGCCAGATCATCAGTGCTCTCGATGACTTCGACTGACTCGATCTCGTCTTGGCCGGCAATGTCGGCGGCCTTCACCTCGGCCTTGGCGGCAACTTTGGCTTTGGTTTCTTTGGCGTCGTCTTCGTCGATCTGCAATTGCGTCCGGATATCAGACTCGTTGGCGATAGCTCGATCGAAACCAAGCTCACTCAGGCGAGCCGATTTGCCACGACGGGCGCGCAAGTAGGTCAGATAAGCGCGGCGGACCTTGGTGCGCTTGACGACCTCGATCTTGGTCACGTTGGGCGAGTGCAGCATCCAGCTCTTCTCGACGCCGACGCCTGAAGCGATCTTGCGCACCACAATCCGAGCGGCCAATTCATTGGGCCGACTCAGGCGGATGACAACGCCTTCGAATATCTGGGTGCGTTTCTTGCCACCCTCGCGGATCGTCTGGTGCACCCGCACCGTGTCGCCCGGGCGGATCTGTGGCAGCTTAGCTTTGCGCTGCGGTGTTTCGATACTGGTGAGAAGCTCTTGCATAACTGGCTAATTCTAGCATAAATGCGCGTGAGCTTCAAGTGCCTAGTCGCCAGCCACACATAATCCGAGACATAA
>Ga0265338_10002524_pt1 | contig 27196 bp, 25 predicted proteins | sample 42126metaG_FD_193579 | JGI IMG/M metagenome (GOLD analysis project Ga0265338, IMG submission 193579) | Rhizosphere microbial communities from Carex aquatilis grown in University of Washington, Seatle, WA, United States - 4-21-26 metaG | ecosystem: Host-associated > Plants > Roots > Rhizosphere...
CAAGCCGCCGGCGGCCGGTCCCGTGGGGATCATCCGGATCGATCACACCGCGTTACGGCGCGGGTGCATCGAGGGCGACGAGGTCTGCGAGATCGTCGGACTCGGACCCATCCCGGTGCCGGTCGGCCGTGACCTGTTGGGCGACGCGATCCTCAAGCTCGTGATCACCCAAGGCGTCGACGTCGCCAACGTCACCCACCTCGGCCGCTCCGCCACCGTGGCCCAACAAGTGGCGCTGTGGTGGAAGTCGGCCGCGTGCACCGTGTTGGGCTGCACCCGCACCCGGCAACTCCAAAACGACCACCGCTACGAATGGGTCAAAACAAAGAGAACTCGCGTCGACGAGCTCGACCCGCTCTGCAAACACCACCACGACCTCAAAACCAGAAACAACTGGGCGCTCGTCGAAGGGGAAGGGCCGCGACCGATGGTCGCACCCGACGATCCCCGTCACCCCAACTACGGGCCACCGCCGTGACGGTGCCGGGGCCGAGTCGCTCGCGCAACGGTCGGCCGCGCTCGCGCGCGTCCCGGGGAGTCGGGATGCCGCCCGACACCGGTATCCCGGACCGTCTGGCCGAAAAACCCCCTGACTTGACCGACCGGTCAAGGGGTAGCCTGGCGGTCATGACGAGCGTCGTGGAGCTGGGTCAGCGGGCCAAGGCGGCCGGCCGGGCGCTGGCGACCGCCTCGACCTCGGCCAAGAACTCCGCGCTGCTCACCGCGGCCGACCTGCTCCTCGAGCGGGCGGCGGAGATCCAGGCCGCGAACGACGCCGACCTCGATGCGGCGGCGGCCGGCGGCATGGCGGCCGGGCCGCTCGACCGGCTGCGGCTCACCGACGCCCGGCTCCAGGGGATGGCCAACGGGCTGCGAACGGTTTCCGGCCTTCCCGATCCGGTCGGCGAGGTGCTCGACGGCTGGAAGCGCCCGAACGGTCTGCAGATCACTCGCGTGCGGGTGCCGCTCGGGGTCATCGCGATCATCTACGAGAACCGTCCCAACGTCACGAGCGATGCGGCCGGACTCTGCGTCAAGGCGGGCAACGCGGCGCTGCTCCGCGGCAGCTCCACCGCGCTGCGTTCCAACATCGCGGTCGCGTCGGTGCTGCGCGAGGCGCTGGCGAAGCACGACCTCCCCGAGGATGCCGTGATCCTGGTGGAGGACACCGCCTACGAGACGGCCACGGCCGTGATGCAGCTCACCGACTATGTCGACTGCCTCATCCCTCGCGGCGGCCCGTCGCTCATTCAGAGCATTCGCGAGAACGCGACGGTTCCCGTCATCATCGACGGCGACGGCAACTGCCATGTGTACGTCGACTCGTCGGCCGACCTCGACGAAGCGGCGAGGATCGTCGTGAACGCCAAGACCCAGCGGCCGAGCGTCTGCAATGCCGCGGAGTCACTGGTCGTGCACGCAGACGTTGCCGACACATTCGTCCCGAGTATCGCCGATCTGCTCCACGAGCACGGGGTCGAGCTCGTCGGCGACGACGAGAGCCGCAAGCGTTCGGCGCACATTCACCCGCCCGCCGACGGCGACTTCGGCCGTGAGTTCCTCGATCTCAAGATGTCGGTCGCGGTCGCCGCCGACCTCGACGCCGCGATCGCGCACGTGAACCGTTACGGGACCGGCCACTCCGAGGCCATCCTCACGCGTGATCTCGACTCCGCCCGCCGGTTCGCCAACGAGGTCGATGCCGCGGCGGTGCTCGTGAACGCCTCGACGCGCTTCACCGACGGTGAGGAGTTCGGCTTCGGCGCCGAGATCGGCATCTCGACGCAGAAGCTGCACGCACGCGGCCCGATGGGGCTACGCGAGCTCACGACCTACAAGTACGTCGTCTGGGGCGACGGCCAAATTCGCGGCTGAGCCGTCCCTTTCCCGAATCAGGAGCCCGCACTTCTTCATGGCCGAGCGTTTCGACTCCGTTCCCGATGTCCTGCAACGTCTGCGCAGCGTCGACTATCTCGCCGACACGAGCATTGCCGGCGTCGTCTACCTCGCCGACCGGCTCGGCAAGCCCGTGCTCGTGGAAGGTCCGGCGGGCGTCGGCAAGACCGAGCTCGCCAAGGCGGTCGCGGCGGTCACGAACGCGCGGCTGATCCGGTTGCAGTGCTACGAGGGCCTCGACGAGTCGAAGGCCATCTACGAGTGGAACTACAAGAAGCAGCTCCTGCGCATCCAGGCCGACCGCGAGCACGAACGCGACTGGGAGACCGTGGAGGCCGACATCTTCTCCGAGCAGTTCCTGCTGACCCGGCCGCTCCTCGAGGCGATCCGCGCCGACGATCCCGTAGTGCTGCTGATCGACGAGGTCGACCGCGTCGAGATCGAGACCGAAGCGCTGCTGCTCGAAGTGCTCTCCGACTTCCAGGTTTCGATCCCCGAGCTCGGCACGATCGAAGGCAAGCAGCGGCCGCTCGTGTTCCTCACTTCGAACAACACGCGCGAGCTCTCCGAGGCGCTGAAGCGACGCTGCCTGTTCCTCCACATCGACTATCCCGACGTCGATCGCGAGAAGGAGATCGTGCGGGTGCGCGTGCCCGAGGTCGACGAGGCCCTTGCCGACCAGATCGCGAAGGTGGTCGGTTCGATTCGCAACATCGACCTGAAGAAGGCGCCCTCGATCTCGGAGACCATCGACTGGGCGCGCACGCTCGTGTACCTCGGCCGCAACGAGATCACGCCCGAAGTGATGGGCGAGACGCTGCACGTGCTGCTGAAGTACCAGACCGATATCACCAAGGCCCGCAAGGAGCTCGGCGTCGACTCGCCTGCCACCGGCGTTCGTCGCTAGTGCCCCGGAGAGAGAGTGCAGTGGAACAAGCTCGACGACGCGTTGCGGAGATACGGCCCCGGTGACGCCGTGAGCGTGGTTTCGAGCGAGCCGGCGATGCTCGACGTGCTGCAGGGCTTCGTGCACGAGCTGCGGCTCGCGGGCCTGCCGGTGTCGATGACCGAGAACCTCGATGCGATGCGCGCGGTCGAGTACGTCCCGCTGCAGGATCGCGACGCGTTCAAGACTGCGTTGAGCGCCACGTTGGTCAAGCACCACGGGCACCACAAGGTGTTCGACACGGTGTTCGAGGTGTACTTCTCGATCTTCAGTCCCGGGGTCGACGGTGGCGAGGCGGGTGAGCTCGGCGCCGACGCGCAGGCCGACTTCGATCAGTTACGCGCCGAGATGGACGCCGGCGGCGCCATGGGCCAGCTCTCGAACGAGGAGCTCGCGCGGATGCTCCTCGACGCCATGATGCGCATGGACCTGGAGCAACTCCGCGCGCTGGCCGGTGCCGCGGTCGCCCGGTTCGCGGGGATGGAGCCCGGCCGCCCCGTCGGCGGGGCGTACTACCTCTACCGCACGCTGCGTCAGCTCGACGCCGAAGGCCTCGTCTCCAAGATGATGGAGCAGGCACAACAAGACCAGCAGATCGGCGAAGGCGCGTTCGACGAGCGCCTCGCGCGCGAGGAGTACGAAGGTCGCCTGAAGGTCTTGAAGGAGATGATCGAGGCCGAGATCCGGCGCCGGCTGGTGGCCGACCGCGGTGTCGAGGCCATGGCGCGCACGCTGCGCAAGCCGCTCCCCGAAGACGTCGACTTCATGCACGCCTCGCGCGAGGAGATGCAGCAGCTGCAGAAGGCGATCTATCCGCTCACGCGCGCGCTCGCGGCCCGGCTCGCGCAACGTCGCCGGCACCGTCATCGCGGCACGCTCGACTTCCGGCGCACGGTGCGCCAGTCGCTCTCCTACGGGGGCGTTCCCGCCGAGCCGAGGTTCAAGCGACCCCGGCCGTCGAAGCCGGAGATCATGGTGGTCGCCGACATCTCGGGATCCGTCGCGTCGTTCGCCCGGTTCACGCTCCAGTTCGTGTACGCGATGCAGAGCGAGTTCTCCAAGGTGCGTTCCTGGGTGTTCATCGACGGGGTCGACGAGGTCACCCGCTTCTTCGACGAGTCCGACGAGCTGGCCACCGCCATCAACCGGGTCAACACCGAGGCCGACGTCGTGTGGGTCGACGGTCACTCCGATTACGGCCACGCGTTCGAGGTGTGGCACGAGCGCCACATCCGCGAAGTGACACGGAAGTCGTCGATCATCCTGCTCGGCGACGCGCGCAACAACTATCACGCGTCGCAGGCGTGGACGCTCGCCGAGATGCGCAAGCGCGCCCGTCGGCTCTTCTGGCTCGATCCCGAGCCGCGCGGCTACTGGGACACCGGCGACTCGATCATCTCCGAGTACGCGCCCTACTGCGACGGGGTGTACGAAGTGCGCAACCTCCGCCAGTTGCACAAGTTCGTCGAAGACGTCGTCAGCGTCTGACCCGCCCACCGAGCAATTGCGCGGACCACTTGAAACCGCCCCCCGAACTCACGCCGGTTGGCGGATGAGGGTCCAGATCGGCGGGCACGGCGGACGGTCGAGCTTGCGCACCACCTCGAACCGGTGACGCGCGTAGTACGCGATGTTCGACTCCTTCTGCGTTTCCAGGTAGGCCGGAAGCCCTTCGGCGTCGCATCGCTCGAGCACGGGCGCGAGCACCGCCGAGCCGGCGCCGACGCGTTGGAACAGGGGGTCGCTCCCGAGCACCGCGAGATAGAAGTGCGGCACACCGACGTCCTTGTGGGCCTTGTCGACCTCGGCGAGCAGCTTCAAGCTCTCGCGAACCCGGCCGCGCGCACGCGCGAACGCAGGGACCGCGCGCACGTTGGTCATGACCTCGCGCTTCGGGGTGCGGGGGTATGCGCCGGGCGGGAGCCACACCGCGGCGCCGGCGACCTTGCCGTCGGCGTGCGCGACCCACACCTCGCCAAACGGGCTCGCATCCTTCACCGCCCCGCTCATGAATCCGAGCAAGCCCTTCGTCTGGTGCAGGAGGTTCGGCACGAAGTAGCCGAAGAGCGGATCGTCGAAGAACGCCCGTCCGAGCGCGGCGATGACGGCCGGCTCCTCGGAGGCCTGCATGCGGTCGACGTCGAACGTTCGCATCGGGCGAATCTAACTGCGAACCTCGGCGCCGGACGAGTGCGCGCCCGCCGCCAACGGGCGACTCCGGCCCGCGAGCGTGAAGGGACCCCTAACCTGAACGCGTGTCCGACCTCGCCGCGCTCGTTCCCGTCGGATGGAACGAGCGCCTCGCCGAGGCGGCCAAGGCGGAGGCGGTCCACCACCCCGGAGCCGAGCCCGGTCGCGTCACGCGTGTCGATCGCGGCATGGTCAACGTCCTCACCGCCGGCGGCGCCGTGCGCGCGCTCACCGGTGCCGAGCCCTTGGCCACGGGTGACTGGGTGCTGGTCGGGATCGTCGACGACGCCACGGGCGTCGTGGCGGTGCTGCCCCGGCACTCGGCGTTCGTCCGCGGCGACCCGATGGACGGCACCGCCCGCAACGCGCAGGTCGTCGCGGCCAACGTGGACACGGTCTTCGTCACGCAATCGTTCGACAACGGACCCAACTTGCGCCGCCTGGAGCGAGAGCTCGTGCTTGCGTTCGAGAGCGGAGCCGACCCGGTGATCGTGCTCACGAAGTCGGACCTGGCCGCCGACCCGATCGACGTGTCTTCGGTGGAGCGATCGGCGTCGGGCGCGCCCGTGATCGTGACGAGCGCGGTGACCGGCGCCGGTATCGATCAGCTCCGCGGGTACGCGGTGTCGGGCCGAACGGTCGCGCTCATCGGCGCGTCGGGCGTGGGCAAGTCGACGCTCGTGAACCGGTTGGTCGGCGCCGACGTGCGCGCCACCGGTGCGGTCCGGGAGAGCGATCAGCGCGGACGGCACACAACGACCGCGCGAGAGCTGGTGTTGCTCCCCGACGGCGGCGTGCTCGTCGATACTCCCGGCCTGCGCGCGGTCACGCTCTGGGTTGCCGACGAGGGATTCCGGCGCGCATTCGCCGACATCGAGGCGTGGGCGCTCGAGTGCCGCTTCCACGACTGCGCACACGATCAGGAACCGGGCTGCGCCGTGCAGCTCGCCGTCGCCCGCGGCGACATCGACGCCGCACGCGTCGTGCACTATCGCGATCTGGATGCCGAGCTCGATCGCGTCGCCGTCAGGCAACGAGATCGCGAACGCGAGGCGAGGTCGGGTCGCCGGCCCCGACCCGCGGCCGGCTAACCGAGCATCGACGCGGCGCGGTCGGCGATACGGGCCAGCGCGAGCAGCTGATGGCGTTCGCGCCGGCGAAACGGATGACCGTCTCGTCCGATGAGGAGCACCGCGCCGTTCGCGGGCAGCGGCGCAACGGCCAGGTCTTCCGGTCCGGCGTCGCCCGCGGCGACTGCAGGTGATGCACCGGTCCCCGCTGCGAGCGCGTCGAGCACGGATGCGTCGGGCATGCCTACACCGGCCGTGGCCATCACGTCGGTTCCTCGCAGCACGACCGCCCAACTCGCGCCGAACTCGGTGTGCACGCGTTCGACGAGCCGGCACCACAGCACACCGGCATGACTCGCCTCGAAGACCCGTTCGACGGTTTCGAGCGCGTCGAGCCGTGCGTCGGGAAAGCGGTCGACGCGTTCCCACTGCTCGACCGAAGCGCCGTCGACCTCTTCGATCTCGCGCACGAGCAGCTTGACCAGCTCCATGCTCGAGATCACGACCGCGAACTCGTCGACGGCGACGTGCTCGCTTCTCTCGAGCACGTCGACTCCGACGATGTCGGCTCCGATCGCGCCGATACGAGACGCGACCAGTCCGAGCGCGCCCGGACGGTCGGGGAGCCAAACTCGCACGACGAGCCGAACGTCGTCGCCGACGGGCGAGTCCCGGGTCGTGGTCATGCGCAGAGGCTATGACGCGGCAGCTTCTCGCGCGCTTCGGCAACGCGTACTTCACAGAGTGTTCTCCGTAGAATCCACTCGTGCCCCACGCCTCGCCGGAAGCCTCACCGGATACGGTCGCGAACGGGTCCGGACGCCGCGAACGGATCGGGATCCTGGGCGGGACGTTCGACCCGGTGCACGTCGGGCACCTCATGGATGCGTCGGCGGCGCACTACCAACTCCAACTCGACCGGGTCATGGTCGTCGTTGCCCGCGACCCTTGGCAGAAGCGCGATCGGGTCGTGGCGCCTGCCGAAGTTCGCTACGAGATGGTCGTCGCCGCGCTCGGCGACGTCGAGGGGCTCGAGGCCTCGCGCATCGAGCTCGAGCGCGACGGTCCGACCTACACGATCGACACCGTCGAACATCTCGAGGCACCCGACCGAGAGCTCTTTCTCGTCGTCGGGAGTGATGTCGCCGCCGGCATGGCCACCTGGCACCGCGTCGACGACCTTCGCAGCCGAGTGACCCTTGCGGTCGTCGACCGCGATGCCACCCCCTTCCCCGATCCACCCGGTTGGCGCGTCGCGCGGGTCACGGTGCCGCGTCTGGAGCTGTCGTCGACCGATCTCCGCGGCCGCGTCGCGGCCGGGGAGCCCATCGACTTCCTCGTTCCCGTGGCCGCGGCGCGGATTCTGGCCGCTCACGGGCTCTATCGCTCCTGATGGAGCGGAACGCCCGTCGGCGTCGCCGCCGGGACCGCAGGGCCCAAATCGCCGTGGTCCTGTTGGCGGCGGTGGCCGGGCTGGTCGCAGGGTCGCTCGGGACGCAACGCAGCTGGGAACGAGCGCCGAGCGCGCCCGCCACGACGTCGACCACGGAACCGACGTCTTTTCCTACGCCTTGAGTCACCGTCCGTGACAGACTGGTACCCGATGACGCCGCAGCAGGGAAGCGTGTGACCGGAACTTCCAAGGCCCCGGACCAAGTGGGGACGACCGGTGTCGGCACGATCGACACCCAGACCCGATCCCGCATCGCCGCTCGAGCGGCCGACGAGAAGAAGGGCGAGGACGTCCTCGTTCTCGACGTTGCCGAGATCATGGGCATCGTCGAGTGCTTCGTGATCACGAGCGCGTCGAACACCCGGTTGGTCCGGTCGATCGTCGACGAGATCGAGTTGCGGATCTTCGAGCAGACGGGCACGAAGCCGCGCGCCGTCGAGGGGCTGCGCGACGCGTCGTGGGTGCTCCTCGACTACGGCGACCTCGTTGTGCACGTCTTCTTGCGCGAGACGCGTGAGTACTACGGGCTCGAGCGTCTCTGGGCCGACGCGGCGACGATTCCCTGGGCCGACAGCACGACAACCGCGCACTAGCGGCGGTGCGCGCCGGCGCTCGTCGTCAGCGCCGGGGCGATTCGCTCAGGTCGAGCGTGACCCGTCGCCGCTGAGCAACGCCGCCGCGAGACGCGGGCCGGTCCGCTCGGCGAGCGCGACGGCCCGATCACGAGCCGAGGGGGAAAAGGCCACGCCGACGCTGGGCTTGGGCGGGATCAGCACGAAGCGGCCGAGGGTGAGGTCGTTGGCGCGAACAGGAAGCTCGACGCCGGCGTCGGAGCATGGCGCGACGCCCGGTTCCGGCGCCGGAAGAACGATGCGTCCCTGCTCGATGCGAGGCAGGAGCGCGTCGAAGGGAAACGGCTCGAACCAGCACGCGCGCAGATCGAGCAGCGCCGCGATCTCGCCGGCTGCGTGCGCGACGACGGCTTCGATGCTCGCATCGGGCGGCGGCGTGAACGCGCCTTGGGTCTCCCGCAGCGAGGTTCGGCGCATGCGCTTCATCGCCTTGACCTCGAGCCAGACAATTGCACCCGCGAAGACGAGGATCATCGCCGCCATCTCTGGCACCTCCACGCGCCGCGGAGACGATCGGCTTGTCCCACGGTCTCACACGGTTGTACGCGCGAACCCGGTGGGATCTCTACTCTCTTAACGAGTTCTTTGCGCGTTCTGGCTGCTCTTTCGATCCGACGATCTCGTCGTAGCGGCGCTGCACGTCGGCCCGGTCGTTCGGCTCGGCGACCGATTCGCAGGTCGAGCGCCAGATCATGTCGGCTTGGCGGCGCAGTGCCGATCGCTGCTCGTCGTTGTTCGTGTAGTCGAGGATCTTCATGATCGCTTCGAGCTGCCGGATCATGACCGCGGGCACGCCGCGGCCGGCCTGGCGGATCTTGTCGAACGCGCGGTCGACGAGCCGAGCGTACGACGACGGCGCTGCGATCACGCGTACGTGCCCACGGGTGTCCCGGTGGATGCGGTCGGGGTTCCATTGCGCCGAGACCTTGCAGAGCCCGTCGCCGAGCCAGTCGATGCACGTGAGCGCGGTGAACGTGTCGTTCACCGCGGGCGACAGTGCCCGGATCGCGATCTCCGAGAGCTGGTCGATGGCGAACGCGAGATCTTGCGCGAGCGTTCGGTGCGCGCCGGTCGCGTGCGTCCGGGCGAACCCGCGGCCCACCTCGGGCGCAGCCGTGGCGGGCCAGACCCGGGCGAGGGGCAGGCCCTCCACCACGAAGTGACCGGGCCGGTGCAGGAGTTGGATGACTGCCTCGGCGTGCTCGGCGATGTCGACCAGTGTCGGGTACCCGACGAACTGGAGATAGCCGCTCGTCGGCGCCGGAACGGTTGCGCCGTCTTGCTCGATCCGAAAGAGCAGCTCCGTGTCGGAAGGTCCGGTCTCGCGGTCTGCCGGCTGCGGGCCCGCGATGACCTCGGTCTTGATCGCGGCGGCGAGATCGCCCGCGATGCTCGCGATGACCTGCGGGAGTTGGATCGACGTGGCGACGTGGTGGATGAAGTAGATCAGCACGCCGAGGTCGACGAGCAGGAGCGCGAGCGCGACGGTGATCGAGAGGTGCGGAACGAATCCAATGCCGCCGTGCGACACCGAGCCGAGCACGAGCACCGAGTACACGAAGGTCGCCACGAACGTGCCGAGCGTCACCTGGGTGCCGCGGTCGCGCACGAAGTTGCGCAGGATGCGAGGGCCGAACTGCGTCGACGCCAAGGTGAGGGCGACGATGGTGATGGAGAACACCAAGCCGACCACGGTGATCACCGCGGCCGCAGTGGCGGTGAGGATCTGCCGGGCCGCGTCGGCCGATCCGCCGTTGACCCACGAGGGCAGGGTCAGATCGCGGCGGTAAGCCGCCCGATCGAGCGCGTACGTCAGCAGGAAGAGCGCGACCGCGGCGACGACCTCCGCGGTCGGCACCACCCAGAGGGTCGTGCGGAGGCGCTCACGTCGCCATTCCGAAAGGTGGGGGATTGCGCGGCTCACGGGACTTCCTGGGGGGACGTCGATCGACGGGGGCCGACCAGGCTTCCCGGCTCACCAGGCAGTGAGTCTACCGGCCGTTTTCGCCGACCGTTCGGGTCGCGAGCGTGATGCCGAGCTCGTCGGCGATCGCCACTGCGACGAGACGCTTCTGCAGCGATGCCCGCACGGACTCCGACGCGAAGAGGATCAGCCGGCCGAACTCCTGTCCTCGGCCGACCACCGGAAGCTCCACGCCGCCCGGCGGGAGCAGGAAGTCGGTGTGGGTGGCGACGAGCGGCGCGCCCTCGATCGCGCCGCGAATGCCGAGCCGCGGCAGCGCCGCTTCCGACGTCGACGTCTCGAACGCGCAGTCCGCGAGGCCGAACAGGCCGATGAGCTCGGCGCGCGCCGACGAGACGACGTCTTCGATGTCGCCACCCCGGGCCGCCAGCTCGATCACCCGGTAGAGCCGGTCGAGATCCGCGCGCGACTCGCGCGCGGAATGGCCGCCTCGGCGGGCGCGGATACCGACCTCGGCCGAGATCAACGCGACGATGATCAGCACGACGCTGCTCGCGATGTCGTTGCCGCTCGCGATTCGAAGTGACTGGTACGGCTGGGTGAAGAAGAAGTCGAAGCACAATGCCGCCGCCAACGCCGACAACGCTCCCGGCCACCGGCCACCGAGCACTCCCGCGATGAGCACCGGGATCACCAGCGCGAGCGCCATGTTGTCGTTGTGCAGATGGCTCCGCAGCGGGATCATCGCCACCGAGAGCGCCAAGGATCCGAGGACGCCGACCGAGAGACCGATGACTTCGGCGCCGTCTTCGGGCTCGCGGGGGCGTCGACGCAGCGCGTCCACGGGTGCGCTCAGCTCTTGTTGTCGAGGGCGAGGTTGAGATCGAGCACGTTCACCGTCTTCTCCCCGAAGATGCCGAGTTGGCGGTCGTCGGTGTGCGATTTCACGAGCGCGAGCACTTGGCTCGTCTCGAGTTTACGAGCTTGGGCCACGCGTGGCGCCTGCAGCGTCGCGTTGGCCACCGAGATGTCGGGATCGAGGCCCGAGGCCGATGCAGTCACGGCATCCACCGGTACGGTGGCCGTCGCCGAGAGGCCGTTCAGCTTGCGATACGCGGCGACGCGTGCGGCAACATTCGCGATGAGCGTCTTCGACGATGGTCCGTCGTTCGAGCCGCCGCTGCTCATTGCGTCGTAGCCGGTACCCGCCGCCGACGGGCGCGGCTGGAAGTAGCGAGGGTCGGGTGCGCCGCTCTTCAGGTTGAAGCTCTGCCCGATCAACGAGGAGCCGACGACCTTCCCGTTCTCGCTCACGTACGAGCCGTTCGCCCTGCTCTTCATGAGGCCCTGCGCGATGCCGGTCATCGCGAGCGGATAGGCGAGGCCCACGAGCACGATCATCGAGAGCGTCATCATCAGGCCGGTCACGAGTTGGCGTCGCATCAGTGCACTCCCAGCGCGGCGATGACGAGGTCGATGAGCTTGATCCCGATGAACGGCGTGATGAGCCCGCCGACGCCGTAGATCAGGAGGTTGCGGCGCAGGACCGCAGCCGCGCTCAACGCACGGAACTTCACGCCCTTCAGGGCGAGTGGAATCAGCACGACGATGATCAGCGCGTTGAAGATCACGGCCGACAGGATCGCCGAGTGCGGGTTGTTCAGGTGCATGATGTTCAGCGACTTGAGGGGGTGGAAGACCTCCTGGAACATCGCCGGGATGATCGCGAAGTACTTCGCGACGTCGTTCGCGATCGAGAAGGTCGTCAACGAGCCACGCGTGATGAGCAGCTGCTTGCCGATTTCGACGATCTCGATGAGCTTCGTCGGATTCGAGTCGAGGTCCACCATGTTGCCGGCCTCTTTGGCCGCCTGTGTTCCCGTGTTCATCGCGACGCCGACGTCGGCCTGCGCCAGGGCGGGCGCGTCGTTCGTCCCGTCGCCGGTCATCGCGACCATCGAGCCGCCGAGCTGCTCACGCTTGATCAGCGCCATCTTGTCTTCGGGCGTCGCCTCGGCCAGGAAGTCGTCGACGCCGGCTTCGGCCGCGATCGCGGCCGCGGTGCGCGGGTTGTCGCCCGTGATCATGATCGTGCGGATGCCCATCGCGCGCAGCTGGTCGAACCGCTCGTTCATGCCTTGCTTGACGATGTCCTTCAGGTAGATCACGCCCAGGATGCGCGAGCCTTCGGCGACCGTCAGCGGAGTGCCGCCGCGCGTCGCGATGCCGTCGACGATGACGCCGAGCGCATCGGGAATCGCGCCACCCTGCTCCTCCACCCACCGGCGCACCGAGTCGGCCGCGCCCTTGCGGATCTCCCGGTTGTCGAAGTTCACACCGCTCATGCGGGTCTGCGCGGTGAAGGGCACGAGCTCCGCGTTCGGGATCTCGCGCGGTGTGAGCCCGTACTGCTCTTCCGCGAACGTCACGATGGAACGGCCCTCGGGCGTCTCGTCGGCGAGGCTCGAGATCAGCGCGGCCTCGGCGAGCTCCTGCTCGTCGACGCCGGGCACGGGCAGGAACTCCGCGGCTTGCCGGTTGCCGTAGGTGATGGTGCCGGTCTTGTCGAGCAGCAACGTGGAGCAGTCACCCGCCGCTTCGACCGCGCGCCCGCTCATCGCGAGCACGTTGCGCTGCACGAGCCGGTCCATGCCCGCGATCCCGATCGCAGAGAGCAGCGCGCCGATCGTGGTCGGGATGAGACACACGAGCAATGCCACGAGCACCGTCAGCGATTGACCGGCGTGCGAGTAGAGGGCGAACGGCTGGAGCGTCACGACCGCGAGCAGGAAGATGATCGTCAGGCCGGCGAGCAGGATGTTCAGCGCGATCTCGTTCGGCGTCTTCTGCCGTTCCGCGCCTTCGACCAGCGCGATCATCCGGTCGAGGAAGGTCTCGCCCGGCTTCGAGCTGATGCGCACCACGATCTGGTCGGAGAGGACGCGCGTGCCGCCCGTGACCGACGAGCGGTCACCGCCCGACTCGCGGATCACCGGCGCGGACTCGCCCGTGATCGCCGACTCGTCGACCGACGCGATGCCTTCGATGATGTCGCCGTCGCCCGGGATCAGCTCTCCGGCGGGCACGACGCACTCGTCGCCGATCGTCAGCTCGCTCGACGCTTTCGTAGTGAGGGTGCCGTCGGGAAGGCGCACCCGAGCGACGGTCTCCGAGCGGGTCTTGCGCAGCGTGTCGGCCTGCGCCTTGCCGCGGCCCTCCGCGACCGCCTCGGCGAAGTTCGCGAACAGCACCGTGAACCAGAGCCACGCGGCAACGAGACCGACGAACACACTGTCGGCGGCTTTGGCCGAGGGCAGCTTCTGGAAGAAGAGCACGGTAGTGAGCACGCTGCCGATCTCGACGACGAACATCACTGGGTTGCGAGCCATCTCGCGCGGGTCGAGCTTCAGGAACGAGTCGCCTGTGGCGCGCCGCATGATCGCGGGGTCGAACATCGACGTTGCCGAGCGCGTACGGACCTTCGGCGGCCGGAGCTCGAGCTCGGCTTCGTCGGGTGCGGGGGCTGCGGGGGTCATGGTCACGGCGGGTTCCTCAGAACTTTCCGACGAGATGCTCGACGACCGGGCCGAGTGCGACGACCGGGAAATAGGTGAGTCCGACGACGATGACGACCACACCGGTGAGCAGCGCGGCGAACAGCGGGGTGTTCGTCGGGAACGTGCCGGCCGACGGCGGCGACGCCTGCTTGCGCCCGAGCGACCCGGCGATGGCGAGCACCGGGATCATCAGCATGAAGCGCCCGATGAGCATCGACAGCCCTCCGGTGATCTGGAACCAGTGGGTGGTGCCGTTGAGCCCGGCGAACGCCGACCCGTTGTTGTTGGCCATCGAGGTGAACGCGTACGTCATCTCGGTCAAGCCGTGCGGCCCGGTGTTGTGCAGTGAGCTCAACGAGCTGTGCATCACCACCGAGACGGCAGTGAAGCCCAGGATCGTGAGCGGCACGATCAGGATGTAGAGCACCACGAGCTTCATCTCGGGCCCTTGGATCTTTTTGCCGAGATACTCCGGTGTTCGGCCGACCATCAGGCCCGCGATGAACACCGACATCAGCGCGAACAGCAACATGCCGTAGAGGCCCGAGCCGGTGCCGCCCGGATCGACCTCGCCGAGCATGATGTTCACCAGCGGAGCGGCGCCGCCGATCGGTGTGAAGCTGTCGTGCTGCGAGTTGATCGCGCCGGTGGAGGTGCCGGTGGTCGACGACGCGAACAGCCCGGATGCGGCCGTGCCGAACCGGGTCTCCTTGCCCTCCATGTTCCCGCCCGACTGTATGGCAGTGGTGTGCTGGTTGGCGCCGACTGCCGTGAGCTTGGGGTTGCCCTTCGCCTCGAACGCCATCGCCACGATCGAGATCGCCAGCCAGAGCACGAGCATGGCGCTGAGCAGCGCGATGCCTTGTTTCACGTCGCCGGCCATCACGCCGAACATCCATGTGAACCCGAACGGGATCATGAGGATCATCCAGATCTCGAGGATGTCCGTGATCGGATTCGGGTTCTCGAACGGGTGCGCGGAGTTCGCGTTGTAGGGGCCGCCGCCGTTCTGGCCGAGCTCCTTGATGGCTTCCTGGCTCGCGATCGGACCGCCGGGGATCGTCTGCGTCTGTCCGGAGACCGTCGTGACGGTGCGAGCCTGGTGGAAGTTCTGGACCGCGCCCTGGCTCACGAGCACGATCGTGAACACGATCGCGAGCGGTAGGAGGATCCGCACCGTCGTGCGCACGAGGTCGACCCAGAAGTTGCCGAACGTGTGCGTGCGCTTCCGCACAAGCCCACGGATCAGGGCGACCGCGACGGCCGCGCCGCACGCCGCCGACACGAAGTTGTGCAGCGCCAGGCCCGACATCTGGGAGAGGTGCGACATCGTCGACTCGCCCGAGTAGTTCTGCCAGTTCGTGTTGGTGAGGAAGCTGACCGCGGTGTTGAACGACAACACCGACCCGACGTCCTTCTGGTGGTCGGGGTTGAACGGCAGGTGACCCTGCAGCCGGAGCTGCATGTAGAGGATGACGACGCCCGCGAAGCTGAAGGCGAGCAGTGAGAGCGCGTAGGTGGTCCAGCGTTGTTCGCTGGTCTCGTCGACGCCGCAGACGCGATAGATCAGGCGCTCGACCGGGCGGAAGAACCGGTCGCCGGGAGCCTTGCCGTCTCCGTAGACCTTGGCCATGTACGAGCCGAGCAACGGTGTGCTGATCGCCAGCAACACGAGCAGCGCGACGAGTTGTGCCCACGCGGCGCCCGACATCAGAGCTTCTCCGGGAACAACAACGCGTACACGAGGTACGCGGTCACGAGCGCGCTCAACGCGAGCCCGATGACGCTTTCGATGCCGGTCATGCTGCTGCAGGCTCCGAGGTGGCGGGGTCGTCGACGACGGCTTCGGCCTGGAGGTCGGGGCCGATGATGCGTTCGCACGCGTGCACGAACACGACGGCGAGCGCGAAGAACGCGACGAGGATCGCTAGGAACAGGACGTCGGCCACGACGGGGCCTCTCTTCCGGTCGTCGCGCGGCCGTTGGTGGCCGTGCGGAGTCGGAGCGCGTGCTCGATCGAGTCGGGAGTGGTCGGGCGCATGTCGTTCCTTCTACGCCGGGCCCCGGGCGACCGAGCCGGTCATCACGCGGTTTTTGCGCGCGAGGTCCCGATCCTCACGCATCTTTAACGGAGCGCGACGCGCGCACGGTGACAGGGGACCGACTCGGGAATGCGCGATCTGCGCCTCCGGAGCGCACTCGCGGTTGCGCGTGCAAACCGGCTGCTTAGGCCGTATCTCCCGCCCGTACTGGCAGATGAATTGCCAGGGTGCCTGGCCTGGGCGATAACGTGTTGTTCGCCCGTTGTTTTCTCACCGAACAGGATGGCGAATGCCCGTCACGAAAAAGGCTGCGAAGAAGACCGCAACCAAGGCGACGAAAAAGGCGACCAAGGCTCCTGCGCAGCGCAAGCTCAGTGCCGCCCACAAGCAGGCCCTGGCCGAAGGTCGCACGATGTCGGCCGTGGTCGACCGGTACCTCTCAGCGGTCAATACGCCGAAGCGCCGGGGTCGCAAGGTCTCGAAGGCCGCATTGGTGCAGCGTCTTGCCGAAGCGCGAGCGAAGGTCAAGGCGTCGACCGGTGTCGATCGGGTCTTGGCTGCTCAAGACGTACGCGATCTCGAGACCCGCATTGCCAACATGGAGACGGCGAGCGGCGGCGACATCAAGAGCCTCGAGTCCGCGTTCGTGAAGATCGCCAAGCGGTTCGGCGAGAACCGCGGCATCGGATACGGCGCATGGCGCGACGCCGGTGTTCCCGCCGTCGTATTGAAGAAGGCCGGGGTCGCGCGCACGCGAGGCTGAGCCTCCTCGGGGCTCGGTGGCTAGAGTCGCGCCATCACATCGCGATTGACCCACCGCCGCACATCCTTGCGCATCGTCGCGGTCGCTTCGACCGCGATCATCGTGTCCGTCGCGCTCGCGGCGCCGGTTGTCGCGTTCGCGTCGAGGGCAACGCGCGCAGTCGTGCTCCGCAAGCTTTCGAGCGGTTCGGTCACCGCCACGTGCCCGAAGGGCGAGCACGTGGCGTTCGGCGGCCTGGTCGGCGAGTTCAAGGCCCCACCGAACGCCCCTCGCCATCCCGTGGTGTTCGCCGAGGGGATGCGCCGCACCGCTCCCGATCGATGGACGGTTTCCGGTCAGAACGGCGCGCCCGACACCGGTAGCCGGCTCACCGCGGTGGCGTACTGCGCTCGCGGCGCGGTTCCGGTCACCGCGTCGAACACGGTCGCCGTGGCCGCGCACCGGAACGGTTCCGTGACCGCGACGTGTCCGGCGGGGACGGTTGTCGTCGGCGGTGGCTTCGACTCCGGAGCGTCGCCGCAGCACTTGGAGTTGATGGTCCGCCTCGATCGCCCGACTTCGGTGCAATGGCGGGTGGTTCTCCGCAACATCGCCGCGACCGCGACCAAGATCACCGCGCTCGCCTATTGCGCGGCCGGTCCGGCGCCGACGGTCCACACGGCCACGGTGAAAATGGGCAAGAACAAGGGCGGCACCGCACGCGCGAGCTGCCCGGCGAACACCTCGCTCGTGTTCGGCGGCCTGATTGCGAACTCCCCGGGTGCGGGGCACCAAGCCGCGGATCTCGAGGCGTTCAGCTGGACGGCGTCTTCGACGAAGCAATGGGTCGTGACCGCCTTCAACGACGGTGGTTCGAGCGGCAACCTCGAGGCCCTCGCATACTGCCGTTGAGGCGACGCGAGATTGGCCGGCAAACCGCGGGTCCGCGTCGCGTCGATTTTGCCCAATACGAGGGCCGAAAGCCCGGCTATTCCGCCTAGTTCTCGTGGCGATCCGCCCGATACTGTGACGCTCATGGCCGGCCGCGCTCGCATTCCCGAAGGTCACCCGCGCTCGCGATCCCGCGCTCGGGCCCGTCGCCGGTTCGTCGGGGCCGCGGGTGTCGCCGTGGCCGTGTGCATCGCGCTGGCGGCGCCCGGCTTTGCGTTCGCGTCGAGGGCGACACGCGGCGTCGTCGTACCGAAGCTTTCGAGCGGGTCGGTGACCGCAACGTGCCCGAAGGGCGAGCACGTGTCGTTCGGTGGAGTCGTCGCCCAGTTCCAGGCGCCGCCCCGTTCGGGAGCGATCGTGTTGCCGGAGGGAATGCGGCGGACCGCCCCCGACCGCTGGACGGTCAGCGGTACGAGCTCTTCGGCCGTCACGGGGAGCCGGTTGACCGCGATCGCCTACTGCGCCCAGGGGGCTGTCCCCGCGTCGACCTCGGCCTCGGTGAAGCTCGAGGGCTCCTCGAGCGGCTCCGCGATCGCTGCCTGCCCGAGCGGAACCGTCGTGGTCGGCGGCGGCTACAACGCCGGAGCCTCGCCGACGCACAGCGAAGTCGTTGTGCGGCTCGACGCGCCGACCGCGAGGCAATGGCGGGTTACCGCGCTGAACATCTCGGGCGCGGCGACCACGCTGACCGCGCTCGCGTATTGCGCCCGAGGAGTCGCACCGGCGGTGCGTTCCACGTCGTTGACCCTGAACGCGCACAAGGGCGGCACCGCGCGTGTCAGCTGCCCGAAGGGCAAGTCCATCGTGTTCGGCGGCTTGGCCGCGCACTCGCCCCTGATCGGCAAGCAGAACGCGGTCGTTGCGCCCTTCAGCTGGACCGCGGCTTCGAACTCGCAGTGGGTCGTGACCGGCTACAACGCCGGCGACGTTCCGGGATCGCTCGAAGCGTTGATCTACTGCCGCTGACCTCTTACCGGCGCGGCTTGCGGGCCGCGAGCTGGGCCGCGCGATCGGCCAGCGCGGCTCGCACGATCTCGGCAGCCGTGCGTCCCGCGGTACGGACGTGCGTGTCGTCGCGCGTTGCGCGAGCGAGGATGAACGCGCCTTCGAGCAAGCAGAACAACGATATCGAGAGGCTCTGAGCTTGCGTCTTCGTCAAGCCGGCCTCGCGGAGCCGGGCGCGGAGCTGGGCGAGCCAGCCTTCGAACACCTCGGCGGTGGCCCGGCGCAGCGGCTCACTGCTGCTCGCGACCTCGAGGGCAACTGTCGCGATCGGACACGCGTCGGTGAAGTCGGTGTCGCGCACCGTGTCGGCCGCGGCTTCGAAGAACAGGCGGGTCGCGACGACCGGATCTTCGGAGGGCTCGTAGAACAAGTCGATGAGCTGCCCGTAGATCGCGCCCGACCAACGGATCGTCTCGGCGCCGAGCTCTTCCTTGCCGTTCGGGAAGAAGTGGTACAGCGACCCGAACGGCGCGCCGGCCGCCTCGACGATCTCCTTCACGCCGGTCCCGACGTAGCCCTGACGGCGAAAGAGCTCCGCGCTCGCCGAGATGAACCGCTCCCTGGTGTTCGCCACGATGTGAGCGTATCGCCGATCGCGGCCGACTAGCGCGATCGCTCTAGTGCTTCTAGAGTGATCGCTCTAGCCGTTCGTCGCAGCCGTCCGGGCCGCCGGGCGAGGGAGGGAGGCTCCGTGAAATCCGTGCAGCTCTCGAGCGGAATCATGGATTACGACGACACGGGCGGCGACGGACCCGTCGTCGTGCTCGTCGGCGGGCTCCTCATGGACACGACGCTCTGGCGCGACGTCGTGCGAAGGTTGACTCCCGCTCATCGGTGCGTGATCCCGGTGATGCCGCTCGGCGGTCACCGCCGGCCGATGAACCCGGACGCCGACGTTTCGCTGCACGGCCAGGCGGATCTCCTCGCCGAGCTCATCGAGCAGCTCGATCTGCACGACGTGACCCTCGTCGCGAACGATTGGGGCGGTCCGCAAATCACGGCGGTTCGTCATCCGGAGCGCCTCGCCGGCCTCGTGCTGCTCCCGCAGGAGGCGTTCGACAACATCCCGCCCGGCTTGCCCGGAAGGGCCGCCGGAATCGCCGGCCGCATGCCGGGTGGGATCTTCGCGGTGACGCAGACGCTTCGGATCCCCTTCATGCGCCGGCTCCCGTTCACGTTCGGCTGGATGGCGAAGCGGCCGATTCCGGCCGACGTCATGAGCAGCTGGCTCGCCGGGCTACGCGGGAACCGTGGCATTCGTCGCGACGTGTCGAACTACGTGCGTAGCAGCGACTACGGCGGACTCGTCGCGGCGGCGGCCGAGCTCGCGCGTTTCGATCGCCCGACGCTCGTGCTGTGGGCTTCCGAAGACCGGGTGATGCCGCCCGAGCACGGGCGGCGGCTGAGCGACATCATCCCGGGCGCGCAGCACGCCGAGGTCGACGACGCGTACACGTTGCTGCCGCTCGACCGTCCCGACGCCGTCGCCGATCACGTGGCGGCGTTCGTCGCCGACGTGCGGGCGCGGGGGACCGCCGCTGGTCCGAGGTGAGCACGACGCGGTCGGCCGCGAGCTCACGAGGCGCCGGTCGAGGCCCCGGCGCTCCCGGCGTGATCGCGACGGCAGTGTCATGATGGGTCCGGCATGCAGAGAGACCAGTCCGCGTGAGCAGTCCCGACGGGTCGCCGCGGCCGGTGTCGGTCCGTGTCGACACCCAGGAGATCGTGGCCGCCTACCGGCGAGGGGCCCTCACCGAGCGGACGTCGCAGAATCGGTATCTCAAATGGCGGCGCGGGCAGGCGACTCCCATCGAATTCCTCGTGCCGAGAGTGTTTCGCGAGATCGTCGCGCAATGGCCCGATTACATGAGCGAGCAGCGCGGGCATCTCGATCTCTCGCCGGAGCAGCTGCGCGACCGGGTCCGTGCACTCGACCCGTGGCTGGTGCCGTTCCGGCTCGGGCACGACGTCTGCACGATCGATCTCGAGTCGAAGCCGGGGCGCCAGAACGCCGACAATTACTTGTTCCGCCGCGGTCTCATCACCGACACGGTGGCGGAGGTGCTCGGCGCCGATCTCGCCGACTCGACCGTCCTCGACATCGGATGCAACTCCGGGTTCTTCAGCCTCGACCTGGCCGCCCGGGGCGCTCGGAGCGTCGACGGCATCGACCTGCGAGTGGAGAACATCGCGCGCGCCGATTTCGTCAGGGAGCACTACGGCACGCAGCACGTGAGCTTCGCGGTGAGCGATGCCGACGACCTCCCCGTCGGCCGCCAATGGGACGTCGTGCTCAACCTCGGCGTGCTGTACCACGTGATGAACCCGCTGCAGCTCATCCGTCGCACCTACGAGCTGTGCCGGAGGTTCGCGATCATCGACACGGTCGTGCACCTCGAGCCGGTCTCGGCGTACTTCCTCTTCGGAGACAAGGACGCGGACCACCCGACCGAGGGTCGCGAGGAGTGCGAGCTCCACCCGACCTATCGGGCCGCGATCGAGACGATCAGGTTCGCGGGCTTCTCCGACGTCGTCGAGATCGTCGGCCAGGGGAGCGCCACCCATCCGCTCTACGCATCGGGTGGCCGCCGCTGCTTCCTCGCGATCAAGTAGCGGCCTGTACGCCCTCGGTGGAGGCGAAGGGGATCGAACCCTCTACCTCTTGCATGCCATGCAAGCGCTCTACCAACTGAGCTACGCCCCCGATGGGGGGTTCACGTTACCAGCCGGTTCACCCTGCCCTTCGTGGGGCGGCCACTACGCTCCGGCGCGTGACGGAGCGCACCGACGACATCCCCAGGCACCGGTACAACGCGGCGCTCGCGAATCGGATCGAGCACGAGTGGCAGGATCGCTGGGACGCCGAGCACGTGTTCTGGTCGCCGAACCGCACCGGGCTCCTCGCCGAGGATCCCCGCCACCTGGCCGACCGGCCCAGCCGATTCGTGCTCGACATGTTCCCGTATCCGAGCGGCGTCGGACTGCACGTCGGTCATCCGCTCGGGTTCATCGCGACCGACGTGTACGCGCGCTTCAGCCGGATGACCGGCTACAACGTGCTCCACGCGATGGGATACGACGCGTTCGGCCTGCCCGCGGAGCAGTTCGCCGTGCAGACCGGCACCCACCCGCGAGTCACCACCGAACAGAACATCGCGAACATGCGCCGTCAGTTGCGTGCGCTCGGGCTCGGCCACGACTCCCGTCGCGGACCCGCGACCACCGACGTCGACTACTACCGGTGGACGCAGTGGATCTTCCTGCAGATCTACAACTCCTGGTACGACGCGGACGCCGATCGGGCCCGTCCGGTTGCCGACCTGGTCGACGAGCTCCGTTCCGGCGCTCGGGCCACGCCCGACGACCGCGCGTTCGACGCGTTGTCGGCAGCCGAGCAGCGCGCGCTCGTCGACTCGTACCGGCTCGCCTACATCGCCGAGGCGCCGGTCAACTGGTGTCCCGGACTCGGAACGGTGCTCGCGAACGAAGAGGTCACCGGCGACGGGCGGAGCGAGCGCGGCAACTTCCCGGTCTACAAGCGTCCGCTCAAGCAGTGGATGATGCGCATCACGGCGTACGCCGATCGGTTGCTCTCCGACCTCGACGATCTCGACTGGTCGGAGTCGATCAAGTTGATGCAGCGCAACTGGATCGGCCGCTCGACCGGCGCGTTGGCGCGCTTCCCGGTCGATCTGCACGGCGACGTTGCGATCGAGGTGTTCACCACGCGGCCCGACACGTTGTTCGGCGCCACGTACATGGTGTTGGCGCCCGAGCACCCGCTCGTCGACGTGATCACCGCGAACGAATGGCCCGGCGACGACGTCGTGAGCGACTGGTCGAGCGTCGCGCTCGACGCGTGGAAGGGCGTGTTCGGCGCGACGGGCACACCGTCCGACGCCGTCCGCAGCTACCGCGAGTTTGCCGCCGCCAAGTCCGAGCTCGAGCGCCAGGCGGAGGGGCGCGAGAAGACGGGCGTGTTCATCGGCGCCTTCGCGGTCAACCCGACGACCTCGGAGCGCATCCCGATCTTCATCGCCGACTACGTGCTGATGGGTTACGGCACCGGCGCGATCATGGCGGTGCCCGCGCACGACGAGCGCGACTTCGAGTTCGCGCGCGAGTTCGAGTTGCCGATCGTCCCGGTGATCCGACCGAGTGACGACTGGCTGGCCGAGCGGGGCGCTTCCGCGGACGACGCGAGCACGTGGCCGGAGGCCTACGTCGGCGACGGCACCGCGATGAGCTCGGCCAACCGCGAGGTCTCGCTCGACGGGCTCCGGGTCGACGACGCGAAACGTGTGATCGGCGAGTGGCTCGAGCGGAAGGGCTTGGGCGCGCCGACCGTCACCTACAAGCTGCGCGACTGGTTGTTCAGCCGGCAGCGGTACTGGGGCGAGCCGTTTCCCATCGTCTACGACGACATCGGTCCCATCGCGCTGCCGGAGTCGATGCTGCCGGTCGCGTTGCCGGAGATCACGAATTTCGAGCCGGCAACCTCCGACGATCCCGACGCGTTGCCGCAGCCGCCGTTGGCGCGCGCCGCCGACTGGGTCGAGGTGGAGCTCGACCTTCCGGGGCCGGAATGGGCCGGCTACTCGGGCGACGCGGCCGACGCCGGTGCACCGCGACCGTATCTGCGGGAGACCAACACGATGCCGCAGTGGGCCGGGTCGTGTTGGTACTACCTGCGCTACCTCGATCCCACCAACGAAGACCAGCTCGTCGACCCGGCCGTGGAGCGCGAGTGGGCCGAGGGGACGCGGCTCGACGGTTCGCCGAAGTCGGGGTTGGTCGACCTCTACGTCGGCGGTGTCGAGCACGCGGTGCTGCACCTCCTCTACGCCCGGTTCTGGCACAAGGTCCTCTACGACCTCGGCCACGTGTCCACGCGGGAGCCGTTTCAGCGTCTCGTGAATCAGGGCATGGTGCTCGCGGCGGCGTACACCGACGCGCGCGGCGCCTACGTCGAGGCGTCCGAGGTGGAGGAGGGACGCGGCGGCGAGTTCCTCTACGGCGGTACGCCGGTGAGTCGTGAGTTCGGCAAGATGGGCAAGAGCCTGAAGAACGCGGTCACCCCCGACGACATCTTCGAGGAATACGGCGCCGACACGTTGCGCCTCTACGAGATGTCGACCGGTCCGCTCGATGCGTCGCGGCCGTGGAACACCTCCGACATCGTGGGCGTGCACCGCTTCTTGCAGCGACTGTGGCGCAACGTGATCGACGAGGAAACCGGCGAGGTGCGCGTGTCGGACGCGCCCGCCGACGACGAGAGCCGGCGGGTACTGCACCGCACGATCGCGGCCGTGGCCGGCGACATGGCCTCGATGGGCTTCAACACGGCGATCGCTCGTTTGACCGAATGCAACAACCACCTGACGCGTGTCGTCGCGCGCGACGGCGCCGCGCCGCGGGAGATGGTGCTGCCGGTCGTGCTGATGGTCGCACCGCTCGCACCTCATATCGCCGAGGAGCTCTGGGCGCGGCTCGGCCACCCCGACACGCTCACCTACGAGGCGTTCCCGACCGCCGATCCGAGCTGGCTCGTCGACGACGTCGTGGAGGTCCCGGTGCAGGTCAACGGCAAGGTGCGGACCCGGGTGGAGGTCGCGGCCGGCGCCGACGAAGCCGAGCACGAGCGCGTCGCGCGAGCCGACGCGCGAATCGCCGAGCTGCTCGCCGGCGCGACGGTGCACAAGGTGATCGTCGTGCCCGGCCGCCTGGTCAACTTCGTGATCAGCACGAGGTGATGCGTCTCTGAACCACACGACGTGTGGTTCAGAGACGCATGGGGCCCTGGTCACTGTCGCAGCGACGGGGTAGGGTCAACGCACTTCCTCCGGCATTTCCCCCTTCTGGTCTCGCGCGCCCGGAGGAGGTCATGTCCGATCCACTCGACGTTCCGCGCCCGCCGGGCGAAGGGTCGTCTCACCTCGCGGATCGCCTGCACTCGTTGCGCGGCGACGCGCGCATCGGCGCGGCCGTGGTGGTGTGCGTCGCGGTCGCCGCCGGTGTCGCCTGGTTCCGCGCGGGGGTCTCGCCGTCGGCTTCGGCGTCGGCGGCGCGCGCGCCCGTGACTTCCGGCACGTCCGGCGGGTCGCGCTTCACGGCGGGCGGCGAACCGTCGACGACTTCCTTCCCCGACGTCACGTCGACCACCAGCGGCGCGATCGTGGTCGACGTCGTCGGCGCGGTGCGCGCGGCCGGCGTGGTGAGCCTCCCCGCGACCGCGCGCGTGATAGACGCGATCCGGGCGGCCGGCGGAGCGACCGCGGGCGCCGACCTCTCCCGGCTCAACCTCGCCGCCAAGCTCGCCGACGGGGCGCGAGTCGCGGTGCCGCAGGTCGGCGCGCCCCCACCCGCGGTCGACCCCGGCGCGGTGAGCGGCGCCGGCGGTGGGGGAGAGGCGCCTCCCGGAGCGGCGAGCGACCCGGCGGGCGCACCTGCGCAGCCGGTCGACGTCAACTCGGCGACGGTCGAGCAGCTCGAGGCGCTGCCGGGCATCGGCCCGACGCTCGCCGCCGCGATCGTGCACGAGCGCGATCTCAACGGTCCGTTCCGAAGTGTCGACGACCTCACCCGGGTTCCCGGCATCGGCGACGGCCGTCTCACACAACTGCGCGACCTCGTGAGCGTCTGACGTGCGCGAACGCGGTGTGCTCCTCGGGCTCGGCGGGCTCGTGCTCGGGATCGTCGGGGGTGAACGCGCCGGTCCCGGATCGGCCACCGGATTGCTCGCGGTCGCCGTCGCGGCGCTCGCGGCCGCGTGGTTCGTGAGTGGTCGCGCCCGGCTCGCGGTGGCGGTGGTCGCGCTCGCGTTGCTCGGCGGCGCGCAGACGCAACGGGCGCTGCACGGTCAGGCGCGTTCTCCGCTGAGCTCGGCCATCGCGCGCCACGAGTCGCAGACGTTCGCCGGAGTCGTCGTCGACGATCCCCAGAGCGGAGCGTTCGACACCGACGCGTTCGTTCGCGTGGCAGTAGGTGGCACGCACCGAACGTTGTACGCGGTCGCGACCGGTGACGATGCGCTGCGCCTCCGCGTGCTCGAGGCCGGCGACCGTATCGTGCTCACCGGCCGTCTCGGTCCGCTCCATCCCGACGCGTTCGACGGCCGCGCGCGATGGCGGCACGCGGTCGGCCGGCTCGACCGGGTTCAGTTGCTCGCACTCGAACCGGCGCGGGGCGCGCTGCGCCTCGCCAACTCGCTGCGCGACGTCGTGCTGCGCGGCACCGCTCCGTTGACGCCGGCATCGCGTGCGCTGCTGGCGGGATTCCTGCTCGGCGACACCCGCGCGATACCACCCGACGTCGTGCTGGCCTACCGGAATTCGGGGCTCTCGCACCTCCTCGCGGTCTCCGGCGAGAACGTCGCGTTCACGCTCGCGCTCTTCGGGCCGTTGTTGCGACGGCTCGATCTCGGACCCCGCACAATCGGCGCCGTCGTGATCGTGCTGCTGTTCGCCACCATGACGCGATTCGAGCCGTCGGTGCTGCGAGCGTCGGCATTGTCGGTCATCGCGTTGGGCGCGTCGTTCGTGGGCCGGCCCGCGTCGAGCCTGCGCGCGCTGGCGCTCGCGATCATCGTCTTGCTCGCGGTCGACCCGTTCCTGCTCCATTCGGTTGCCTTCTGGCTCTCGTGTGGCGCGAGCGCGGGAATCGCGACGCTGGCGGGACCGCTCCGGTCGCGGCTCCCGGGTCCGATGTGGCTGCGCAGCCCGCTGTCGGTGTCGCTCGCGGCGCAGGTGGGGGTCACGCCGGTGCTGCTCGCCACCTTCGGGACGGTGCCGGTCGTCACGCCGTTGGCCAACCTCCTGGCGGCCCCGGCGGCCGAGGCAGTCGGCGTCTACGGAATGCTCGCGAGCGCGGTTGGAGGGCTGACTCCCCGCTTCGCGCCGGTGCTGCAGACGCCCTCCGCGGCGCTCGTCGCCTGGGTGACGACGGTGGCGCGAGCCGGCGCCGCGGTCGGGATCGAGATGGATCAGCGCACGGCATGGTTGGCGCTGTCGGCGGGATGCGCGCTGGCGGCCGCCGCCGTGGCGCGTCGCGGGCGGCGGGGCCGCTCGGGTGGTGGGCGACCCGCCGTGCCCGTCGGCCCGGCTCGGTAGCCTCCGCCGCGTGCCGTACCCGACGATCCGCATCGGCGACCGACGCCTCGACGTGCGCGCCCGCACGCTCGTGATGGGAATTCTCAATCGCACCCCCGACTCCTTCTACGACCGCGGCGCGACGTGGAGCTTCGACGCGTTCCTACGGCGGGCGGAAGAGCTGGTGAACGACGGCGCCGACCTGCTCGACGTCGGCGGCGTGAAGGCCGGCCCCGGTCCCGAGGTCGGCGAGGCCGAGGAGCTCGAGCGGGTGGTCCCCGCCATCGCCGCCCTGCACGCACGTTTCGACGTGCCGATCTCCGTCGACACGTGGCGCGCGTCCGTGCTCGATGCGTCGTGCGACGCGGGTGCCGTGGTCGGCAACGACATCTCCGGATTCGCCGATCCCGACTACCTGACCGTCGCGGCCGCTCACGACGCGACGGTCGTGGCCACGCACATCCGGTTGCGGCCCCGAGTGGCCGACCCGGATCCGCACTACGACGATCTCGTCGGCGAGGTCACGAGCTTTCTCCTGGAGCGTGCGGCCCGCGCGGTTGCCGCCGGCCTCGAGCCCGAGCAGATCGTGCTCGACGCGGGTCTCGATTTGGGCAAGACACCCGCCCAGAGCGCCGTGCTCCTGCGCGAGTCGGCGGTGCACGCGGAGCTCGGCTACCCGCTGTTGCTGTCGGCGTCGAACA
>Ga0265338_10002526_pt1 | contig 27189 bp, 28 predicted proteins | sample 42126metaG_FD_193579 | JGI IMG/M metagenome (GOLD analysis project Ga0265338, IMG submission 193579) | Rhizosphere microbial communities from Carex aquatilis grown in University of Washington, Seatle, WA, United States - 4-21-26 metaG | ecosystem: Host-associated > Plants > Roots > Rhizosphere...
GGTATCGACCCGTGCGCCGGTTTTCTGCTTGACCTCGTCAACCGTCACGCCAGGCGCGAGCTCGATCAGTTTGAGCCCATTGGGTGTGACATCCAATACGCACAGGTCGGTAATGATCTGGTTCACTACGCCCACGCCTGTGAGCGGCAAATTGCACGCTTCGAGGATCTTGTGCTGGTCGCCCTTGGCAACATGCTCCATGATCACCACGACGCGCTTGACCCCCGCCACCAGGTCCATCGCCCCGCCCATGCCCTTGATCATCTTGCCCGGGATCATCCAGTTGGCCAGGTCGCCGTGCTGGCTGACCTGCATCGCCCCCAGGATCGCCAGGTTGATGTGACCGCCGCGGATCATCGCAAACGAATCGGCCGACGAGAAAATCGACGAGCCCGGCAGCGTGGTCACCGTCTGCTTGCCCGCGTTGATCATGTCCGCGTCCACTTCGTCTTCATACGGCGAGGGGCCGATGCCCAGCAAGCCGTTCTCCGATTGCAGCCACACTTCGATGCCCGCGGGCACATGGTTGGCCACCAGCGTGGGCAGCCCTATGCCTAGATTGACGTAAAAACCGTCCCGCAGTTCCTTGGCCGCGCGCGCAGCCATTTCTTCCCGAGTCCAGGCCATCGTTATTCTCCTTTTTTGCCGCTGCGCACGATTCGCTGCTCGATGCGTTTTTCCGGATGCGCGTTCACCACGATGCGCTGCACGAAGATCCCCGGCGTATGAATCGAATCCGGGTCCAGCTCGCCCACTTCCACGAGTTCCTCGACCTCGGCAATCGTGATCTTGCCCGCCATCGCGCACATCGGGTTGAAGTTGCGCGCGGTGCGACGATAAATCAGGTTGCCCGATTTATCGGCCTTCCACGCCTTGACCAGGCCGACATCGGCGGTCAGCGATTTTTCCATGACGTAGTGTTCGCCATCGAACTCGCGCACTTCCTTGCCGTCGGCCACGATCGTGCCGTAGCCCGTCTTGGTGAAAAAGGCCGGAATGCCCGAGCCGCCGGCGCGCAGCTTTTCAGCCAGCGTGCCTTGCGGGGTGAATTCCAGTTCGAGTTCGCCGGCCAGGTATTGGCGCTCGAACTCCTTGTTTTCGCCCACGTACGACGAAATCATCTTCTTGACTTGACGGGTTTCCAGCAGCAGGCCCAGGCCAAAACCATCGACGCCGGCGTTGTTGCTGATGCAGGTCAGGTTCTTCACGCCGCTATCGCGCAGCGCGGCGATCAAGGCCTCGGGAATGCCGCATAGGCCGAAGCCGCCGACCGCGAACGTCTGGCCATCCTTGACCACGTCCGCTAGCGCCTCACGGGCGCTGGGATAGTGCTTGTTCATCGAAAGTCCTCTTCCCTCATGTCTCGATTAATGGGCCCGCTCGTTTTTTTCCCCACCCGCAAAATGACGCTGCGTCACCCTGTGCTACGTCACGGTGCACGGCTTCACATCGCACTGCACCGCATTGCATTGCGGCACGGCCGGGACTGCCGCGCCTCGCTTGCCGGCTGACTCATGCAGGGTCCCATAGGGTAAGCCGGAGTTGTGCATTGCGCAATCCGAGGAACCCCCTGGAGTTCAGGCAGCGGCGCCCAGCAAGCCCCGCAGCACCTCGGGCAGCGGTATCGACCGACCGCCTGCATAGTCGATCCAGACCACCTTGGCGCCCCCCTCGGCCACCAGCGCGTCGGGTTTATCGCAGCGCCGCAGCTCGAAGTGCGTTTCAAAACTGCTGCGTCCCACCTGCCCGGCAAAGGTGCGGCACAAGATCTGGCCCGGATAGTGCAATTGCTGGAGAAACGTCATGCGAGCGTTCACGATCACCGGGCCGGTGCCCTCCAGACTTGTGCCCGGCGGCGCTATCTGCTCGAACCACTCGATACGGGCCTGCTCCATGTAGCGGAAAAAATTGGTGTTGTTGACATGGCCGAATGCGTCCATATCACCCCAGCGCAACGGCATCGTACATTCATAGACCAACTTGAAATCGCTCACTAACCTGCCCTTTCCAAAACGTGTTTAAAAGTAACTAGACGCTGAAACCATCGTCGGCGGAAATCACCGCGCCATTGATAAATTGCGATTCATCGGCCGCGAGCAACAACATCAAACCGTCGAGGTCTTCCGGTTTGCCCACGCGTTTGCGCGGCAGCATTTGCAGCAGCTTCTGGCCGCCTTCGCTAGACCAGTGATGATGATTGATTTCGGTATCGATATAGCCGGGGCAAATTGCATTGACGTTGATGCCGTGGCGTCCCCACTCCTGTGCCATCGCCTTGGTCATATGGATGACCGCCGCTTTGCTCATCGAATACAGGCCGATTTGCGGCAACGCGCGCAGCCCCGCCACCGATGCCACGTTGATGATGCGATAGGTTGGCTGTCCATTCAGATTGCCGCGCCGAATCATCCGCTTGGCCACTTCCTGCGCGACAAAAAACGCGCCGCGCGTATTGGTGTCGAACACGAACTGGAAATCTTCCGGAGTCGCGTCGATCAGTTTTTGCGTGGTCGACACGCCCGAATTGTTCACCAGAATGTCTATGGTGCCGGCCTCCGTTTCCGCATGGGCGATCGCGGCCTTGATGCTGGCGTGGTCGGTGACGTCGAGCGACACCACGTGTGCCGCGCCACCCGTCGCTTCGATTTCGGCGCGCAGTTCCTTGAGGCGTTCGACACGGCGGCTAGCCAACACGACCTTGGCGCCGGCGCGAGCCAGGATATGCGCAAAGCGGGCGCCCAGACCGCTCGATGCACCGGTAACCAGTGCAACTTTCCCCTCGAGATTGATCGAACAACCCATTGTGACCTCCCTTCATGTGCTTCTGTTGAGGTTGCGCATTACGCTTCCCTGAATAGTACGAACGTGCTAAAAGCTGGAATGCCGTTGCAGTTGCTCTCGCGCGTCAGCTTAGCGCATCAGTACTGTTTCGGCTGCGGGTTACTGCGGGGGTGCCGCTGGGGTGCTATAGGTACCACGCAACATTTTGCAGCGTTCGAATTGCATTCCACACCCAAACACCCGTTAAAATCCACATTCTACCGGCACCGATAAGATAAGAAACTAATGACACCCAGCAACCTGATCGAGCAATACGGCCCACGCGAAGCGATGGAGTACGACGTGGTGATCGTCGGAGGAGGCCCAGCCGGCCTGTCGGCAGCGATACGTCTGAAGCAGCGCGCCACTGAGACGGGCGTCGAGTGCAACGTCTGCATTCTGGAAAAGGGTTCTGAAATCGGTGCCCATATTTTGTCGGGCGCGGTGATGGACCCGATCGCGCTCAACGAATTGATACCCGACTGGAAAGCGCAGGGCGCGCCGCTCAACACGCCGGTCAGCGAAGATCGTTTCCTGTTCCTGGGCAAGGACAGCGCGCGCAAAGTGCCCAACTGGGCGCTGCCGGCGATCTTCCAGAACCACGGCAACTACGTCATCAGCCTGGCCAATGTGGCACGGTGGCTGGGCACGCAGGCCGAGGCGCTCGGTGTCGAGATTTTTCCGGGGTTCGCGGCGGCCGAAGTGCTGTATAACGACGACGGTTCGGTCAAGGGTGTCGCCACCGGTAACCTGGGCCTGGGCAAGAACGGCGAACCGACCGACCATTTCCAGCTCGGCATGGAGCTGCATGCCAAGTACACGCTGTTTTGCGAAGGCGCGCGCGGCAACCTCGGGCGGCAGTTGAACAGCAAATACCGGCTCGATGCAGGCAGCGACCCGCAAGCCTACGGCATCGGCATCAAGGAGCTGTGGGAGATCGATCCCGCCAAGCATCAACCGGGGCTGGTGATCCACACCGCGGGCTGGCCGCTGGAAACCGACACCTATGGCGGCTCCTTCCTCTATCACCTCGAGAACAACCAGGTGATGATCGGCTTCGTGGTCGGGCTCGGTTACCAGAACCCGTACCTGTCGCCGTTCGAAGAGTTCCAGCGCTACAAGACGCACCCGGCGATACGGACCTTCCTTGAAGGCGGCAAGCGCATCTCGTATGGCGCACGTGCCATTACCGCGGGCGGCTTGATGTCGCTGCCCAAGCTCGTGTTCCCGGGCGGTGCGCTGGTGGGTTGCGATGCCGGGTTCCTGAATGCTTCGCGCATCAAGGGCAGCCACGCCGCGATCAAGTCCGGCATGCTGGCGGCCGATGCGGCCTTCGATGCGCTGCAGGCCGGACGTCAGGCCGACGAGCTGCAAGCCTATCCCGAAGCGTTCAAGACCTCATGGCTGCACCAGGAACTGCACGGCGCACGCAACTTCAAGCAGTGGATGAGCAAAGGGCTGTACCTGGGCACGTTGATGGTCGGCATCGAGCAAAAGCTGTTCGGCGGCAAGATACCCTGGACGCTGCATCACAAGCATGCCGATCACGAATGCCTGCGTCCGGCGGCCGACTATTCGCCGATCGTCTATCCGAAACCGGACGGCAAATTGACCTTCGACCGCTTGTCCTCGGTGTTCATCTCGAACACCAATCACGAGGAAAACCAACCGGCCCACCTCACGCTCAAGGATCCGTCGGTGCCGGTCAGCCTCAATCTGGCGAAATACGCGGGCCCCGAAGCGCGCTATTGCCCGGCCGCGGTGTATGAGTTTGTGAAGAACGAGGACGGCTCGGACCGACTGCAGATCAACGCGCAAAACTGCGTGCACTGCAAGACTTGCGATATCAAGGACCCGAGCCAGAATATCGTGTGGGTTCCACCCGAAGGCGGCGGCGGACCCAACTACCCGAATATGTGAGTACGGGTCAAAAGGACGCGTTGGCCGAGTCATTGACAGACCCATCGGCCAAGCCGGCCATGCAAGCTAGCTTGCCGACGCCGGAATCTGCGGCGTGCTCGCCTGCACGTCCCCGCACTGTGCCCGATGGCGCAGTGCATGATCGATCAACACCAGTGCGAGCATGCCTTCGGCGATAGGCGTTGCGCGTATCCCGACACACGGATCGTGGCGCCCGAAGGTCTCGACGATCGCGGGTTGCCCGGCCTTGTCGATCGAGTGTCGCGGCGTGCGTATGCTGGAAGTCGGCTTGATCGCAATCGACACGGTCAGATCCTGGCCCGTCGAAATCCCGCCTAGCACCCCGCCCGCGTTATTGCTCAAAAAACCGGCCTCGGTCAGTTCGTCGCCGTGCTCCGAGCCGTGTTGTGCGACCGAGCGAAATCCCGCGCCGATCTCAACGCCCTTTACCGCGTTGATGCCCATCATCGCGTGCGCAATATCGGCATCGAGCCGGTCGAACAGCGGCTCGCCCAGGCCCACCGGCATACCGCTGGCAACCACATTGATGCGCGCGCCGACCGAATCGCCCTCTTTGCGCAAGCCGTCCATATAGTCCTCCAGTTGCGGGACGATCTCGGTATTGGGCGCGAAAAACGGGTTCTCGCGCACCGCATCCCACGACACGAACGGAATCTCGATCGGCCCGAGTGCCGACATATATGCGCGGATCTCGATGCCGTATTTCTCGCGTAGCCATTTCTTGGCCACCGCACCGGCGGCCACAGTGGGTGCAGTCAAGCGTGCCGACGAACGACCGCCGCCGCGCGGATCGCGAATGCCGTATTTTTGCCAATACGAGTAATCGGCATGGCCAGGCCGGAAGGTTTCGGCGATATTGCCGTAATCCTTGCTGCGCTGATCGGTGTTACGAATCAGCAGCGCGATCGGCGTGCCGGTGGTATGACCTTCGTACACGCCGGAGAGAATCTCGACCAGGTCGGCTTCCTGGCGCTGCGTGACGTGGCGCGAGGTGCCCGGTTTGCGGCGATCGAGTTCCAGCTGGATATCGGCTTCGGTGAGCGCTAGCCCAGGCGGGCAGCCATCGATCACGCAGCCGATGGCCGGTCCATGCGATTCACCGAAGGTGGTGACCGCGAAAAGAGTACCCAAAGTATTACCGGACATGGCTAGCCGCGCTCTGCGAGAAAAACGCCATTTTAACCCCGGCGGCCATTTTTAGCGCCATGCGCCGCGTAGTTCGCCCACGCGCTGCTGTAACTCCTCCGAAGTGACCGTAGCGGGATCGAGCGGCGCGCCCGCAATCAATTCGAGCCGATTCAAGATGCCGCGCCGGAATGGCCGGCTGAAAGACCGATTGAACGTCGACCCGCCATCGCGCGAAAAAACGCTGCCCCACAAACCGCGCAACGCCATCGGCACCACGGGGCTAGGCGTCTCCCGGATCACTCGCAGCACCCCTCGTTTGAACGCGTTGATCTCGCCATCGTGCGTCAATTTTCCCTCCGGGAAAATGCAGACGACTTCGCCGTTGCGCAATTTCGCCGCGATGGCTCCGTACGATTGCTCCAGCAGCGCGGCATCCTCATGCGCCGGCGCAATCGGAATCGCGCCGACCGTGCGAAACACCCACGACAACAACGGCGCGTTGTAGATCCTGTGATCCATCACGAAGCGCACGGGCCGTGTCACCAACGCGCCTATCACCACCGCATCGACCAAGCTGACGTGATTGCACACCAGTATGCACGGGCCCTGTTCGGGGATGTGTTCGAGGCCATGCGTCTTCATCCGGTAGATCGTATGCAGCAACAGCCACATGACAAAACGCAGCAAAAACTCGGGCACCAGCGAATAAATGTAGGCGGCCACCAGCACGTTGAGCAGCGCCGTGGTCAGGAACAACTCGGGAATCGTGAAACCGAAGTGCGACAGCGCCAACGCGAGCACCGCCGACGAAATCATGAACAGCGAATTGAGGATATTGTTCGCCGCAATGATGCGTGCCCGATGGGTGGGCTGGCTGCGGCTCTGGATCAATGCATACAGCGGCACGCTATAGAGCCCGCCGGACAAGGCGAGCAGGAACAAGTCCGCCAGCACGCGCCAGTGGCCCGCGTACGAAAGGAACTCGCCGACGTTGAGCAACTGCGGCACGAGCGCCGCGTGACGGCTTGCAAAATACAGATCGATGCCGAATACGCTCATGCCGATCGAACCGAGCGGCACCAAGCCGATTTCAATGCGTCGCCCCGACAGCTTTTCGCATAACACCGACCCGAGCCCGATGCCGACCGAGAACGTAGCCAGTAACACCGTCACGACATCGGCATTGCCCGACAACACCAATTTGGCGAAATTGAAAAACGAGGTCAAGTAGGTCGCACCCACGAACCAGAGCCACGAAATGCCCAACAGGCTGAGGAAGACCGTGCGGTCTTGACGTGCCAGACGCAGGTTGCGCCACGTCTCGGAAACGGGATTCCAGTTGATTTTCAGCTCCGGCTGGGAGGCCGGCGAAACCGGTACGCCCGACGACACCAGCCGCCCTATGACCGCGAGCCCGATACAACCGGCGGCCAGCGCGTCGGCCCCATGAGCGCCCATGCCACCGGCTGCTCCGCCGATTATCGTGCCGATCAGGATCGCGACGAACGTGCCCATTTCAACCAGGCCATTGCCGCCCACCAATTCGCTTTTCGCCAGATGCTGCGGCAGATAGGCATATTTGACCGGGCCGAACACGGTTGAATGCACACCCATCGCAAACGTGCACACATAGAGAAACGCGGCGCTGTGCAGATAGAACCCGACTGCCCCGACGACCATCACGATAATTTCAAAATTCTTGACCAGCCGTGTCATGAACGCCTTGTCGAATTTATCGGCTACCTGACCCGAGGTGGCCGAAAACAAAACAAACGGCACGATGAAAATGGCGGAGATAATAAATGCCGCGCTTGCGCCGTCGATGCCGTTGAACATCGCTGTTTGATACGTGACCAGCGACGTGAAGCCGATTTTAAAAACGTTGTCGTTCATGGCCCCGAGGAACTGGGTCCAGAAAAACGGCGCAAAGCGCCTTTCGCGCATCAGGCGACCTTGGCTATGTCCAGCGGCGTCAGGGGGTGCGTCAAGAGGATGAGTCGATTCGGACACAGGGAGGTCGCTTATGAGAGTGCATTGCGCGAGCGCATTCGGACGGCACATTCTGAGGCGCACGGACAAAAAAAAGCGCGCTACGCGCACGCTTCTTTTTGCCGGCAGTGATTGCGGCCAGGCAGGATCAACCCGGTTGGCCTTCCTGCTCTTCCGGCCAATCGCGAATATACGCCTTGAGCATGCGGTTTTCGAACCCCTGCTCCTCGACCACCGCGCGGGCGACGTCATAGAACGAGATCACGCCCATGAGCGTGCGATTTTCCAGCACCGGCAGATAGCGCGCATGACGTTCGAGCATCATGCGCCGCACTTCGTTGACATCCGTTTCCGGCGTGCAAGTCAGCGGATGGTCGTCCATCACCTTGCGGATCGTCATGGTGCCGACCGACCCCTTGTTCTCGCGCAGAATCAGGATGATTTCGCGAAAGGTCAGCATCCCGACCAGGTCACCGTACTCCATCACGACCAGCGAGCCGATATCGCGTTCGGCCATCGAATCGATCGCTTGCTGTAGCGTTGTGTCCGGCGTCACCGTGAAAAGAGCGCTGCCTTTTACTTTCAGTATGTCGCTTACTTTCATGGTCCCCTCCTGCTTTAATATGTTATTTGATGCTAGCGTAAAGCCCAGTAAAAGGAAAGTCGCTTTACCCATCCTAGGGTAAGTTAGGTCGACCGCCCCTATCAGGAGACACATTCGCCCATGCCTAGTCACCGTTTCGACACGCTCACGCTGCACGCGGGCGCATCGCCCGACCCCGCCACGGGCGCTCGCGCCACGCCTATTTATCAGACGACTTCCTTTGTTTTCAAAGATGCCGACCATGCGGCGGCGCTGTTCAATATGGAGCGCGCGGGCCACGTCTATTCGCGCATTTCGAACCCAACCGTCGCGGCCTTCGAAGAGCGCATGGCAGCGTTGGAGAACGGCGTCGGGGCGATTGCCACCGCAAGTGGGCAAGCCGCACTGCACCTGGCGATCGTCACGCTGCTGGGCGCGGGCAGCCATATTGTCGCGTCCGCGGCCTTGTATGGCGGCTCGCATAATCTGCTGCACTATACGTTGCCGCGCTTCGGCATCGAAACGACCTTTGTCGACCCGCGCGACCTGAACGCGTGGCGTGCGGCGATCCGGCCCAACACGCGGCTATTGTTCGGCGAAACGCTGGGCAATCCGGGCCTCGACGTGCTGGACCTGGACGCCGTGGCCGGCATCGCGCATCAGCACCGCGTGCCGCTGCTGGTCGATTCGACGTTTACGACGCCGTGGCTATTGCGTCCGTTCGACCACGGCGCCGACCTGGTCTATCACTCCGCGACAAAATTCCTGGGCGGCCATGGCACGACGATAGGCGGGGTCGTCGTCGATGGCGGCACTTTCGACTATGTCGCGTCGGGCCGCTTTCCGGAATTGACCGAACCGTATGACGGTTTCCACGGCATGGTGTTTGCCGAGGAAAGCACGGTCGCACCGTTTTTGCTGCGCGCGCGCCGGGAAGGCTTGCGCGATTTTGGTGCCTGCCTGCATCCGCAAGCGGCCTGGCAATTGCTGCAAGGCGTGGAGACGCTGCCGCTGCGCATGGCGCGGCATATCGACAACACGCGGCGCGTGGTCGAATTTTTGGCCGGGCACGAGGCGGTGGCGTCGGTCGCTTATCCCGAGCTCGACAGCCACCCCGACTACGCACTCGCCAAGCGCTTGCTGCCGCGCGGTTGCGGCGCCGTGTTCAGCTTCAACCTCAAGGGTGACCGGGCGGCAGGACGCCGCTTCATCGAAAATCTCTCGCTGTTTTCGCATTTGGCGAATGTGGGCGACGCGCGCTCGCTGGTGATACATCCGGCCTCCACGACGCATTTCCGGATGGATCGCGAGGCGCTACAACATGCAGGGATTACCGAGGGCACCATCCGTCTGTCGATCGGGCTGGAGGACGTCGACGATTTGATCGACGACCTCAAGCGCGGCTTGAAAGCTGCGCGCAAAAGCGAACGGACTGCGCCGACGGTCAAGGCCGCCGACTCCGTTCGGATCGTCACGCCGACCCGCGCTGAAGGCCCCGCCGCTCCCAACGAAGCGACCAAGGAGACGCCATGAATCTGACCGTCGCGGGACGTGCGGCCTACGTCTATACGGGCTGCAAAGCGCCGAGCGCCGATCAACCCACTGCGGTATTCATCCACGGCGCCCAGCACGACCACTCGGTCTGGATCATGCAAACGCGCTACTTCGCGCACCACGGCTTTAACGTATTGGCCGTCGATCTGCCCGGCCATGCACGCAGTGCTGCGCCGGCGGTGACCAGCGTCGCCGCGCTTGCAGACTGGCTGATCGCGCTGCTCGACGCCGCGGGCGTAGAGCGCGCCGTGCTGATCGGTCACAGCATGGGCTCGCTGATCGCGCTCGACGCGGCAGCACGCTACCCTGCACGCGTGAGCGCGCTGGCGCTGGTTGCCACCGCATTTCCAATGCAAGTCTCCGCTGCGTTGCTGGAGGCCGCCGAGCATCGACTGCCCGAAGCGATCGACATGATCAATACGTGGTCGCACTCGACCATCGCCGCGAAACCGTCGTTTCCGGGCCCCGGTTTCTTGATGCAAGGCGGCAATCAGCGATTGATGGAGCGTGTAGCTGCGCTCAACACGGAACCTGTGCTGCTAACCGACTTCTCCGCCTGCAACGCATACGAGCGCGGTTTCGAAGCCGCGACGCAAGTGCGTTGCCCGGTGCTATTCGTGCTCGGCAAGCGCGACTCGATGACGCCAGCTCGCGCCGCGCAGCCGCTTGCGCAGGCACTGAGCGAGGCAGGCGCGACAGTGACAACAGTGGTACTCGATGGCGGCCATGCACTCATGGCAGAGCGGCCCGACGAAACGCTGGATGCGTTATACGGCTTCGCCCGCAAAGCCTCAGTCGAGCTGGTGTAACGAATGGGGGCCGAGCCTGCTCGCCCCCGATAATGCGGAACCCCGGCGCGCTTACCGGGTCATATCAACATGACGCGGACTACGCGCAAATAGGGGGGAGACCATGAACCATCACACCCACGCACCGGTTTATGCAAGTTTCGCGGAGTTCTATCCGTTTTATCTCGGGGAGCACCGCAACGTAACCTGTCGCCGCATGCATTTCTTCGGCTCGCTCTGCGCTCTCGGTTGCGTGGGCATGGCAATCGCCACGCTGGACTGGTTTTGGCTGCCGCTTGCGCTCGTCTGCGGCTACGGATTCGCGTGGCTTGGGCATATCCTGTTCGAGAAAAATCGCCCCGCTACCTTCCGTCACCCGTTCTACAGCCTGGTTGGCGACTGGGTCATGTTCAGCGAAATTTGCCGCGGACGCATTCCGTTTTAGCGCAAACGCAAGCTCAAGGTACGCGAACGCCCGCCTCGGCGTTCTCGACAGTACGCGAACTCGAATCGTCCACTGCAATCATGGGCGCTTCGCGCTTTACCATCAATTGATCGAGCGTAAGCCTGAAATGCTCGCTGTCAAGCGCGTGGCACAGCAATGGGCCATTGAACGGCGTGGGCGCGTGCGCCAATTCGTGGCTCAACTCGACCCGGTCGAGCACGAATAAATCGAACAGCGCATCAAGCGAAATCTGCGTCGGATTGGCCAGCAAGATCCATCGCTCGGGTCCGTTGTCGCCAGGCAGCTTGGCGATCCACTGGCGAGCTTCCAGCGTATCGAGCAAGCGCACCATTGTATTGAGGTCGCAGCGCAATACGCGCGACAAGGCGCTGCATGAATAGCCGCCCAAGCCCTCCTCGCGCGCCCGTTCGAGCACGATCAGCAGGCCGATCGCATCGAGCAGGTCACCGCCGGCATAGGAGGCGCGCCGATATTCCCCGGCCCTAATTGCCGGCAGCAGCGAAACCACGGTAGCGCCCAGCAGCGTAATCAGCCAGTTCAGGTACACCCAGATCAGGAAAATCGGCAAGGTCGCGAACGCGCCGTACACCGCCGTATAAGTCGGAAACCTGCGCATATACATGCCGAAACCATGCCGCGCCAGCTCGAAACCCAGGCCGGCCAGCACCGCGCCGATCACCGCGTCGCGCCATTCGACACGGCAATTGGGCAAATACACATACAACAGCGTGTAGGCGAGGATGGTCAGCGGCAGCGCCGTGCCGGTCAGCCCCCACGCCATCATCGGGCCCATATGATGGGTGCCCCCTGCCGCCGCGCCCAGGCTGCCCGACCAGTTCGCCGATTCCATTAGCACGAACGAGGAAATCGACAGGCTCAAGCCAAACAGCATCGGGCCGAGCGTGATGATGCTCCAGTACACCAGCACCCGTTGCGTGAGCGGCCGCGATTTACGCACGCGCCAAATCGCATTGAACACCGATTCGATGGTCATCATCGTCATCACGGCCGTGACCCCGAGCACCAGCAAACCGGCCGTGGTCAGCCCCTTTGCCTTGGACACAAACTGGTCGAGATATTTGAAGATCTGGATGCTCACCTGCGCCGGCATCAGATGGTCGGCAAGAAACCCTTGCAATGCCACCTGGAACGACGAGAACATGGGAAACGCCGTAAAAATGGCGAAGCCCACCGTCACGAGCGGCACCACGGAAAGCACCGTGGTAAAGGTCAGACTGCTCGCGACTTGCGGAATCCGGTCTTCGCGGCTACGACGAATAGTGAATTTCACCAGGCGCCGCAGCACTTCAAAATCAAACGAACGCATGGTCAGCACGGCTCCTACGAGCTTTTGGACGGTTGGATTCGGGTTGGAGTCGACTTGAATCCGGCTTGAACCGGGGTTCAACGCCGCGGCTTCAACGCCGCTTGGCCTCTGGTCGAGCGCTTAGTGCTCTTATAATACGCGCTCAAACTGGCAGACTCTATGAAAGACATCCTCGTACTTTATTACACTCGCTTCGGCGCCACTCGCGAACTTGCGCTTGCGCTGGCCGCCGGCATCGACAGCGTGCCCGGCGCCCAGGCGCGCGTGCGCACGGTGCCCGCCGTCTCAACCGTATGCGAAGCGAGCCAACCTGAAATTCCGGACGACGGACCGCCCTACGCCGAGGTGCGCGACCTCGAAGAATGCGCGGGCCTCGCGCTCGGCTCGCCCACACGCTTCGGCAATATGGCTGCACCGCTCAAGTATTTTCTCGACGGCACCTCGCCGCAGTGGCTCTCGGGAGCGCTGACCGGCAAGCCCGCTTGCGTGTTTACTTCGACGGGCAGCCTGCATGGCGGTCAGGAAAGCACTCTGCTTTCGATGATGCTGCCGCTGTTGCATCACGGCATGCTGATCCTGGGCATCCCTTACTCGGAAAGCGCGCTGATGACCACGCAGTCGGGCGGTACGCCCTACGGTGCGTCCCACTTCGCGCGTGCCGAGCGTGGCGGCGCCGAGCGCGAAAGCCGTAACGGTGTGCTGAGCGCCGATGAAAAAAGCCTGGCGACGGCGCTCGGTGCGCGACTTGCGCGCAGTGCGCTGGCGCTGGGCGCTCATGTACGCTGAATTGGCACACTAGATCGGCACGCTGAATCGGCGCTTTGAATCTACGTCGAATCGGCACATGCATTCGACACAGGGAATCGGGTCCAACATGACTGAACACAATACCTCCGCTACGCCATTCTCCGACCCGTTTTGCAACGCGTGCGCCGAAGCGATCGGCGCAGCGCACGTGTACACGCAGGCGCACGACACCGCGCCCTACCTCACGGACTGGCGCAAACGCTATACCGGCTCGGCGCGCGCCGTACTGTGCCCGGCCAATGCAGAAGAAGTCGCGGCACTGGTCAAACTATCGGCACAGTACCGGGTGGCCCTGGTCCCGCAAGGCGGCAACACCGGTCTGGCGGGCGGCGCCACGCCGGACACGAGCGGCACGCAAGCGGTGTTGAGCCTGCGGCGCCTGACCAAGGTCCGTGAGCTCGACGTGACCAACCATACGATCACGGTTGAAGCGGGCTGCATCCTCGCCGAGATACAGCGCGTGGCGCGCGATGGCGGATGCCTGTTTCCGCTGTCGCTGGCAGCCGAAGGCAGCTGCACGATAGGCGGAAACCTCGCGACCAACGCAGGCGGCACCGGCGTGTTGCGCTATGGCAATACGCGCGAACTGTGCTTGGGGCTGGAAGTCGTCACCGCACAAGGCGAAATATGGAATGGCCTGCGCGGGCTGCGCAAGGACAATACCGGCTACGATTTGCGCGACCTGTTTATCGGTGCCGAAGGCACGTTGGGCGTGATCACCGCAGCAGTGCTAAAACTTTACCCTTTGCCCGCGGCGCAAGTGACGGCGCTCGCCGCACTGCCCACGCCGCAAGCCGCGCTGAACTTCCTCGAACTGGCGCAACGCTTATGCGGGCCGCTGTTGACCGGCTTCGAATTGATGTCGGATTTTTGCCTGCAACTGGTCAACCAGCATTATCCGGCACTGCGCTACCCTTACGCGCAGCGGCATGCTCAGACGGTGCTGCTGGAGCTGTCGGACAACGAAAGCGAAAGCCACGCCCGCGCGCTATTCGAGCAACTGATGGAACGCGCGTTCGACGCTGGCCTGGTACTTGACGCAGTGGTCTCCGAGAACCTCGCGCAATCGCGTGCGTTCTGGAACCTGCGTGAACATATTCCGCTGGCCCAAGCCGAGGAAGGTCTGAACATCAAGCACGATATTGCCGTGCCGGTCTCGCAAATCGCCCACTTCATCGAAGCCACGGACCAACTCGTCGCACAGGTCGCTCCGGGCGCGCGCATGGTGACGTTCGGGCATATGGGCGACGGTAATCTGCACTACAACGTGCAAGTGCCGGTTGGAGGAGATGGGCGTGCGTTTCTGCACGACTACCAGGACGCGATCAACCGCGTGGTGCACGACAGCGTGCATCGCCATCGCGGCAGTATCAGCGCCGAGCATGGCCTGGGCCAGTTGAAGGCAAACGAAGCCGCGCGATATAAATCGCCGGTCGAGATCGCACTGATGCGTTCGATCAAAACGGCGCTCGATCCGGAGAACCGCATGAACCCTGGGAAGGTGCTGCCGCAGCGCCACGACGTCCCGGTCGCATAGTCAAATAGGTCAGGTTAGCCGGATACTCGGATCGATCTCGGCGCCAAGCAACGTGCGTGTGCAACGTATCGTCGCGTAACGGCTAGAATAGGCATGTTTTCTTCATTTCACTTCGACGTCAGGCCCTAGCGCTTGCGATATTCGGCAACGGAAGGCGCCCACACCACACCTATGGCAACTTATCTTTTATTGGGCGGCGGCATCGCCATCGCAGTACTGTTGGCGTTCGGCAGCATCTATCAATCGTGGCGCGAAGAAAGGCGCCGCGATATCGCGGATCGCGCAGGCGAGAAATAGCGCCTGCATCGCACGTGTGCAGGAGGCTCGCATGCTTCATTGATGCAATACCACCAAGCATAAAGACACCGTCACCAGCGAGATCACCGTGGAAATCAAGATCACGTTGGAAATCATCGCCCCGTCGCGTCGATAATATTCGGCCAGCATGAACGGGCCCGTGCCTGTGGGCAGCGCCGCCAGCAGCACGGCCGACTCGGCCCACAACGGCGGCATTGCAAACACCTTGAACGCAAGCCAGCCCGTCACCAGCGGCTGCAACACCAGCTTGATCGCCACCAGCATCAACATCGCGCCGGGTTCGCGCCGGCCGTGCCCGGCGGCCAGGAAAAGCCCCAAGCCCACCAACGCGCACGGGCTCGCGGACGCTCCGAGCAATTTCAGGAACGCTTCAGCGCCGGCCGGCACATGCAAGCCGCTGGCCGCAAACACCGCGCCCAATACCGGCGATGCAAGCAAAGGGTTACGCATCAGCGACATGCTCAATTTTCGAAACAGCGGCGCAAGCTGCATATCGCGTGCATGACGTTGCTGGCCGATCTCGATCAGCACGATGGTGCCGGCAAACAGCACGCATACGGTCAAGATCGTGGCGATGATCGCCGGCTGCAAACTAGCCGGCCCCAATGCCAGCGAACACAGCGGGATGCCGATAAAGCCGGTATTGGAGTATGAGGCGCTCAAGCTGTCGATGCTGTTGTCGACCCACGGCCGTTTTTGAACGCGCCGCACCGCGAAAGCAACCCCGAAACTGACGATCGTGCCCACCCCATAAGCGCCGATAAAAGCGGGCTGCAGCAAACTGCGCCAATCGGAATGCGCGGTGACGTCAAACAGCAAGGCCGGCAGCGCCAGGTAAATAACGTAGCGATTCAGTTCAGACGACGCATTGGGCCCCAGCACACCGCACTTGCGGCACAGAAATCCAGCCAGGATCAAGCCGAAGATCGGCAAAACTACAGAAAAGATCAAACCCATGCGTTCCTCGAGTCGGCGCATCTGGCCCGCATAGCGAGCGGTAAAGACGCAATCTTAGTCATCGCGGACCGACTGCGCCAATAGTATGTGAGGCAGCGCGGGCGTTTGCGAGAGTATCGGTCAGTCCTACCGGGCAAGCTCCGAGGCCTTCCTGACGACTTGTAATGTGAAAAAACAAAAAATCCGCACAATAGTCCGTAGAATCGATGCAGCAGGACTCATCAAGTCCGACTGCCCCCCTCCTTCACGAGCGCTGCCGTTTGCGCAGCAGGCCCTCCAAATTTGAAAAAATTCTTCTTTTACCTCACCATCGGTTTGCTGCGGCTGTTCGCCTTTCTGCCCTACAGCTTGGTCGCGCGAGCCGGAGCCTTTCTCGGCACCGTCTTGTATCAAATACCCAGTTCACGTAAAAAAATCGTGCTCGTGAATCTGGCGCTATGCTTCCCCGGACGCAGCGAAGCGCAATACTCGGCGCTGGCCCGCGCTCATTTCCAGCATGTCATCCGCAGCTATGTCGAGCGCGGCATTCAATGGTTCGGCAGCGAGCGAGCGCTGCGCAAGCTCGTGAAGATCGAGAGCCAGATCGATCTGACCGACCCCGACGCGCCGCCCACGATCTTCATGGGTTTTCACTTTGTCGGTATCGAAGCGGGCTGCATGCTGTATTCGATGAACCACCCCATTACCGCGCTCTATGGCCTCATGTCGGACCGGCGCCTGAGCGAGGTCGCCCGCACGCAACGCGGACGTTTCGGCGCCGACATGGTGCTGCGCTCCGACAGCGCCCGCACCATCATCCGACGGTTGCGCGACCGCGTGCCGGTGATGCTGGCCGCCGATCTGGATCACGGCATCGAGAATTCGGTCTTCGTGCCATTCTTTGGCGTGCAGACCTGCACGCTCACTTCCGTGTCCCGGCTGGCCAAGCTGAGCGGCGCGCGCGTCGTGCCGTTCGTGACCGAGGTGCTGCCCGATTACGCCGGTTATAAGCTCAAGGTATTCAAGCCGCTGGCCGACTTCCCGTCCGATAGCGAAACGGTCGACGCGCGTCGCATGAATGCGTTTCTGGAAACCCAGATAGAACGCTTTCCCGAACAGTACTACTGGGTGCATCGGCGTTTCAAAAGCCGGCCGCTGGGTGTGGTTGGCGTCTATTAGAGACGTAGGTGCGTGGGTTGGCGGCGCAAATCGGTGCGCGGCTCGGCCGGTGCGGATTGAATGCACGAATTCGGCATTCGACCGCACGCTCAAGACTGCACGGCCGGCGCCATCTCGGCCACCAGCACATTACAACGCGCTTGCAGATCGTCGCGCAGACGAGTCACTGCCGCCGATAGCAACGTGCGGTGCGGACATAGCAGATTCAACGGTGCAGCCTCTCCCTGCCAATCCGGCAACAGCACGATCAAGCGCCCCGCTTGCACGTCGCGCGCCATATCAAGCCACGATTTGTACGCGATGCCTTGTCCGCTGAGCGCCCAGCGCCTGACGACCTCGGCGTCGTCGCTCACGCGATCGCCCTTGACGGCAACTTCCGCAGTATCGCGCCCACGATGGAATCGCCAGCGGTTGTGCACCTGATCGCCGAGCATGAACAGCAGGCAGTTGTGCTGCCTCAACGCATCGATGCTTGCCGGCGCACCGTGCCGCGCCAGATACGCCGGCGACGCACAAAGCACACGCCGGTTCGCGGCCGCCAGCGGCAACGCGATCAGATTGGAATCTTCCGGCAGGCCATAGCGTATCGCCAGGTCCACCGGCTGCCGGTACATGTCGGTGACGCGGTCGCTAAACCGCAGGCGCATCGCAAGCTTAGGATTTGCGAGCTGGAATTCATCGAGCCATTCGAGCAGCACATTGCGCCCGAAATCGGAAGGCGCGGCGATATGCAGCGTGCCGCCTAGCGCCGCTTTATCGCGAGAAATTTCCGCCTGACCGTCGGCCAGCAGCCGCAGCACTTCACGTACATGCTGCAGGTAACGCTCGCCTTCTCGAGTCAGGCGCAGGCTGCGCGTCGAGCGAATAAAAAGCGGCGTGTCGAGCGCCAGCTCGAGCCGCTTGATCGCGGTACTCGCCACCGCGGGCGCTATGCCGAGGTCGCGCGCAGCCGCCGACAAACTTCCGCTGTCGGCGGCTTGCACGAACACGTTCAAATCTTCGAGCCTGAGCAAATCGACGATCCTTTCAGAACCCTTCCAATACGATCTTGCCGACCGAACGATGGCTTTCCAGCAGCGCATGCGCGCGCTTGAGATTGGTCGCGTTGATGGTGCCGAAGTGCTCGGCCAGGGTGGTCTTGATAGTACCTTGATCGACCAGCTCGGCCACCTGGTTGAGCAAAGCGTGTTGCTGCGCGATGTCGGGCGTTGTAAACATCGACCGGGTGAACATGAATTCCCAGTGCAGCGATGCGCTCTTGCGTTTGAGCTTGCGTACATCGAGTTGCGCCGGATCGTCGATCAGGCCGAACTTGCCCTGTGGCGCCAGCGCTTCGACCAACTGATCGAAATGGGCGTCGGTCTGGTTCAAGCTCGCGATATAGTTCACGAGCGGCAGGCCTGCCCGCTTGAGTTCTTCGGCCAGCGGTTTGCCATGGTCGAGCACATGATGCGCGCCCAATGCGCTCACCCAGTCGCGAGTTTCCTGGCGCGACGCGGTACCGATCACGGTCAGGCCGGTCAACCGGCGCGCCAATTGCACCATCACCGAACCCACGCCGCCGGCCGCACCCACGATGAGCAGCGACTGGCCCTGGGCCGCATCGCCCTGGGGCACCTGCAAACGATCGAACAGCAATTCCCAGGCGGTGATGGTCGTCAGCGGCATGGCAGCCGCGGGTGCGAAAGCCAGCGTCTTCGGCATATGGCCGACGATGCGTTCGTCCACCAAGTGCAGTTCGCTATTGGTGCCGGCGCGCGTGAGCGAACCGGCGTACCAGACGCGATCGCCCGGTTTGAACAGGCTGACGTCGGACCCGACGGCGCGCACGATGCCGCTTGCGTCGTAACCCAGAACCTTGGCCTCGCCGTCTGCCGGCGCGGCGCTGGCGCGCACTTTCGTATCGACGGGGTTGACCGACACGGCCTTGATTTCGACCAGCAAATCGTGGTCCTGCGCTACCGGATCGGGCAACTCCAAGTCCAGCAACGACTGCGCGTCGCTAATCGGCAATGCCTTGTGCAAACCTATCGCTTTCATAACGTATCCTCGACGGGAAAATAAAATGAAAAAAGAAAAATGAGAAGAAAGCCCGTTCCATGCTTGCCCCGCTTTTGGCGGCTACCCTGAGGTGCCCTCGGCTGCTTTGGGCTGACCACCCGCTGGTCGGGACTCGGCACGACCTGACTGGCCAATATTGACTCATCTCGAAATAAATAAAAGTAGGCCGAAACGCAAACACTTTCAATTTAAAAATGAAAATGGTGCACGGCCTTATTGCCATGCGCCTGCCGCACGAGCGGCCGAGCGCCGCGGAAAGACCACAGCGCAGCAGTCGCCGCATCGCGCTTGTGTCTCTTCCTGCTCTGCTATCCTAGCCCGCTGATGCGATCGCCCGCCCGCGGCACTGCGGCCCGGGAATCGCCGCGCCCAGCCCTTTTCCCCGGACCGTGTCATGCCATTACGCCCGTTAGATGCCATCGACAGCCAGATACTCAGCCGGCTGCAAAACGACGCCAAGCTCACCAACGTCGAGCTGGCAGCACAGGTGCATCTTTCGCCCTCGCCTTGCCTCGCACGCGTGAAAGCGCTGGAGCGCGACGGCGTGATCAGCAAATACGTCGCGTTGGTGAACCCGGAAGCGCTGGGCTTGAACGTCAGCGTTTTTATCCAGATTACGCTCGAGAAGCAGTCGCGCGCGTTCCTCAGCGAGTTTGAGGTCGCGATCATGGGACTGCCCGAAGTGATGGAGTGTTATTTGATGAGCGGCAGTGCCGACTACCTGATCAGAGTGGTAGTGCCGGACGTGCAGTCGCTGGAAAAGCTGACGATAGACGAGTTGTCGCGTATCCCGGGAGTCGCCAAGATCCAGTCGAGTTTTGCGCTCAAGACCGTCAAGTCGCAAACGGCGTTGCCGCTGCGCGATCTACTGCGATGAACGGTGGCGGGTGGTGACCCGTCGTGACAAGCGCTGGCGAGCCACCGCTGAGCTAGTCGCCTGAACGCAGCGGCGCCATGAAGCTACCCGAGAACCGGCTCCACGAGGTGGTACGCGGCGCGCTCGAACCGCCGCGCTGGAACACGTCACGTACGGCGGCATCGAGCGATTCGTTGCTACCCGTGATTTGATTGTCCAGGATGATGACCCATTCGGATTTCTGACGCGTCACGCGAATCCGGCCATCTTCCATCCCGTCGGAAAACCAGCGCCACACCCGAGCATCCGCCAAATTCGCTTGCGCCGTCGCGGCCAAGCGCTTGCGGTCGGTGTTGAACGGCACGGAATAGTCGGTAGGTTGGGGAGAAGCGGACATCGAAGAACCCTCCTGCAGCGGTCGGGTTCCCAGTATGCGACGCTCAGCGCGGAGATCAAGCCCCAAGAATGCAATGGATTATTGCATTTCTCAGAATAATAAACGCTCTTCTATCGTTGATAATTGAGCCCGCGGCAGGCGAGCGCAGTAAAAATTATTGAGGTGAGCTCGTCTGTAAATGTGCTGTGCCGTCTGGAGGCAAGACATGGATGTGCTCGACAAACTCGATTTCGTAAGGCTGGCTGCGCTGGCCAACGAACACGCGCAAGACGCGCGGCTGTGGCGGTGGTTCGCCAACATGCTCGAAGACGGCCGCCTGGCGTGGTTGCGCGATCGCAAATCGTGGGAGATCTATATCGACGGTGCCTGCGTTACGCGCAACGCCTCATTCGATGTCGCACTGCGCTTTGCCTACGCCGTGAACTGCGAGGGCGTACCCAACCCCGGTGCGGGCTGCAGCGCGAGCGAGCAGCTAGTCGCCGAAAGTCACGCCTAGCCCCACTCCCGCGCCGGTCACCGTTTCTTCAAGGCGCCGGGTTCGGATATTGCCGATGTATCCGCTCTATGCCTTCGCGCACTTCCTCGGGCAGTACCAGATCGACGCTGGCCAGATTGCTGTGCAACTGATCCAGCGTTGTCGCACCGACGATGGTGCTGGTCACGAACGGCCGGCTGTTCACAAACGCCAGCGCTCCCTGCGCCGGATCGATGCCATGTTCGCGGAATAGCTTCACGTACTCGTAGACAGCGCGCTCGGTGTTTTCGCCCTTGTAGCGAACGAACCGGTCGAACAGCGTGATACGCCCCTGCGCCGGTTTTGCCCCACCTAGATATTTCCCGCTCAACACCCCGAACGCCAACGGCGAATAGGCCAACAAGCCCACGTGTTCGCGCATCGAAATTTCGGCATGGCCAATTTCATAGGTACGGTTCACGAGGTTGTACGGATTCTGCACGCTCACGGCACGTTCCAGGCCGTGCAACTGCGCAAGCTTTAGAAACTCGCAGATGCCCCACGGCGATTCGTTCGACACGCCGATATAGCGGATCTTGCCGGCTTTCACCAGTTCGCTCAGCGCGCTCAGCGTCTCGTGTATCGGCGTCGCGACCTCGTCGCTTTGATGCTCATAGCCGAGTTGACCAAAAATGTTGGTCGGACGATCCGGCCAGTGCAACTGGTAAAGATCGAGGTAGTCCGTGTTCAGGCGCCGCAGGCTATCGTTAAGCGCCTCGCCGAGATTGGCCGCCGTAAAGCGGGTACGGCCGCCGCGCACATGCTGCGGACGCGCGGGCGTATGAGAGGGTCCCGCCGCCTTGCTGGCGAGCACGATCCTGTCGCGCTGGCCATGCTGCTTGAGCCAGGTGCCGATGATCGCCTCGGTGCGGCTGTACGTCTGCGCCTTGGGCGGCACCGGATACATCTCGGCCGTATCGATAAAATTCACGCCAGCGGCAAGTGCCGCGTCGATTTGCGCGTGGCCTTGCGCCTCGCTGTTCTGCTCGCCCCAGGTCATGGTTCCCAGTGCGATCAAACTGACCTTCAGGCCGGTACGGCCTAATTCACGATAAAGCACAAACGGGCTCCCGAAAAAAAGCGTGGCAAGCGATCGTGCTTGCCACTCAGAGACAGGCGAACATTCGCCCCGGCGTCCATGATGCCGTGTTCCACGGATTTGTGCAGCGCGTGGCCGCAAAAGCAAGCGACCGTATCCGGGTAAGCCCCGGCATGCACGACCTTGACAGTCATCCACTTGCGGCGAGATACTTAATATATTAATCAAATTGGCCTACTCTATATTCGGCGCTCGACCGATTTTGATCGGCTTTTCAGGAGACATCGCCATGGACCCTACTCATGCCCTGCTGGCGCTAGATGCCGCGCCCGGGCGCCTGAAGCTGCCTTATCGCGGCTCGCCTGGCGCAAGCGTGCAGTTGGGCAGCGTGATTGGCCTGGCGCTCAACGAACGCCGCGAACTCGCCTCGCTGGACGGACTCACCAGCGCGCCGCCCTATCAAAAGCCCGCGCAACGCCCGGTGCTCTATCTGAAACCCGCCAACACCCATGTCATCAGCGGCACGCAAATCGCGCTGAACGCGCAAACCGAAGCCGTGTCGGTGGCAGGCTGCCTGGGCATCGTGCTCGGTGCGCCGCTGGCGCGGGCCAGTGCCGGCGAAGCCGCCCGGGCGATACTCGGTTACACGATCGCGGCCGACCTGAGTGTGCCGCATGACAGCTACTATCGGCCAGCAATTCGGCAAAAATGCCAGGATGGTTTCTGCCCGATAGGGCCATGGCTTAGCCCGCGCGCAAGTATCGGCGACCCCGACGCGCTAGACATCACGGTTGAGATCGACGGGGTGCTGGCCTATCGCACCAGCACCGCGGATCTGGTTCGCAGCACTACGGCATTGCTGGCCGAAATCTCGCAGTTCATGACCTTGCAAGCGGGCGACCTGATACTCGCCGGCCCCAGCCAAAGCCCTGCCCACGCGCGGCATGGCGCGCATGTGGCCGTGAGCATCGCCGCGATCGGCACACTGGATTTTTCCCTCGCGGCCGACGCCGCGCACGCCGAACCGGGAGACCGCCCATGAGACGCGCCAGAGTGGCCAGCAACGGCATCATCCAATACGCCTTCGATCTGGGCGACGAGCGCATCAAGCTTGCCGATGGGCGTATCTGCCATCAACATGAGGTGGACTGGCTGCCGCCGATCGAGCCGCGCACCACGATCGCGCTCGGGCTCAATTATGCCGACCATGCGAAAGAACTCGCCTTCAAGGCGCCCTCGGAACCGCTCGCCTTTTTGAAGCCGCGCAGCAGCTTTGTGGGACACCGCTCGCGCACCGTGAGACCGGACGACGCCGCCTACATGCACTACGAGTGCGAGCTGGCTGTGGTGATCGGACAGCGTTGCCGCAATATCAGCGAAGCGCAAGCCTACCAACACGTGGCCGGCTATACGGTTGCCAACGACTACGCCATCCGCGACTACCTCGAAAACTATTATCGGCCCAACCTGCCGGTCAAGGGCCGCGACACCTGCACCCCGTTGGGGCCGTGGCTAGTCACGGCCGACGAGATCCCGGACCCGATGAACCTGCGCCTGAGCACCTCGGTCAACGGCGTCGTCACCCAGCAAGGCAACACGCGCGACATGATTTTTTCGATTCCGGCGCTGATCGCATGGCTGAGCAGTTTCATGACGCTGGACGCCGGCGATCTGATTCTGACCGGCACACCAGAGGGCCTTGCCGATACGCCGGCCGGCGCCGAAGTCGTGACCGAAATCGAGCAGGTCGGGCGGCTCGTCAACACCATCGTCAACGCGACCGACTACTACGCCCCCGGTCAGCGCGGCTGACCCTTGTTCGGCCCTGCCACGCAGTGCATCATGCAAAGGACTTATCGTGATCAAACACTGGATTAACGGACGCGAAGTCGCAAGCGCCACTTGCTTCAATACCTACAACCCCGCCACGGGCCACGTGCTGGCCGAGGTCGCCGCAGGCGAAGAGCTGGAAGTCGCTGCCGCGGTGGCGGCCGCCAAGGAGGCGTTCCCCAAATGGGCCGGCGCACCGGCCAAGGAGCGCGCCAGGCTGATGCGCAAGCTCGGCGAGCTGATCGAGCGCAACGTGCCCGAACTGGCCGATCTGGAAACCGCCGACACCGGCTTGCCGATCAGCCAGACCGCCAAGCAACTGATCCCGCGCGCCGCCGAGAATTTCAATTTCTTTGCCGAAGTGTGCGTGCAGATGAACGGCCGCACCTATCCGGTCGACGATCAGATGCTGAACTACACACTGTATCAGCCGGTGGGCGTGTGCGCGCTGATCTCGCCGTGGAATGTGCCGTTCATGACCGCGACCTGGAAGACCGCGCCGTGCCTCGCGCTGGGTAATACCGCGGTGCTGAAAATGTCCGAACTCTCGCCGCTCACCGCCGACCAGCTCGGGCGTCTCGCGCTCGAAGCGGGCATTCCCGCCGGCGTGCTCAACGTGGTGCAAGGCTATGGCGCGACGGCCGGCGACGCGCTGGTACGCCATCCCGATGTACGCGCCGTCTCGTTCACCGGCGGCACTGCCACCGGCAAACGCATCATCGAGCGCGCCGGGCTCAAGAAATTCTCGATGGAACTGGGCGGCAAATCGCCCGTGCTGATTTTCGAAGACGCGGACCTCGACCGCGCGCTCGACGCCGCGCTCTTCACGATTTTTTCGCTCAACGGCGAACGCTGCACGGCCGGCTCGCGCATCTTCATTCAACAAAGCGTGTACGACGACTTCGTCAAGCGCTTTGCCGAGCGCGCCAACCGGTTGACCGTGGGCGACCCGACGGACGCGAAAACCAACGTGGGCTCGATGATCACGCGCCAGCACTGGGAGAAAGTCACCGGCTACATCCGCCTGGGCGCCGAGGAAGGCGCCACGATCGTCGCGGGCGGCGCCGACCAGCCTGCCGACCTGCCGCCGTATCTGCGCAATGGCAATTTTGTGCGCCCGACCGTGCTGGCCAATGTCGATAACCGGATGCGCGTGGCGCAAGAGGAAATTTTCGGTCCGGTCGCCTGCCTGATTCCGTTCAAGGACGAGGCCGAGGGCCTGCGCCTGGCCAACGAGACCAAGTACGGGCTCGCGTCCTATCTCTGGACCCAGGACGTCGGCCGCGTGCATCGTCTGGCGCGCGGTATCGAAGCCGGCATGGTGTTCGTCAACAGCCAGAACGTGCGCGACCTGCGTCAACCGTTCGGCGGCACCAAGGAATCGGGCACCGGGCGCGAAGGCGGCGAGTACAGCCTGGAAGTGTTCGCCGAAGTCAAAAACGTCTGCATCTCGATGGGCAGTCATCACATCCCCAAGTGGGGCGTCTGAGGAGCGGCACATGGGCAAACTTTCTCTTGCCGCCAAGGTGACCCACGTTCCATCGATGTACCTGTCGGAACTGCCGGGCCCGCACCACGGTTGCCGCGCCGCCGCCATCGCAGGGCATCGCGTGATCGCGCAGCGATGCCGTGAACTGGGCGTGGACACCATCGTGGTGGCTGATGTGCACTGGCTCGTCAACGCGGGCTATCACGTCAATTGCAACAGCCGCTTCGGCGGGATCTACACCAGCAACGAATTACCGCATTTCATACGCGACATGGAGTACAGCTACCCCGGCAACCCCGAGCTCGGTGAACTGATTGCGCGCACCGCCACCGAGCACGGCGTGTTCACGCGCGCGCACCAGATCGATAGCCTGGAACTCGAATACGGCACGCTGGTGCCGATGCGGTATATGAACGGCGATCAGCACTTCAAGGTGGTCTCGATTGCCGCTTGGTGCGCCTGGCATCAGCTCGACGAGAGCCGTCGTTTCGGTGCGGCGCTGCATGAGGCCATACTCAAGAGCGACGCCAATGTGGCCTTTCTGGCCAGTGGCTCGCTGTCGCACCGCTTCAATGACAACGGCAGCCCGGAAAGCGCCATCCACTCGATCAGCCGCGAATTCTATCGGCAGGTGGACGAGCGTGTGATCGAGCTATGGAAGCGCGGCGACTTCGACACGTTTTGCAAGATGCTGCCCGAGTACGCGAAGCTATGCGAAGGCGAAGGCGGCATGCACGATACCGCCATGCTGCTCGGCCTGCTGGGCTGGGACAGCTATCGTGAACCGGTGGAGCTGGTCACCGATTACTTTGCCAGTTCGGGCACTGGCCAGCTCAACGCCATTTTTCCATTGCCGCGCTAAGGCGCGAGGAGCCAGCACACCATGCCGCATATCGTGATCGAATACACCGCCAATCTAGGCGCGCAAGCCCGCATCCCGGCGCTGCTCAAGACAGTCAATCAAACCATGATCGCCCAGGACGGCGTGTACCCGACAGGCGGTATTCGTTCGCGTGCGCTGCGCCTGGACCAGTATCGGATGGCCGATGGCGCAGCGGACGATGCGTTTGTGCACGTCATGCTGAAGATCGGTTCGGGACGCAGCGCTGCGGTGAAAAAGCAAACCTGCGACGCGTTATTCGACGCGATCAAGGCGCATTTCGCCGATCTCTATGAGCAGCGTTACTTGGCGCTTTCGATGGAAGTGGTTGAATTCAGCGAGACCGGTTCGTACAAGCATAACAACGTGCACAGCCGGTTCAAGAAAACCTGAGGCAAGAAGGCGGAAGTCACGTCACATCGCGTCGCTCACTTGCCCCGGCCAGCGCCTCTCACCATTCGGAAACCCGCCATGCTCGCGCCTGCCCTGATCGAGAAAATTGCTCAATCGCTGCATCAAGCCGAAATTTCGCGCACTCAGATAGGCCAGATCTCATTGGCCTATCCGGATATCACCATCGCCGATGCCTACGCGATACAACGTCAATGGGTAGGTCTGAAAATGGCCGAGGGCCGCACGCTCAAAGGGCACAAGATCGGCCTGACGTCGCGCGCGATGCAGCTCTCCTCGCAAATCGACGAGCCCGATTTTGGCGCCCTGCTCGACGATATGTTTTTTGCCGACGGCAGC
>Ga0265338_10002528_pt1 | contig 27136 bp, 9 predicted proteins | sample 42126metaG_FD_193579 | JGI IMG/M metagenome (GOLD analysis project Ga0265338, IMG submission 193579) | Rhizosphere microbial communities from Carex aquatilis grown in University of Washington, Seatle, WA, United States - 4-21-26 metaG | ecosystem: Host-associated > Plants > Roots > Rhizosphere >...
GCCAAATCGGTTTTCCCAACTCGCGTGAGGTTTGCCACAACCCCGTTGGGGTTGAGAACTATTTCTGACTTTTCCCAGGGTAGCGCATACGCGCAACCCTGGGCTGGAGGACACAATCCCGTTGGGACAGCATCAATATGACTGACCGACTGCCGAAAATCTTTGCAAAAGCCAATAAACACATTGTTTTACAATGGTTTTAACCGTTTTTAGCGGTCAGCCTTCAATGTTCATGTATAGGCGTCAATGGGGTGTAAAAAGTCATTTTTGGCAACCGCTGGCAACCGGATTTGCATTAAGGAAAGGATGTCAGCCATTCGAACGGTCAAAATTTTGCCGGTTGCCCGCAGCGGGTCAAGCGGGTAAAAGAAGGCGACATAGCTGGGATAGTCGCCGCCATGACCGAAAGCGAATCGGATTCCGTGGGTGAAAGAGCTTATACGGCATCCTTGGTTGACCGGGACAGCAGTACGAGGCGGGCAAGCTGTTTGGCGGTTGAGTTTGAGTAGCCGAGCTTTCCTTCGTTGAGAAGCGTTCGTAGGCGAGAAGCTGTTCCAGCGTTTAATTTCCATTGGCACCACGCGTGCTATGGTTGGCGTGTCGAGTTCAAATCAGAACTGACCCGTTTACGTTTACGCGCCGCCGCGCAACAGGGGGTCCCCGCTTTACCGCTTACCCTCGTGTTGAGATGTTCGGAATGAAATATGGGAGGAACCACCTGCCGCTGAGGCAAGGCGTTGAACTCCAAGAAGCCGGCCCGGCGTCAAATTTTTCTGCAACTTTTTGCCAGCTTTTTTCCAGTTGGCATGAAGTTGGCACGGTTTTTAAAAATGGTTTGTCAACTTACTATTAACTAAGGGCCATTCAGGACCGACCCTTTCAAATTAAGGTGCATCTTGCGGTGCACCTTGTGGTCGTTTAAGCCCAAGCCCCGCTTGCTTATTCCAGGCCGCGTTGATCTCAGAGGGATACCGGACGACCAAATCACTGTCCGCGCCAGTGCCTCCCGGCTTCCCATCACGTCCATAACTGATGATTTCGCCATAACCTAACGATTCTTTATACGGCACCAATAAAAAATCAGAGCCCCACATATTTTCACCTGGACCCCACGCGTCTTTAGCCCAGCTATTCAATTCAGGCCGAAATATACGTAACTGAGCAAGAGAATCTGGCCATGTACCATAATGTTCCTTATACATATCGCACCTTGTAGCAACATATAATAGCCTTGTATAAGTAGCATAAGGCTTGATCTCATATTTTTTGTCTATATTCGTAATCCGAATACAAGTGGTTAAGATGATAAGCGAAATTACAACAATTCCACAAATCGTTAATATAATGCGAATTTTATTCATCTTTATCCTGCAACCCCATCCATTTCCACTGCAAACGAATTGAGGTAGCCATATTACTTGGGTTCGTTTTAAAAGGCAAGGCCGTGCTCGACGGGTCAGTTTGACTATATCCAAATTTTACGAAGGCCGCAGCCTCTGCCGCATAACTGTCAGTCAACTCTAAATGACCCAAAAACTTATTGGCTCTCGCTGCCGCCACTGCGGCGGTCTCGCTGTACTTCGGATTTTTAAAAGCATGGTGGAATGCGTAAAACATTCTTCCCCACAAGGCATAATTAACGGATCCACCGTGATACACGTTCTTGGAATCAAATCCAAATTGTACCGTGTCAGCCCCGTATCCAGTTCCCAAACTAGCTTCTTTCCCAAAAACACTTGGGCTACCTAACCAACCATAACCCAAAGCATATAGTGCCCAAATATCCCAACCTCCTACCAGCATATCATATGGATGTAAGATAATGTTGTTAGCGGCTCGATGTTGCACACGTTTAGGTGAAAGAAGAAATATTTCTAGGACATCATTTAACGTATTTATAAGTGCCGCACTTATATCCGGACCACAAGTGGTGGGAGTTGATTCAGTCCCCTTCAGCGAGTTGACATAGCTCCATAAATTAATTTTAGTATTAGCAGCAATAGTTTCTGCATGCCATTCTTCGACAAGCGTCCAATTTCCGCTTGGGTCACAAGCATTAACGGGATTATTCCCGCAATAGAGGTATTTGTGCAAGGTTGCCGGGTCGGAATTCTCACCTTCATATGAATCTTCCGTCCAGAACCTCCCTGTGTCCGTGTTATGATAGCGCGCCCGGAGATAATACAAGCCTAAATCCAGATCTAATTCCTCTCCGCTATACAAATGCACATTAGGCGTGCTGCCAGTGAAAGCCAGCAAATTGCCATACGCATCGTAATCGTAGGTATCCGTAACAAACCCATTCGCGTCAGTCAGATAACGCACGTTGCTGTGGCCATCATACCCGTAAAAACTCGTTGTCCATTGTGAACCTTCAAACTTTTCCTGGCAAACGGGATCTTCTCCATAAATATATACCGTCGTAACCACGGGCTGGCAAGCAGCGGTAGAAGTCAATTCCTCCAATACTTGAGCATAGCCGCTTAGATTAATATCATCCACCACGAAGTAGGTCGTTACCGAGTTGGTTGCGGTGGTGACGGTTTTGCTCACGCGGTTGCCATCGCCATCGTACGTGATATCGATGGTTAAACCGCCGGGATTGGTCCGGTGAACCAAGTGATTCTCGAAGTCATACGCATCGTTGACGGGCGGCGCGCATAGAGTGACGTGCCCTACCACCGTGTTACCGTTGTCATCGTAAGTGTCCGTGTTCAAATGGTCATTGGCGTCGAAGCTGAAATTCTGCAATAGCAAGGTTGGCAATGTCGAGTTGCGTGTTAAACGGTTGCCAACGGGATCGTAACCGTAACTCGCCGTGCCGGAGGCCGGCGCTCCGTTGATGGTTTCGCCGGTCAGGCGATAAATGTTGTCGTAGGTGTATATCCGGTTGATGGTCTTTGGTTGAGCGTTGAGGGACGCCACCAAGGTTTCTGTTGCCGTCAAACGATTGCCAGCCGGGCCGACGGTGTAGGCATAGTTGGCGATGGGTGTTATTACCACGCCGCTGGCCAGGTTCGTCAGGCGGTTCAGCGAATCGTACTGATATTCTGAACGGACGAGGTTCGGGTAGGTGTAATCCTTCAGGTTTCCGACTTCATCATAATTGTAAAGCGTTTGGCCGGATTTCACGTCGTCCACGGCACTCAGGCGGCTCAAGGCATCGTATTCGTAGCCGACGTTCACGCCGTTCGGGTCGGAAGAGACGATGTTGGTCAGGTTGCCCAAGGAATCGTAGGAGTAGTTGAGCGATACGCTCAACGCTACACCCCAGGATTTGGTTTTCTGCGCGAGACGGTTGCGGTTGTCGTACACATAAGCGGTCGAGCCGCTGGCGTCTGTCATGTTGGTACGCAGACCCAGGATGTTGTAACTGTAATAAACGGCCGAAGATGGAGGATTGAAATTGGAGGATGGCAGTTTTGCGACTAACCGGTTCATCGTATCATAGGCATAGCAGGTAACGTGCCCGTTGAAATCCACTCTGTTTGTAAGATTGCCAACAAGGTCGTAGGCGTAAGTTTCAATCTGGTTACCCGGCACGGTCCGTTTCACACGGCGGCCCAGCGAATCGTATTCAAATGTGGTCGCGTGCAGGTTTGCATCGGTTTGGTTGATTTGTTGGCCGAGTTCGTCATAGGCGTAACTGGTCACATAACCCATAGCGTTAGTTACCGCCGTCAGGCGGCCCAGCGTGTCGTAGCCGAAAGCTGTCGTTTTGCCGGCCTGGTCCTGTTCGTAGGTGCGATGACCCAACTCGTCGTACCATGTCGTCTGCGTGGTATGGTCGGCGAAGATGATTTGGACCCGGCGATTGAGTTTGTCGTAGATGAACGTGGTACTCCGGCCCAGAGCGTCAACGGAATTGGTGATATTCCCGCTGGCGTCATGATAAGTATGGCTCACCTGCCCTAGCGAGTTGGTCATGACCAAACTGCGACCCGCAGAGTCGTAGCCGTAGAACGTATTGTTGCCTTTGGCATCGGTGGAGACAATCAATTGACCAGCGAGGTCGAAATGATTCGTTGTTGAAGATCCGTCGGCATAAAGGGTGTGAAAGAGCCGTCCACCGGCATCGTATTCGTAGCATGTAACTTGACCAAGCTGGTTGGTGGAGGCGATGCGATTACCTTCTGCATCGTAACTACCACTTTCGCTGCTGCCATCGGGATAGACCGTTCGGGTCACGCGGCCGAGGTCGTCATATTCCACTACCGTTTGCCGGCCAAGCTGGTCGATCGTCTCGGCGGGCTTGCCGATGACGTTGTAAATCGTCCTAGCGGACGAGCCATCCGGGAAGATGGAATTGGTCAGGCGGCCTTGGGCATCGTATTGGTACTTGGTAGTAAGAGTCTGAACCGCCGGCGGGACGCCAGCGCTCCCGGGAATTGTGCGCGTGGTGTTTTGTTGCAGCACATTTCCATTAGCATCGTATTGATAATCGATTTCATGGCCGAGGGCGTCCTGTTTGGCGGCGAGGCGGGCAAGCTGTTTGGCGGTTCAGTTTGATGTAGCCGAGCTTTCCTTCGTTGAGAGGCGTTCGCAGGCGAGAAGCTGTTCCAGCGTTTATTATTCACTGGCATCACGCGTGCTATGGTTGGCGTGTCGAGTTCAAGTTCGTTCAATCCTCAAGACAGACCCGTTTACCCACCTGTCTGTTCCATTGCGCATTCGTGTCGGTGTTTGTTGGAAAGCGAAGCTCAATGTCTTGGTCAAACATTTTATCGCCACCTGGCCTCCCATCTCTCCCATAGCTCACCACCGCACCGCATCCGGTTTTCTCACTGTAAGGGATTAGAATTATGGCATGACCGTAACTGTCCTGCATCTGACCGCTGAGCTGGATGTTGGAGTTCACAATCTGTTCCATATTTGAGGGCCAGACTCCATTGTGTGATTTAGAATCTTCAACGGCTTCCAGAAGACTCTGTAGCTGTCTGTAGGACAAACGATATGTGCGAGCTTGACGCTCTTTCCCAGTGACCCAGACAATGTAAACGCCAGATACACATACCAGCACGCCAATTATAACCACACCAAGAACTAACATTTTAAATATGTTGCGCATAGTTTTACTCCCCAGCCCAATTATCCGAGTGTATGAACATAAAATTCCATGAGTATATTTTACGGTTTGTAGTGTTATCTTTATTATTAAATATTGGCAACGCAGCATATGGTACCGGGTCAATTCCGGAATAGCCAACATGAGTAAATGCTATAGCAGATCGTACTAAAGATGTATTCCAGGCAAATCCTGGCGACTTATCAGGAGAAATGCCAAACCAGTAAGTGGCGGGGAGGCCAGCACCGACATAAGCGATACCGCTCAAACTTTTATATGCTGTAACCATTCCTTCGGCTACAGGGAGAAAGAATTTGGGATTCAACGGCCATTCATCATGCAATTCGCTGAAAACGTGGCCTAATAGAATATAATTAACTCCTGAACTCCAATAAACCCCTGCAGGATTGTTTCCGTGTCGGAATTGCACCGTGCGTTCCCCCACATTCATTCCTTGTTTTCCTCCCTCAAAGCCTTGTTTACCTAAGTTATACTCTCCCTTTGCGCCTAAATAATACAGCGGGTCAACATCCCAATGAGACCATTGTTTAACATTAGCAAGCGAAGTATTCCCGATTTTGCGTAACACCTCCACAGAATCAGTCTTGTTATCCACATCATTGAGAGTTTCATCCACCGCGTCGGTGACATCTGGTCCGCATGTGCTGTGAGACCAAAAAGCCCCTTGTATTGAGTTAACATGGTCCCACAGGCTAAAAGCAACACTAGCAGCAATAGTCGTTGCAATTCCTATTTCATCATTGCCGCTGGGATCAAAACCGTTCACCGGATTGTTTTCGCAATAGTTATATTTGTGCAAACTTGCTGGATCGGAATTGTACCCTTCAAAGCTGTCCGAGCTCCAGAATCTACCGGTTTCCGGGTTATGGTAACGGGCACGGAGATAATATAAACCTAGATCAAGGTCAAATTCCTCGCCGCTGAACAAATGCACATTCGGCGTGCCGCCAGTGAACGCAAGCAAATTGCCATAAGCATCGTAATCGTAGGTGTCGGTCACATTGCCATTTACATCCGTCAGATAACAAACGTTGTTGTGTCCATCATATCCATAGAAGCTCGTCATCCATTGCGAACCGTTCAGCCGATCCTGGCTGATAAGCGTCTGTCCGTAAGTATAAACTTTCGTCACTACTGGCTGGCTGTTTCCGCTCGATGTCAACTCTTCCAGTACTTGGGCGTAGCCGCTTGGATTCAAATCATCCACCAGGAAGAATGTGCTTACGCCATTTACTGATTTGCTGACGCGATTGCCGTCGCCATCGTAAGAAATCATGATATGGTTTGTGCCGCTTTGCCGTTCCGTCAGCCGGTTTTCAAAATCATAATGGTCGGGTAACGTGATACCAAAGCCGTCACCAATCAAAGTGTTTCCATTCGCGTCGTAAGCATCCGTGTTCAAGCGGTCATTGGCATCAAAGCTGAACGACTGTGGTAGCATTGTCAAGCCCATCACGGAACGGAATTGACGGTTACCCACCGGGTCGTAGCCGTAACTGGCCGCACCAGAGGCCGGCGCTCCGTTGATGGTCTCACCAGTCAGGCGATAGATGTCGTCGTAGGTGTAGATCCGGTTAACGGTCTTTGGTTGAGAGTTGAGAGATGAAGCAAAGAGTTGTTCGCTGGCAGTCAATCGGTTGCCCCATGCGCCCACGGTATAGGCGTAATTGGCAATGGGCGTGAGCAACTGGTCGGATGATAGGTTGGTCAGGCAGTTCAGTGAATCGTATTGGTATTCCGAGTGGACGAGGTTTGGATAGGTGTAATCCTTCAGGTTTCCGACTTCGTCGTATTCGTAAAGCGTTTTTCCCGATTTCACGTCGTCCACCGCGCTCAAGCGGCTCAAGGCGTCGTATTCATAACCGATGTTCACGCCGTCCGGGTCGGAAGAGACGATGTTAGTCAGGTTGCCCAAGGAATCGTAAGAATAATTGAGCGAGACAGTTAGGGCGCTCGTGGAACTCGCCCCTCCGAAGGTTTTTGTTTTCTGAACCAAACGGTTGTGGTTGTCGTACGCATAAACGGTTGAGCCGCTGGCGTCGGTCATGTTGGTGCGCAGGCCGAGCACGTTGAACGCAAAGGTGACGGGCGGTTCGCCGCGCCGCGAGTCTGGAATCTTGGCCACCAACCGATTCATCTGGTCGTATTGGAAAGTGGTGGTGTAGCCATTGAAATCGGTATGATTCGTCAACTGGCCGCCAATGTTGTAGGCGTAGATTTCAACCTGATTGCCGGGCAAAATGCGTTTCACGCGCCGGCCCATTGAATCGTATTCAAACCTGGTGGTGTGCAGGTTCGCATCGGTCTGGCTAATTTGCTGGCCTAGTTCGTCATAGGTATAGCTGGTCACGTAATCCATCGCGTTTGTCACAGCCGTCAGGAGTCCCAGCGAGTTGTAATTAAACGTCTTCACCTTGGCGGCTTGATCTTTTTCATATGTGTGGCGACCCAATGCGTCAAACGACGTCTTTTGTGTGGTCCCGTCGGCAAGCAAGGTCTGCACAGGGCGGTTGAGCACATCGTAGACGGACGTGGTGTTCCGTCCCAAGGCATCCATGGAATTTGTACGGTTGCCGCTGGCATCGTAGAATTTGTGGCTCACCTGGCCCAGCGCGTTGGTCACCGCCACTTTGCGACCCGCCAAATCATAACCGCGGAAGGTTTTGTTGCCATTGGCATCGCTGGAAGCAACCAATTGACCAGCGCGGTCGAAATAATTCGTCAGAGATGTACCATCGTTGTCGATGGTATGAATGAGCCGTCCAACGGGGTCATATTCATAGCGGGTAACCTGACCGACGCGATTGGTGGAGGCGATACGTTTCCCTTCTGCATCGTAGGCACTGCATTCGCTATAGCCGTCGGGATAAACGGTCCGGGTCACGCGGCCGAGTTCGTCATATTCCACCGCCGTGTGCCGGCCAAGCTGGTCAATGGTCTCGGCGGGCTTGCCAATGGCGTTGTAAATCGTTTGCGCGGACGAACCGTCCGGGAATATGGAGTTGGTCAGGCGGCCTTGCGCGTCGTATTGGAACTGGACGGTGAGCGTCTGAATCGCCGGCGGGACGCCAGCGCTCCCAGGAATAGTGCGCGTGGTGGTTTGCTGCAACAGATTTCCGTTGGCGTCGTATTGATAATCGGTTTCATGGCCGAGCGCGTCCTGTTCGGCGGCAAGGCGCCCTACCCCGTCATAGGCATAGGTCGTGACCTGGCCAAGCGCGTTGGTCATGGCGACCTGCAGGCCGTTCTTGCCGTAGGCAAAAGAGGTCGTCCCCTCCAACGCATCACGTATCAGGACCAAATTAGCGTTGGTGTCGTAGGTGTTGTTGATGGTATGGCTAAGGGGGTCGGTAATGCTGGTGACGCGCCGACGTATGCCGTAGGTGAAGTGCGTGGTATGACCGAGGGGATCGGTGGCGGTGATGCGATTGTCGAGGTCGTCGTAGGTGTAGCTGTTGGTGCGGCCCAGCGCGTCGACGGCGGTGAGCTGGTTGCCGTTTTCGTCGTACGTGGCAAATGTCTCGGCGTTATTGGCATCGATCGCGTGAACCACGTTGCCGCGGTTGTCGTAATCGCTGATGGTCACCTGACCGAGGCGGTTGGTGACGTACTCGCGGTTGTTCGCCAAGTCGTGGCCGTAACTGATGGCCTTGCCAAACGCATCCACATTTCCAACCAGCCGTCCGTCGGCGTCGTATTCGTTTTGCACCGGGGTTATGCCGCGCGCATCGGTGATGCTGGTCAGATAGTGCGGGAAGCTGGCGTTGGTGTAGGCAAAGCCGTTCGTCTGGCCGGCACGATCAATGAAGGTGACCAGGTTGTTGTTTGTGTCGTACCGGTAAGTCAGGGAATTGCCGGCAACATCGAGAATGTTGGTGATCCGGCCAAGCTCGTCGCGCTGGAAGGCGACGCTGACTGAATGTGCCACCTCACCCTGGCCCTCTCCCCCAGAGGCGGAGAGGGAATTCAGTGAATTAGTCCAGGTCAGACCATTGGTGCTGATGATCAGCGTGTTGCCGTTCGGGTCGGTGACGCTCTGCAAGCCCTCGATTTCATCGATAAGGTAGCGGTAGCCCTCCGCCGAGGTGTAACGGAACAGCGTCGGGTAACGAAGCATGTCTTCCTCGGTCACCACCTTGTGATTATTCGGATCCATCGAATCAATGAAATTATTCAGGTCGTACAGATTGGCCGTGCTTGGAATGCTGCCGGCAAAGAAAAGAAACGATCCGTTATCATCGTCGATGGATGCCGGTTCCAGCGTGCCGTGGGTGTTGCCGATGGGCGTGAAATTCCATTGCGGATAGAAGATCGGGAACAGCCATTGATCGAGCGGATTGGGATTGAACTGGAATTTCTCCACTCGCCCATCCGGGAAGGTGATGGTGACGAAGCGCGGATTGCCCGAGTCGAGATGATACGTCAGCGACAAATCATCCGCAGTGCCGGTGGTGTATTGATCCCAGTTGCGGCCCAACGGACGGTTCTTCTGGAGCCGGATATTGCGGATATCCATGGTCCAGCCGGCGCCGAAGTCGCCCTGGATGCCGGCGGCGGCGGCGCGGCTGTCGTAGGTGCGCGTGATTTGGAGCGGCAAGCCGGCAACCGGGACGGAGAGGTCGTTAAACGAGATGGTGAACTGGCCGATCTTGAGGTTTCGGTCGAAGATGACCGTGATGGGATCGGTGGTGGAGGTGCGTTCGGAGATGTCCGTGGCGGTAAGACGCAATTCGTAAATGCCGTTGAGGGCCAACGTGGGATCGAGAACGCCGAGCGGCCCGTTGTCGACCGTGGTTGTCCCGGCGGCGAAGGCAATCCAGTCGTTCGTGCCCTCCGGCGTCTGGAGCCGGTACTGGAGTTGATACGACTGCAGGATGGCGCTGCTGACCGTGCCGATCACGTTCGTGGGCGAGGTGATGATGTCGCCGTCCAGCGGCAGGTTGATCTGGACCACCGGCGGCTGGGTCGGGTCATAGACCGTCACGTTCACGTCATCAGTGCTGGTGAACTCGCCGTCGCTGGCGGCCAGGCGCAGGGTGTACGCACCCGAGCTGGCGAACACGGCGTGATAGACGCCGTTGACGGCGTTGAAGCTGACGGATCCAGGACCGCTGACCACCGACCACTTGATTTCCAAGGTCCCGTTCGGCAAACTGTCATCCGTGACGCCGGCATCGAGGATGGCAACACCGGGGAGCACGATGGATTTATCCGGGCCGGCATTCACCTGCGGCGCGGTGTTCACGCCGGGCAAGGCGGTAATGGTGATGTCGTCAAAATTGGTGAACTGCGTGTCACTCGCAGACAAGCGCAGCACATAGGTGCCGTTGGCGCTGAAGGTCGCCGAAGCGAAGGCGTCGAAGTAATCCACGTCCAGCCAGGGAGTGGAGTTGGTTGAGAGTTGAGGGTTGAGCGTTGAGAAGTCGCTGAACGTGACGTTGCCGGGGCCGCTGACCTTGGTCCATTGGTAGGAGAGCGGATAGCCGAGCGGCAGGCCGTCATCCAGGACTGCGCCGCTGAGCAGGGCTGCACCGGGCCGGGTGATGGTCTGGGCAGGGCCGGCATAAACGGACGGCGGCTGGTTGGTCGGCTCGCTAACGGTGATGGTGATCGGGGAGGCGGAACTGAGCTGGCCGTCGCCGGCGCTGAGTTGCAGCACATAGGTTCCCGCGAGATAGAAGGTGGCGGTGGTGTTGGTTTGCGCGGCATTGCTGAAGCGGATCACGCCCGGGCCGCTGTTGATGCTCCACAGGGTGGTCAGCGTGCCTCCCGCCGGCAGGCCGTCGTCAGCAGCCGTCCCCTGCAAGGCGATGGGGTAACGCGTGGTGGCGGTACGGTCGGGGCCGGCGCTGACTGTCGGCGGCTGGTTGCCCTGATAAAGGTCGAAGGCGGTGACGGCCACCTGACCGGTGGTGGAGACTTCACCGTCGTTGGCGACCATCTGGAGCACGTAGTCACCCGAGGCAGAGAAACTGGCAACGGTCGAGACGTACGGGAAATTATTGACCGGTTGCGTGAAAGTTGCCGTGCCCGGACCGCTGGCGAGCGACCACCGGGTGGTCAGTGTGCCCCCAACCGGCAGGCCGTCGTCCACCACCACACCGCTGAAACTTGCGGCTGTGCCCACCGCCACGGGCGCGGCTGAGTTCATGAACACCTGGGGCGGCTGGTTGGCAAAGTAGGCAACATGGATGATGACGTCGGCGCTGCTGGTCAAAACGCCGTCACTGGCAGTCAGGCGCAGGAGGTAGTCGCCCGTGACATAAAAACTGGCCGTGGTGTGCAGCGAAGTGCTGTCGGCGAAGTCCACCTGATAAGGGCCGCTGACCACGCTCCAACCATAGGATAGGGCGCCCGACAGAAAGGGGCCGGCGCCGGGCACGCCGTAATCGGACACCACCCCGTTCAAGGCGGCGGTCTGCGGCAAAATGATCGTCTGATCGGCGCCGGCATTCACGACCAGCGTCTTTGTGGGGTCATAAACCATCACGGTCAAATCGCTGCTGTTGGTCAGGATGGAATCGTTGGCGGTCAGGCGCAGGACATAGATGCCTACGGCGTCAAATGTTGCACTGGTGGCGGGCGCCGCGGCATCCGCAAAGGTGACATTGCCCGGACCGCTGACCAGGTTCCAGGCGGCGGTGAGGGTGGCATTGGCGGGCAAAGCATCATCCGTCACCGAACCGTTCAAGGTCACAGTGGGATGCTGGATGGGAAGGCTCAGGGCCGGGCCGGCGTCCACCCGCAAAGGATTGGCGGACGAGAGCACGGTGATGGTAACATCGTCGGCGCCGAAACCAGAATAGTTGGATGCCTGCAGGCGGAGCACATAAACGCCCGGCTTGGAGAAATGCGCCGTGGTTTGCGGCAACCATGATTGGTCAAATGTTACCGTGCCCGGTCCGCTGATCTGCTGCCAGCCGACGGCGGCTTCGGAGCCAAGATAGCCGGTGGAACCATCGAGAACCGCACTGTCGGGCAGGATGATGGTCTGATCCGGGCCGGCATTCACGGCGATGACATGATGTCCCAGCGCCGGGTTGCCGACGAGGATGGCGACCTCGCTGGAAACTGAAAATTCCGAATCATCCGCCACCAGGCGCAACCGATAATAGGCCGGTGCTCCGTAATCCATTGGCGGGTCCGGGAAAGTGACGGTGGGGGTGAGCGAATTGGTATAATCAAAGATCACCTCCCCTTCAGCCTGGACAACTTCCCAGTGATGACTCAAAGTCGCGCCGGACGGCAAACCGTCGTCCGTTACCGCACCATGGAGCGCGAGACTGTTGGTCGGCAACAGGATGATACACGACAGCCCGGCAGCCACCGTCGGCGGCTGGTTGACGGGTTGCACAACACGAATCACGACATAATCCTCCGTGACCAACGAGCCGTCGTCCGCGCGAAGGCCCAGCACATAATCACCGCGGTCGCTGAAGGTGGCCGTGGTATCCAGGGCAGTGGGATCGCCAAACGTCGCGGAACCGGGGCCGCTGATTTGCGTCCAGGCATGGTTGAGCACGCCATTGGGCAAACCGTCATCGGAGACGGTCCCCTGCAATTGCGCCACATTCCCGGAGTCCAGTGTTTGATCCGGTCCGGCGTCAACCGCCGGAGGTTGATTGCCGCCGGGCGGGCTGACCACGGTAACCGTTACCTGGCCCACGGATTCGAGTTCCGAATCGGTCGCGCGCAATTGCAAATTGTACTGGCCGATGCTGCTGAACACGACGGTCGTGGACAGGGAAGCAGGATCCGAAAACTGGACGGTGGCGGGGCCGTCAACAAATTCCCACGTGGTGGTCAACCCGGCAGCTGGCAGTCCGTCGTCCATGGCCCATCCCTGCAATACCACGGGGGCTCCGCGCAGGACTGTGCGAGGCGGTCCAGCGCTGACCGTTGGCGGCTGGTTGCCGGTGGCCGGACTAACAGTAATGACGACATCGTCGCTGGCGCCGGTGGCGAAGTCCAAGGCGCTCAAGCGCAACACATAAGTACCGGGAACGGCGAAATGGGCGATGGTCTGCGGGTTGAAGCCATCCTCAAACGTCACTGTCGCCGGGCCGCTGACCTGTTGCCAGCTGGCGTAGTACCAGCCATAGGGCTGGGTGTCATCCGACACGGCCCCGGCCAATTGTGCCGCCTGCGGCAAAGTGAGGGTCTGGTCGGGCCCGGCATCCACCACCGGCGGCAAGTCGCCGGAAGCCGGGTTGGCCACCCAGATCACCGTGGTGGCGGAATTGGTCAGTTCGCCGTCACTTGCCGTGAGCGTCAGATCATACTCCACACCAAAATCGCCGACGACCGACGCGGCGTCATCGAAGGTCACGGTTGGGTTAAGGGAATTGCTGTCGCTGAACGTGACCGGTCCGCCGTAGGCAACGCTCCACTGGTAAGTCAGCGCGCCGCCCGCCGGCAGGCCGTCATCGGACACCACCCCTGCCATGTCGGCGGTATTGGTGGACAGATAGATTGTGCGCCAGGGTCCGGCATCAACGACTGGCGGATGATTGGGATAGGGGGTGACGGTGACAGTGACATCCGCGCCGTTGGCATATTGGCCGTCATCCGCGGTCAACCGCAGGACATAGGTGACGGGATACCCAAAATAGACGTCACTATTGAGCGAACCGGCATTGCCAAAGCTGGCCGGGCCCGGGCCGCTCACCTGCGACCATGAGTGGTTCAGGACTCCGTAGGGCAATCCATCGTCAGTCACTGAACCCGCCAATGTGAGCGAATGAAAGGCGGAGACGGTCTGTGGCGGCCCGGCAGCCACCACCGGCGGATTATTGCCATAACGAATGCCGATGGCGGGGTCATAAACATTCAGGGTCACTGAGTCCGCATTGGTCAGTTCCGAATCGGTGGCGCTCAACTGCAACACATACTGGCCGATGTTGGTGAACAAAACGGTGGTGGCCGGCGCATTGCTGTTTCCGAAAACCACCGGTCCGGAGCCGCTCAACACCGTCCACGCGGACGCCACCGGCACGCCCGCCGGCAGGCCGTCATCGCTGACGGTGCCGTTCAACGGGACCAGGGTGCCGAGCGGAACGTAGCGGGTTGAACCGGCATGGACCAAAGGAGCCTGATTTGCGCCGTCCGGCGGGTTCACGATGACGAACAGATGGTCCGTGGCCAGATCGCTCCACCCACTCCCCCACCACTGGAACCATTCCTGATCCAGTTCAAATTGCAGTTCATAAATCCCGGGCGTGTCAAAACCGGCGGCGGTGGACAGTGAGTTGGGATGCGCAAACGTGACCGTCCCTGGCCCGTTCAGGACGCTCCAAAGGACTCGGGTATTATCGATCGGGTAATTGGTGATCACAACACCGTGGAGCGTGGCGACGGCGGGAAGAACGATGTGTTGTTCCGGGCCGGCTATCACCATCGCCGGCTGGCCCGGATCCGACGTGACCACGTGCATCGTGACGTCCGCGCTGCTGGACAGTTGCGAGTCGGAGGCCGTCAGCCGCAGGACATAAGTGCCAACCTGCGGGAACCGGACGCTCGTGTCGTGAGAAAGCACGTTGGCAAACACAACCGGCCCGGGGCCGCTCGCTTGACTCCAGCACCAGGTCAGGGTGCCGGCGGTGGGCAGGCCATCATCACTTACATTGCCATGCAAGCTGGCGGAGTTCGGTTGCGCCACGGTGCCCTTGTCAGCCCATGCCTGTACGGACGGGGCGGAATTACCATCCAACACCTGGAGGGTGACATCGCTGTGCGTGGTGAAGATCGTGTCATTGGCCGACAGGCGCAAAACGTAAGTGCCCGTCCGGGAGAAGGTCACGGCGGTTTCCGGATCCGATGGGTCATCAAAGGTGACCGTGCCCGGGCCGTTGACAACGGTCCATTCCTGCTCCAAGGGCATTCCTTCAGGGAGCCCGTCATCACTGACGTTCCCGGTCATGATGACGGCTTCGCCCAGGCCGACCACCTGGTTGGAGCCGGCATCGACCGCGGGCGGGAGGTTGCCGTGGACGACGATGGTGGCTTCGTCCAGGGTGGTAAACTCGGTATCATTGGCCGAGAGCCGCAGGACGTAAGTTCCAGCTTTGCTGAACGTGGCCGTGGTGACGGGATTATTCGGATCGGCAAAGGTCACTTCGCCCGGCCCGCTGACCTTGTTCCAAACGGATGACAGGACGGACCCGACGGGCAGACCATCATCGGTCACCTTACCGTTCAGATAAGCGCAACGCGAAGGCAGCGGCGGGTATTCCCAATACGCCATATGGGTGGCCAGCTGGCCGTCCACATGATTGAAACCGCCCGCCAGGTAAATACCATTGGGACTTACGGCAATGGCCCTGACCGAACTGTTCGGGCCGCTTTGTCCCAGTTCATACCATCTTTGGCCATCCCAGCGGAGAGTAAACGACGGCGGCAGGTTGCTCACCACCAGATAATCGCCGGCAACGTAAACATCCCGTCCGTATGTGGCAATGTCCGTCCCATCCACGCCGACTCCGCCGCCCATGCCCGACCAGTTGGTTCCATCCCATTTGGCGATCCCGTTCACGGTCTGGCCGCCCGCCTGGCTAAAAGCACCGACGACATACAAATTGCCCTCGTAGTCCATGGCCATGTTCTGGGGCGCGGGACGGTAGTAATAATCCCATTTGACATAACCGCCGCTGACGCCGGCGCCCAAAGGACACCAATTGGTGCCGTCCCATCTGGCGATATTGTGGGCAACCCCGGTGGGAGTTTCGAAATCAAAGGGGCCGCCAATGTAGACTTCACCATGGTTGCCGACGAACACGCAGGTAAGCCAGCCACCTTGCTGATAAATCGGCATCAAATCCCCCAAGGTTCCCCAGTTGCCCCCATCCCAGATGGCCAGAAAGGCATAGATTGGCATCGAATCAACATCGGGAGTGTAAACATTGGTCGGCATGTAATTATACCAGTTCGGGTCAGACCAACCGGCAGCCCCATTGTAAACGCGGGAATAAGTCGGCTTAAACAAAGTAACACCCAATTCATACACCTTGTTGGAAGTAGCCAGGAGTTGCCCCGCACCATAGTAGGGAATCGCACCAAAAACCCCCCAGGTATCCCACTGGGTTCCCGTCCAGCGCAACGTCTCCTCCATCGCGTCAGGGTGTCGTGCAGCCAGGAACCCGCCATTGATGAAGACTTCATCGCCGCGCGACGTGTTGCAAGAGACGGCGGAACCGTTGCCGTAAAATCCCGGCTCGCCACCCACCGCCACATACCCATAGATGGGGCCGCCCGGATACAATAATCCCGGATCATACAATCCGGACCAGTTGGTGCCGTCCCATTTGCCCACACTGCCAATGAAATTGGTGCCGGAAGTGGTAAACGATCCGGAAGCAAACAGGTATTTACCACTCCAGGAAAGACCATGTTGAGGGACGTAGTTCCACCAATCGTCGGCTCCCAAGCCGGGCTGGCCGATGGAATAGTTCCAATGCGGCACGCTCAACAATGACAGCGCCAGCTCCACTGAAGGATTCGTCGGCATCAGGCCGCCGGCAATCAGCGCATCCGGATCCGGCACCACGATGGTCTGGTCCGGCCCGGCATCCACCACCGGCGGCTGATTGTACGGATAAACGGTGACGGTGACATCGCTGCTGGCGCTCAAGGCGGAATCATCCGCCGTCAAACGCAGCACATACGTGCCGGTGGCGCTGAAGGTGGCGTCCGTAACCGGTTGAGAGTTGGTGGTTGAGGGTTTTGAGAAAGTGACCGCGCCCGGGCCACTCACCACGCTCCAACTGACCGTGACCGCAGCACCCTGGGGCAAACCGTCATCGGTGACGGTGCCGCTCAGGGTGGCCCGATTCGTCAAGCCGATGACCTTGTCCGGCCCGACGCTGACGACGGGAGCTGTGTTCATCGCCGGGGTGCGGACCGCGACCTTGACCTCGGCATAACTGCTCAAGGCGGAATCATTGGCGGTCAAACGCAACACGTAATCACCGGCCGCGCTGAAGGACGCCGTCGTGTTGGTCGAACCAGGGGTGGAAAAAGCAACGCTGCCGGGGCCGCTGACCTTCGACCAGCCCAGGGTGAAGAGGCCGCCTGCGGGCAAACCGTCATCGGTGACCGAACCGGTCAGATTTGCCCCGGCTGGCAAAACCACCAGCTGTTTGGGGCCGACATGAACCACTGGCGGCTGGTTGGCCGACGTCACCGTAATCATAGTTTCCGCGCTGTTGGTCGCAAGGCCGTCCGTGACCACCAGACGGAGCACATACGTTCCCACCATGCTCAAATGGACTGAAGTTTGCGGATTGTACTGGTCATCGAACGACAGCTGTCCCGGTCCGCTCACCAGGATCCATACCGCGGCCAAACCGCCGACCGCCGGCAGGCCGTCGTCCTGAACCGAACCCTGGAGACTGATGCTTTGTCCGGATTGAACGGTCTGGTTGGGGCCGGCATCCACCGTTGGCGCCTGATTCAACGAGATGGTGACGTCCGCCGCATTGGTGGCCAACGAATCGTCCGCCGTCAATCGCAGCACATACACTCCCGGCAGGCTGAACGTGGCGGTGGCCGCAATTTCATTGGTCACCGCTGTTCCCGCCAGATCGTTAGTCTGCAAGACCGGTTCAAAGCTGACCGCGCCCGGTCCGCTGACCAGGCTCCAACGGCTGGTCAATGTTCCCCAGGGCAGCCCATCATCCACCACCGTGCCCGACAACGACACCTGGTTGGTTTCGGAAACAATCTGGTCCGGACCGGCATGCACCACCGGCGCGGCATCCATCGTGATGTCCACGTCGCTGGATTTCGTGAATACCGTGTCGCTGGCCGTCAAACGCAGGACGTAAACCCCCGTCTCACTGAACGTGACCGTGGCGTTGGCATCGTTGGGATCATCAAAGGAAGCGGTGCCCGGGCCGGAAATCTGACTCCAGCCCACGGACAAGGTGCTGCCGGACGGCAATCCATCGTCAGTCGCGGTTCCAGCCAGAAACACCGGCGATGGGAACAGATTGGTTTTAGAATTTCCAGCACTGACGGAGGGTGGCTGATTCACCTGCACAACAACCACCGTGAACGTTTGGCTGCCGCTCAACAGTGGCACACCGTTGTCGGTTACCTTCACGGTCACAATATTCGTGGACGGATCTTGCAGTTCACTCGGTGTCCACGCGATGACGCCAGTGCTTGGATTAATCGTCATACCCGCAGGCGCGGCAGTGAGGCTGTACGTGAGTATGTTCAGCGGGATGTCGGCGTCAGTGGCCGAGATAGTTAGCATCAATGGAGCTCGATCGAGCACAGTCTGGTTCGGAATCGCCGCCAGGACGGGCGCCTGATTCACCTCGGTCACAACAACCGTGAACGGCTTGTCATCGCTGAGTGCTGGATTGCCATTGTCGGTGACCGTGACCGTAACCAGATTGGTCGAGGGACCCTGGGCCTCGGTGGGAGTCCAGGAGATAACACCGCTGGACGGATTGATGGACATGCCAGCCGGTGCGGCAGCAAGGCTGTAGGTCAACGTGTTTGCCGGCAGGTCAACATCTGTGGCGGCAACAGTCAGCGTCAACAGGGTTTGTTCGGGAACAGTCTGCTCGGCAATCGCGGCGAGGACGGGCGCCTGATTCACCTCGGTCACAATAACCGTGAACGTTTTGCTGTCGCTCAGCGCAGGGTTGCCATTGTCGGTGACCGTGACGGTAACCGGGAACGCGCCCGGACCTTGTGCTTCTGTGGGCATCCAGGTGATGAGGCCGCTGAATGGATTGATGGACATTCCAGGCGGCGCGGCGGCAAGGTCGTAGGTCAATGTGTTTGCCGGCAGATCCACGTCAGTGGCGACTGCGGCCAGGGTCAAGAGGGTTTGTTCAGGCACAGTCTGATTGGGAATCGCGGCCAGAACGGGAGACTGGTTCACCTCAGTTACGATGACCGTGAACGTTTTACTGTCGCTGAGCGCGGGACTTCCATTATCAGTGACCGTAACCGTAACCGGATTTGTCGAGGGGCCCTGGGCTTCGGTGGGAGTCCAGATGATGACGCCGCTGGCCGGGTCGATGGACATGCCGGCCGGTGCGGTGTCGAGGTTGTAGGTCAGGGTGTTGGCGGGCAGATCCACGTCGGTGGCCGTAGCATTCAAGGTGAGCGTGGTGTCTTCCCGAACGGTTTGGTCGGCCAGCGCCCCCAGGATGGGCGCATCATTCACCGGCTGGATGGTCAGCGTGATGATGGCCGGCAGGGAGTTGGTCTGGCCGTCGTTGGCCATGAAGGTGAAACTGTCGCTGCCATTGTAATTGGTCGCCGGCTGATAGACCAAATTGGGCGGCGTGCCGGTGAGCGTGCCGTGCGTGGGTTGAGTCGCAATCAAATAGGTCAGCACGTCTCCGTCCACATCCGTGGCGGTGAGGGTGAGGCTGAGCGGCAGATCCTCATTGTTCGTGCAGGACAATGCGTTGGCCACCGGCGCGTCGTTGACCGGCAGCATCGTGATATTCACCGATGCCGGCATGGAATTGGTATGACCGTCATTGTCGATGAAAGTGAAGCTGTCCGGGCCATTGTAATTCTCCGCCGGAGAGTAAACCAATTGCGGCGGCGTTCCGTGCAGCGTGCCGTGGGAAGGCAAGCCAATCACCGTGAAGGTCAGCGCATCACCGTCCACGTCCGTGCCGGCCAGCACGATGTTCGTGGCCGTGTCTTCCAGGGTGACCACGGTCTGTGGCAGCGCCACCGGCGCATCGTTGACCGGCCGGATGATCAGGGTGACCGATGCCGGAGCGGAATCCAGGGAACCGTCATTGACCTTGAAGGTAAACCCGTCATTCCCATTGTAATTGGTGGCCGGCCGGTAAAGGAGATTGGGGGCGACGCCGCCGAGGGTGCCATGCGCCGGCTGGGCAACGATGGCAAACGTCAGAGAATTGCCTTCGACATCTGCGCCGCTCAGGGCAATCGCCGTCGGAATATCCTCGTCCATGGTCACCGTCTGCGCGTTGGCCACCGGCGCATCATTCACCGGCTGGACCGTGATCGAAACGGTTGCCGACACCGAGTAAGCCTGTCCGTCATAGGCGCGGAAGGTGAAGCTGTCAGTGCCGTTATAATTGTTGGTGGACGTATACGTCAGGTTCGGCGGAGTGCCCGCCAGTGCGCCATGCAATGGCGGCGTCACCACCTGAAAGGTCAGGGAATTATTCTCCACATCGCTGCCGGTAAGCAGGATGCCCAGGGGCGTATCCTCGGGCGTGCTGAGACTTTGCGGCAGGGCCGCCGGCGCGTCATTCACCGGCGTCACCGTGATGGAGACCGTGGCCGCCGCCGAGTTCGCCTGGCCATCGTTCACCTGGAAAGTAAAACTGTCCGCACCATTGAAGTTGGTGGCGGGCCGATAGGCCAGATTGGGCACCGTGCCCGACAGCGTGCCATGGACCGGCTGATTTAAAACGGCGTAGGTCAAGGTCGAGCCGTCCGCATCAGTGCCAGTCAGTGTGATATTCAGCGCGGTATCCTCGGCCACCGACAGGTTCTGGTTGTTGGCCACCGGCGGCTGGTTGGCGGCTCCGCCCGCCCGGATGATGCCGCCGCCATTGACCGTGAGCCGATCGCATTGCACGGTGCCCACCAAGAGCCCGTTGGCATCAACAATCACCGTGCCCGCCGGCACCGTCAGGTTGCCATAAATGGTGCAAGCGCTGTTGAGGGTGAATCCCCCGCTGGCGACCTGGAGCTGCAGCCAGGAGGGATGATTGGTGGCACCCAGGATCCCGTTGGCGGAAAAGCCGTTGGCCACCGTCAGCACAATGGGACCGATCACATCGAGACGACAGACGCTGTTCAGGTTCAGGTTTTGAACATTGTAGGTGGCAGGCTGGGTCGCGCCCGCCACGCCCAGCGTGAAGCCGCTGCCGCTGCCGGCGGTAAAAGTGCCGTAAGTCCCGGCCGGTATGGACACCTGGCCGACATTCGCATTGAGCGTCAGATCACGGAGCGTGCTGGCGCTGCCAATGGATTGGCCCGGGCTGCTGATGGTCACGCTCCGGGTGCCGGCAGGCTGCGGCGGAGCCGGGACCGTGGGCAGGGTGACCGGATTGATCCGGGAATGGACATAGCGGAGCGAGCAACCGCTGTTCAACGTCAGATGATAACCGCTGGGCGAACTGCTGCCGCTCCCGATGATCGTGCCGGAATAGCTGGGCTGCCCGTTGAGCACCAGGGACGGCGTGCCCGGCAGCAGCAGGTCGCCGGTCAAAACGAACCCGCTGTTGACTAGCAGATCCTCACCTAGCAATTGCTGCAAGGAGCCTTCAATCCGGCCATTCAATGCGGGCGCATGGCGCACCGTAGCCAAGAGATTGGTTTGCAGCGTTTGGGCTGGCGCTGAAACAGTTAAAGCCGTTATGGCAAGCCAAAGGAAAATACGTCCCGGAAGACACCACATCTCGACAGTTTTCATAAACATCCCGTTACATCAAATCTATTTTGACAATTCAACCATCCTTGAAGAGCCATTCAACTGCCGCACGCCTTCTGAGGAACATACGACCACCTATAGGTAGTACCATTGATTTAAGCACAGCGGGGCCGAAAGTTCCAACAGGGTTTTGAGTCTTTAGAGAGTTTTCATTTTCGGTAATGATCTCAAGTAGTCAAAAAGTCATTCTTAAACGGAACAAGCAACACCCTTGGATCGAGTGCGTAAGATTTGTTAAAATTCACAGGCGCTTCTTCTATCCCCCCCCCCTCCTTCCCCCAACTCCCCAAATTCAAATACATGCGTTTCAATTCCATCGGGAAATTCCGGCTGTTATAAAAACCGCGGAAATGGTACGAAGCAGGAAATGATTGGATGACGCCTTAAAAGCTGTCCAACACGATATCGAATTAGATTGTTAGGCGACTCAGGGAAGATGTAATACTCTTCATGTTGCCAAGAGAGAGTGGGGCACTCCAAACCTGCGTGACAAAACGTTACACGGGAATTGAAAACTGATTGAATCAGGAAGGCCGATGAGAAAAAACGTATTATTGACCGCCTTAGCTACCGCGGGATGGATGGGGTTGAGTCTTGGTAATCTTCATGCCGCATTCGTCAACACCAATGCCTTTGTAATTCAATTCAGCCTTACCGCCGTCCTTGCCGGAAACGTGACTACAACCACCAACTCAAATGGCACAATCACGACGGTAAAAGCCCAAAAGGTAAGAATTACCTCCAAGAATATTTTGAATGTGCTGCATTCGGAATTTGGCGGTCCCGCGTTCCCGACCGGGGCGCAGTTGGTTTTCAATAATCACTCCGGTCCCGAGGGAACGGGGTTTGCCGTGGCCGACAAGAACGGCAACGTCATACTGAATGTCTCGTCCAATCTCATGGACAGCAGCTATTTGTTTTATCTCACCAATCTATTGGCGCCCACGACCTTGGTCACTGGTAAATTCTTCGATAACACGACGAACCTCAATACCGTTAGCATCGAAACCGCCTATTTCTCGGACGAAACCATATTTTACAAGGATGCAGCCGGTAATGACTTCCACGTTAGCGGGCTGGCCACCGCCAAAATAATCGAGCTGCAGACCCCCATGGGCGGTACATATAAGAAGGTGACCCTGGTGATTCCGGTTTCGGGCGCGGGAAAGATATTGAATCCGAGCGACAGCCACTACGACGATGCTGTTTTGACTGGCACTGTCACCTTCGCCGGGAAAAATATTTTCTTGTAAGTTACTCAAAGCCCTGCCGAGCCGACCTTTCCGCCATAATCCTGCACGTCGGTCCGAAGACGGACGGGACCAGGTGAATTTGTTTGTCCCCCGCAATTTCAACCAGCCCCTGACTTCATTTGTCCCATCCGTCTCATCCGTCCCAGCCGCAATATTGGTTCGCTAACGCTCAACGAAATGTCAGTTCGCGCTGCATTACTCGCCGGTGCGGCTCGCACTTCGCGTGCTCAATAACCTACGCTGCGCCAATACGTCGTACGTCGTCCCATTTCCCGGCTGCATGTCCGCGTGCGATATGCCTGTTCGCTCATGCCCTCGCAGACCGCTAACGCGGCCTGCTGGCGGGCACCGGGCCGCCCGCACTGATATGAACGTCACGCTCGGCGGCCCTTTCGCTTCCCCGCGCACGCGACCTGGCTCCTTGGTAATCGTACGGTTCTTGTGCATTCCAACCATTCAGGTAACCGAACGATTTTCGGCGCGGGGACAGGCATTGAACGCTCGTCGCTGCGCTCCTCGCGAGGGCGAACCGTCGTTGCACTTCCGGTTCGCCTTTTTGGTTTCGGAGGTCGCGAGGCTTCGCCTACGACCCGGCAGCAATAGTCCCGGCTTCACCGAGCCGACGCTTGTGCTCGTGCCTCACACCAAGTGTCGGCACGGTTCCGCCCGCGCACGATGACTGACTCGCCGGTTTACAACCGCTCCACTCCAGTCGCTCCAGCCCTGCATTCCGCCGGAACAGCATCGGCTCCATGCCTGGCTTACGCTCCTTCGTTCCGACGGCCACAAACTGGCGAGACAGTCAGAACAGCTCGTGCGCGCCCCCGGAAAGCAAGAAGCCAGAGGTCGCGAGGCTTCGCCCGACCAAGACCGGCAATATGGCCGCGATGCTCCGCATATCGGCCAGGACAAGCAATAGCCCGCGATGCTGCGCACGGGCCGGTGGGTGCAGGTTCCACCTGCCAATACGGCGCGAGGCTCCGCCTGACGCCGAGGACGGGCAATAATCGCGGTGACGGGCTGCCCGACCCCGCTGGTAAAACAATATTGGTCTGAGACCCCGTCGCTGGACTCCGCGGCCTGCTGTCTCGGATTGCCATGATCGCCCCAAATCCGGCCATCATTCCGCTACGTTCCATCGGCGGGGACTCAGATTCGTGGCTTGCGCTGGCGCGACTGCGCCGGGAATGAGTCCAGCAGACCCGGCAAAATTGACGTTGGCTACGCGGCGGGGTTGGCATGAAGCACCAGCCGACGCTACACTTCTCACTGCGTTGCGAGGCTGGGCGCCGGCTTTGCTTCCGGGACATCACACAACACACATTGTCCGTTCGGTCATTCGGCTCAACGCCGTCCGCAAGGACCATTCCCACATAAATTCTTTTCGTGCCGACAACTCCCCGCGCTGCGGGACCCTTCGGCCCGGAATTTATGTCAGACAATGTGCCGTTGTGTGCTATCCCGCTGCTTCTCTGTCACGCTGACTGCTTCCCGGATCCCCATCCGGGCACGCGACCGCCCGTCGCGTGGCAGTCATCGCGCCAGTTCGCAGGCATCCTTCACGCCAACCCCGCCGCTCCGCTGGAGATGAAATTGGGCCGGGTCTGCAAACCCCAAAGCCCCCACCCATCCTCATTGCTCGCCTCCTTCCATCCCCAAGGAGGCTGCGCTATAAACGACACTGGACACGACGCCAGCACAGGCATAATGTCGAATCACGAAAAAGCATCGTTTCGGCTATGCGTAAACACTACCTGATTGTACTCATCGCCCCGTTACTTCTGGCTTTTGAGTTGTCGCCGGCACGGGATCTGACAAACAGTCCAGATTCCCAGCCGGGAAACCATGGCTACACTAATTGTGCTCAGGCCGTTAAGGCGCTTTACATGCAGGCATGGGTGACAACCAACAGCACCACGAATGCTGAGGCCGTTGCTGTGGCCTCGATTGTCGTAGCAAAGGATGGTCGTGTGGTTTCTGCAAAGATTGTCAAACCATCTGGAAACAAGCCGGTGGATGAATCCGTGCAGCAAGCGTTAAACAGAGTTAGCTTTCTTTTTCCGTTTGAGCCTGGTGCAAAAGTTGAACGCCGAGTTTATACCATCAATTTTGATTTGAGAGCGAAGCCTCGAGATCCAATTCATAGTCTTCATAATTAACTGCCATGCTACCCCCCGCCAATTTTCCCAGTCCCATTCAGTCAGATCGTTTCACTCGGTAGATAACACCACGGCATGCCGTTTCTGTCCCCGCGCGTAGCGCCGTGGCCAGACCGGCACGGTCTTCAGGTCGTGTTTTTTCTTCTCTGCGTTTCTCTCCGTCGCCCTCACTGCTTCGCCGCAAGACCAGCCCGCCCGCTCGTGGCCCCTTCTGAAGAGCACTTCCACGGGGGAGGGCTGGCGGCTCCGCTTTTAGTGAAGGGCGACGGACAGAAGACGCACAGCAGAGCAGAAAAAAAAAGACCATGAAAACAAATACACAGAAAAGCAAGTCAGGGCTCGAGAGCAGATCCGCACAATTGAGCAGCAACAACAACAGCACCGCAGCAGCTGAAGCGCCGAGCGCAGTTGCTGGTGGCCAGTCCGGCACGGACAAGCAAGACACCCGCCTTCCGATTGACACGGAAGCCCGGAAGAAAAACCGGACGTTGCCGACACCGAAGGTATTGCACCTGTTATTGACCAGTTTGCCGGACGTGTACCGCGTCGCCGAGGTGGTTGGCAAGTGGGTTTGGGTGACATTCAAGGAACAACCCGCCGCCGAGATTCGGCAGCAGTTGGCCCAGCTCGGTTTCCACTGGAACCGCGAGCGTCAGGCATGGCAGCACCCGTGCGGAGAGTATCGCTTGAGCAGCGTGCAGGACCCGCACGAGAAATACGCCAGCTACCATCCCTCCGACCATAAGACCACCTGACACCACCACGGGCACGGTGATTTGCCCGTGCGGCTCGCACCGTGCCCTACACACATTCAACAGACTTTCACCACACCTTTTTATGACCAACACCTACACCCTCCGCGCTGGCGACCTTGTCGAGTATGCTGGCCAGCACTGCCGAGTTATCCGCGTGACCGAGTCCGCCGCCGTTGTCGCGGTGGTTCAGAAGCCGCGCACCATCACGCCGCGCTTTGGCAAGCCGGTGACCTTTCAACCCGCGCCCAAGCTGGAGCGCATCAGCCCACAATCCGAAATCCCCATCCTTAACCGCTGACATTATGAACTCAAACGAATCACCATTTGGCCCCGTCATTTACAGCTACACCCGAGCGCAGGCCGTCGCCGACGGCGTGCAAGTGGACGTGAGCAAGACCGCGCAGGAAGCCGGAATCAAGTTCCCGATGTTCCTGACCCGCGCCGTGTTCGATGCCTACGTCGCCGTGCCGGAAGGCGTGACCGGTCAGGACGAAGCCGGGCGGCTCTGGGACATCGTCTGGATGACCCGCTTCGGCATCCTTCGAGCCCGCCCAGGTCAGGTGGCAGGTGCAGCTTGCACCCGGATCCCGGTTGCCCTGTACGTCCGCAACGACAACCAACGCGCCCGCCTCATCAAACTGATCGCCACCTGCGGCCCGCTCGACATTGACGACCCGCAACCCGCCATCACCGTCATGATGCCGGACGAGGATTGACCACCACCGGCGCACGGCTCGCCACCGTGCGCCCCTTTTCCATGAATCAAGACCTGCTGTTTTTTGAAGCCGAGGCCGTCGCCGCCGAGGCAGCGAAATGCGACGCGCAACGCGCCGCCGAGCAGCGCGAACGCGACGCCAAAGCCGCCGCCAAGGTTTTGTTGCAGGCCGCCCGCGATAAAATCAAAGCCGAGAAGCAGGCCAAGACGGAGGACTGGCGGCGCAAGACCTCACAGGCCCGAACCTACCGCACACCACACGAACACGCGCAATGCGGCATCCGCTGGTATTGCCGCAGCCCGAAGGATATTGCCACCGGCTGCTATTGGCACAATTGCCACGCCTGCGGCCAGCCGCTCATCTACACCTCCGACCCCCACGCCAAGCCGCAGGTCTGCAAAGCGGCGACCGCGTAAACCCGTCCCAAAAAAATCGCGGCTGACGCCTTGTGGTCGTCAGCCGCGCAGCCATGCTGTTTCTGCGCCTCCCGCCGGCCCAGACTCGCGCCAACCCCGAAACCTTTCGGGGCTGGACACACCGCCAGGGCAGTCCTAAAGTCAAATTCATGAAACCGGATATCTGATTAGGTGTCTTTGTACTATTCCACCATGATCAACAAGTTACTCCAGAAGATAACGGGGAAGGATGATTTGGAACGCGTGGCATACAAGGAAGATCTTGCCTTGCTCAATGCGCATCTGAAGAAGCGGCCGGTATTCG
>Ga0265338_10002529_pt1 | contig 27130 bp, 20 predicted proteins | sample 42126metaG_FD_193579 | JGI IMG/M metagenome (GOLD analysis project Ga0265338, IMG submission 193579) | Rhizosphere microbial communities from Carex aquatilis grown in University of Washington, Seatle, WA, United States - 4-21-26 metaG | ecosystem: Host-associated > Plants > Roots > Rhizosphere...
CTTTGGTTCGGCGGGCGCACCGGCCAGCTTCAGGATGGTGACCGGCATGCCCTGGGCGCCGGCGATCAGACCGGCGAGGCGCGCCGCCATCCGGCCTACCGCGCTTTGATCCGCCGCCAGCAGCAGCCGCTCCAGGCCGGGCAGGAAGCCCTTCTGGTCTATGGCCTCCCGGGCGATACGCGTCTCCTCTTCCTTGCTCATCGGCAGATTCTTGAGCGCGGCGCGCAGCATGGGCGGCATGGCCATGGTGGTGATCACGGCCATGGTCACGATCATGGTGTAGAGATTCTGGCTCAGCACCCCCATCGAGAGCCCGATCGAGGCCACGATCACCTCGGTCGAGCCCCGCGCGTTCATGGCGCAGCCCAGCGCAATGCCCTCGCGCCAGGAGAGCCGGCCGATCATGGCCCCGGCAAAGGCGCCGGAGAATTTTCCGATCGACGCGATGGCCACCAGAACGGCGGTCAGTGCCGCAAGGTGCCAGTCCTTGAGGATGGTGAGATCGGCGGCCAGGCCCGACATGCCGAAAAAGATGGGCATGAAGAAAGCGGTGATCATGCCGCGCAACTGGGTCTGGATATGGCCCGTGAGGATGGGCGATTCCCCGATCAGCACACCCGCCATGAAAGCGCCCAGCACGGTGCGCACGCCCAGAAGCTGGGTGATGCCGGCAAAGACACCCATGATCACCAGGATGGCGGTGATCACCGGAAAATCGCTGCGGAAATTGTCGTTGACCCAGCGGATGGCGCTGAAAACCAGCCAGCGCCCCGCGGTGAAGCAGAAGAGCAGAAACAGCGCCACGCCACCGACCGTCTCGGCCAGGCCCACCCAACTTACGCTCTGTGCGCCGCCGCCTGAACCAGCGCCCGCGATACCGAAAGTAATGGCGATGATCACCCAGCCGCAGGTGTCTTCCATGATGGCGGTGGCGACGATCACCTGGCCCAGATTGCGGCGCATGAAATTCATTTCCCGCACCACCATGGCGACGATTTTGATGGAGGAAATGGACAGCGCGGTCCCCAGGAACAGCGAGGGCACCAGCCGGCCGCTGGCGCCATCGAACAGGACCGCAGGACCGAACTGGCCCAGAAGAAAGCCGCAGGCAAAGGGAAAGGCGATGCCGCAAAGCGCGATGGCGATGGCAGCCGCGCCGGACTTCTTCACCAGCTTGAGGTCGGTCTCCATGCCCGTCAGCAACAGCAGCATCAGGATGCCGATCTGCGACAGGCCGTCGATCATGCCTTTCTGGCTCTCGTCCTTGGGGAAGATGAAGTGCTGGGCGGAGGGCCACAGCCAGCCAAACAGGGATGGGCCCAGGATGATGCCCGCCAGCAAGGTACCCATCAGCGCGGGCTGGCCGATCCGTTGCATGCCCTCGCCCAACACCCGGCCCACGATTAGCAGCAGCAGAACCTCGGCGACCAGGATGCCTTCGGCCTTGCCGCTGCCGCTGGCCCCGTTGCCGGCGGTGGCACTCTTCTTCTTGCCGGCATCCGGGGAAGCTGGACTTTTGTCATGGGCCTGTCCGCTATCGCTTGTCTGGCTCTGGCCATGCTGGGCCGGCGCGGCCAAAGCGGGAGACCAGGCTCTGGCGAGCTGGGCGGCGCCGAACAGAAGGATAAACCCCAGAATGAAGACCCAGGGGCCCGGAAGCGTACGAATAAGGCGCATCAAAATCTGCTTGAGAACAATTCTTGTCTCAATCAACGCGCGAGGAGGCCGCCCCGTGCCCGCTTGCCAGCCGCCCCCCAAAAAGCCAAGCTGCGCCGCGATTTTTGGGGAGAGATTCCATGAAGAAGACTTTGATCGGCGCGGCCGTGCTGCTGGCCTCCACAGCCGCTTTCGCCCAGTCGGGCGGCCAGATGGCGGTGCAGCAAGGCACCAACACCCAGAACTATGACATTCCGGCGGGCAGCAAGCCGCAAACCGTCATCATCACCACCCGTGACCTCAAGGACGGGGAGAGCACAGCTCCGCACATGCATTTCGGGGTGGAAATGACCCAGGTCGTGACTGGATCGTTTGAATGTTATGTAAAGGGCCTGCCGGTGATGAAGATCCCTACCGGCGGAAGCTTCGTGATCCCGCGCGAGGCGCCGCATGATTGCCGCCCGCAGCCCGGCAGCCCGCCGGTGCATCTGGCGGTGACCCTGGTAATCGACAAAGGCACCGCGCCGCGCACGCCCGTTACCGACGTTTTGATCCCGAAGTAGAGACAGGCTCCAGCCCGCCTCCCCTTCACGCGCCTCAGCGCGTAGGAAGGGGAGGTGGCCGAAGCAACGCGCAGGCGTCTTTGCATCGCAAAGACGCCAAGCAAAGTTGCGAAGGCCGGAGGGGTCCAAAAAACTTATGTGGCTGCTCTTCGCCTTTTCTGGCCCGATCCTCTGGGCCATTTCCACCCATATCGACAAATATCTGGTCGATAAATATTTCCGGCACAGCGATACCGCCGTGCTGATGGTCTTCACCGCCCTGCTCGGTGTCGTCGCCCTGCCGGTGATCTGGGCCTTCGAACCCAGGGTGCTGCAGCTCTCCGCGCTGGCGACCGTGGTGATGACGGTTTCCGGCGTCCTTTATATGGGTGCGATGCTGTTCTATCTGCAGGCCATCCAGAGCGAAGAAGCCAGCGTGGTGGCGCCGCTGTTCCAGGCCAACACGCTTTTCACCTTCCTGCTCGGCCTGATCCTGCTGCATGAACTGCCGCATTGGCCTCAGCTGGTCGGTGTCGTGTTGATCATAGCGGGAGCCATCGGCCTGTCGCTGGACAGGCGATTGCATATTTCCAGCTTCAAGCCGCGGCTGGTGCTGCTGATGCTGGCCGCCACATTCGCCGTGGCCCTTTCCGGGGTGGTGTTCAAGTTCTTCGCCGTGCATGACGAATTCTGGAGCACCACCTTCTGGACCTTTGTCGGCGAGGGCTTGTTCGGCGCCGCCATCCTGGCGATGCCGAAATACCGCCGGCAATTCCTCACCCTCTTCCGGCGCAATCCGGGCGCGGTGATCGGTGTCAACGCCGCCAATGAGCTGATCAATCTGGGCGGCGGCCTGGGCGTGCGTTACGCCTCCCTGCTGGCGCCGGTGGCGCTGGTTTCAGCGGTCTCGGCCACCACCACTTTTTTCGTCTTCCTGTTCGCCGTTCTGTTGACGGTGTTTTTCCCCAGGCTTGGACGGGAGGATTTGTCGGCGCGAAACGTCACTCAAAAAGCGGTGGGCGGTGTTTTGATCATGGCGGGTGTAGCCCTGGTCGAAGCTTTTGGCCCAAAAGGTTGAATGGACCGGCGTTGATTTTGCGGCGCTTTCATGCGCCACTCCGGCCCAATAAAACCAAGAACCGCCGAGGGGAAAGATGCGTAAAAACCTCATCTTGCTGGGTCTTTCGGGCCTGTTGGCGGCGGGCGCCGCGGCTGCCCAAGCCAGCCTGCCCTACTGGGCCTATCCTGTGCCCAAACCTGTCCCCGGCGCCGCCGCCCCCAAGCTGGACAACACCGTTCCCAAGACCCTGCCGGGCTCCAAGAAGCGCTTTACCGAGGCCGGTGTGAACGACCGCTTCAGTGTCCCGGACTGGTACCCCGCCGATCATCCGGCCGCGCCGCAGATCGTGCTGCATGGCCGCAAGCCCAACGTCTTTGCCTGCGGCTATTGCCACCTGCCCAACGGCCAGGGCCGGCCCGAGAACGCCTCGCTGGCTGGGCAGCCCGCCGACTATATCGTGAGCCAAGTGGCGGACATGCGCGAAGGCCACCGCAAATCCTCCACCGACAAGATGGGTTCCATCAACGGCATGATGGGCATCGCCAAGGCTTCCAATGACGCGGAGGTGCGCATCGCCGCGAATTATTTTTCCAAATTAAAATTCCACAAATGGATCAGAGTGGTGGAAACCGATACGGTCCCCAAGACCGAGATCTCCAGCCACAATATGCTGGTGGCGGCTAGGAGCGGCCGCGAGCCAATCGGAAAACGCATCATCGAGATGCCGGAAAATCTGGACCGCATCGAACTGCGCGATCCGCGCACCGGCTTTGTCGCCTATGTGCCCAAGGGCGCGGTCGCGCGCGGCAAGAAGCTGGTGGAATCCGGCGCAGGCGCCTTCCCTTGTGCCGCCTGCCACGGCCCCAAATACGAAGGCAATGGCGCGGTGCCGGCACTGGCCGGACGCTCGCCGTCGGAGCTGGTGCGCCAGCTTTATGACTTCAAATCCGGCACCCGTGATGGCGCGGGCAGCGCCATGATGAAGCCGGAAGTGGCGAACATGACCGACGACATGCGGCTCGACATCGCCGCCTATCTGTCCTCGCTGGAGCCCTGATGCCCCCGGATATCAATCGATATGGGTATCGATCCATAGAGGAATGGGATTGGCGGGCGTTAGCGCCACGAGATTAGAAAGTAAGAAATACCGGGAGATACCCAATGCACACGACCCGCCGCTCTTTCCTGATGGCTTCAGCCGCCATTCTTGCTCTGCCCGCGGCGCGCGCCGCGGCGGCCGAAACCGCTTTCACCATCGCCACACCGATGGACCCGCCGGAATGGGCGCTCTTGGAACGCGAACTGCTGCATGCCCATACCGCGGCCTGCGTGAAATTCTTCCGCCGTTATTTCGATCCGGCCAATGGCTGGCTGGAGACCACGCCCCGCTTCGGCGGCGATGACGGTCCCGATGACGCCATCGAGAATGTCAACGACTGGCCGCATCTCTATGCCCTGGGCGGGGACGAGATCGTCCGTGAGATGTACACCAAGGCCTATGAGGGCCATGTCCAGCAATACAGCGCCGCCAAGACCACCGATGTGCCGATCGCCAAGGACGGCATGTACTACAAGGAATTCCCCAGCCAATTCGACTGGCAGCACAATGGCGAAGGCCTCACCGTCTTCAACCTGATGCCGCTGGGCGCGCCGTATAATCGTCGCTACCGCGAGCGCGTCCAGCGCTTTGCCGGCTTCTACATGGACGAAGATCCCGGCGCGCCCAATTACGATCCCAAGCTCAAGCTGATCCGCAGCATGATGAATGGCAGCCGCGGGCCGATGCTGCGCGATGCCACGCCGCTGGACTGGACCGGCGATCCCATCGACGTGAAGAACCGCTTCCCCTCGCTCGGCCATGGCGAGGACTACTACAAGATGATGCTGCAGCATTTCGTGGGCTATGAGGACGTAGTGGGCGACCAGCCGATCAACCTGGCCTCGACTCAGCTTGCCACCAACGCCTACATGCTGACCCACCAGCCCAAGTATAAAGACTGGGTGCTGGGTTATTGCGATGCCTGGATCCAGCGCGCCAAGGACAATGGCGGCATCATTCCTTCGAAGGTTGGTGTGGACGGCAAGATCGGCGGCCCCAAGAACCAGTGGTGGGGCAGCGCCTATGGCTGGGGCTTTTCGCCCATCGTGCCGATGACCGGCAAGCCCCAGGACCGCAACCGCGTGCCGTGGTGCTTCAGCGGTTTCATGAACGCCTATCTCTTGTCCAAGGGCGACGACAAATATCTGGATGTGTGGCGCAAGACCGCCGACAAGTTCGACGCGGCCGCCAAGGTGGTGGACGGCAAGAAGTCGGCGCCCTTCATGTATGGCGCGCAGGGCTTCTACAGTTTCAAGCCCGGCAACTACAATCTGAACTTCCTGGAGATCTATGCCCTGTCGATGAAGCCGTCGGACCGCGCGCGCTGCGAGGAGACCGAATGGTACAACTTCCTGGAGGGCAAGAATGCCGGCTATCCGGTCAAGGCCCTGCGCGAAGCCTTGGCGCGCATCCGCCATCAGATGGAGCTTGTGGACAAGGATTCCACCTCGGCCGACATGCGGCTGGCGGATTCGGCGCTGGACCTTAATCCGGCCTCGATCAAGGCCCTGACCCAGCTGATCGAGGGCGGGCTTTTCCTGCAGCATGGTACCGGCTGGGCGAAAAGTTCACCGGCCCAGGGCGGCAGTCTGCTTTACACCCGCTTGCGCTATTTCGATCCGGAACGCCGCCGCGCGGGCTTGCCGCAGGATGTGGCGGCGCTGGTGGATAGCTGGGGGCCGGACAGCCTGACCCTGACCCTGATCAATATCAGCCCCAGCATGGCGCGCAGCGTCATCATGCAGGGCGGCGCCTATGGCGAGCACCAGATTGTCTCGGTCTCCGACGGCAAGGCGACGATGGACGTGAATGCGTCGAGCTTCCCTGTGCGGCTGGCGCCAGGCGCCGGCGCCAAGCTGACCATCCGGATGAAGCGGTTCGCCAACGACCCGACCTTGTCCTTCCCCTGGGAAGACACCGTGGCCGATCTGGGCAGCACGCCGGATATCCCGGCATATGTCCACAAGAGCAGCGGCGTGCCTTAGCCCGGAAGACTGAGCTCGTTTCCCGGCTTGCCAAGCGGGCAAAAGCGGCGTTTCCTTGCCTCAAACAAGAAGAGGTCAAGGGGGACATGGTCGCGAAGCGCTTGATTCTGGCCGCGCTTTTGGCGTTGCCGGCTGCTGCTCAGGCCGCCGAAATCCGCGTCATCAGCCCCGGCGTGATCTCCAATTCCGGCCTCACCGAAGTGGCCGCGGCCTTCGAGAAAAAGACCGGCGTCAAGGTGACGATCCAGGTGGACGGGATGGGTACGATCATGAACGACATCCGTACCCAGACGCCGGCCTCGGATGTGGTGATGCTGCCCATGGACCTGATGGGCACCATGGTGCTGTCGAACGCCGCCAGCGATTTCACCCCGCTGGGCCGGGCGGAGATCGGCCTGTTCAAGAAACCCGACGCGCCCCGCCCCGACATCACCAGTGTCCCCAAGCTGATCGCGGCGATGAAGACCGCCTCGGTGGTGTTCTATTCCGATCCGGTCAGCGGTTCGATGCAAGCGGGCATGAGCGACCGTCTGCTCAAACGCCCCGATTTTGCCGGCATCCATGGTGTGCCGGTGAAAGGCGACGCCGAACCGGCGCTGAAGCGCGGTGAGGGCGACGCCCAGGCGATGGGCCTGGGGCTCCTGCACACGCCGCACAGTCCCACCAATACCGAAACCGGCAATCCCTATCAGGTGGGCGAGCTGCCGGCGGAGCTCGGCATGCATATGGATATGGCGACCGGCATTTCGGCCCGGGCCACAAACAAAAAAGACGCCGCCGCCTTCATCCAGTTCGCGCTGTCGCCGGAGATGCGCGATGTGTGGAAATCAAAGGGCATTGCCCGTTACTGAATCAACTAGGGGAACTGAACCATGAAACATTTTGCCAAGCTGCTTGCCGTGTCGCTGCTGCTTTCGACCGCCGCGATGGGCCAAGCCTTTCTTCCGCAGCAGCCTGAACCGCCCTTCAAACAGCCCGATGCGCCGCAACTGCCCTATCATTTCAGCACCCAGATCACGGGTGCCAGTGGCGAGCAGTTCGGCAATGTCGCCGCCGTGGCGCTGCGCCCCAACGGCAATCTCCTGGTGTTCAACCGCAACCCCAACATCATGATGGTGGAATACGATCCGACCGGCACCAAGCAGCTGCGCGTCTTCAATCCCAATATTGCCATGAATCCCCACGCCCTGCGCGTGGACCCTCACGGCAATATCTGGGTGAGCGACAGCTTCCTGAACGTGATCTACAAGCTCAATCCCAATGGCGATGTGATCCGCAGCTTCGGCGTGCGCGGCGAGAATGCGGCATGGGATGACAGCAAGTGGAACGGCATGTTCAACCAGCCGCTCGACATCGCCTGGGACAAGGATGACAATTTCTATGTGGTGCAGAGCCATGGCGGCACCTCGCCGCCGGCCGACTGCACATTTTGCGCAACTTACGACATTCCCCAGGTGCGCAATTCTCACCCCAAGGGCGTCTTCGTGCATCCGCCGGCCATTCCCGGCTCCGATCCCCGGGTGATGAAGTTCGACAAGGACGGCAAGTTCCTGGCCAGCGCCAGCATGGCGCATGCCGATGGCAAGTTGCCGGTCATTCATTCCGTCGCGGTGGCGCCCAATGGCGATGTCTGGGTGACCGATCGTGCGTCCACCAAGATCGTGGTGTTCGACAAGGACCTCAAAACGCGTCTGCGCGAGATCGAGGTCGGTAACCTGACCTGCGGCCTTTATGTCGACGCCACCGGCCAGCTTTGGATGTCAACCGGACGGCACGGCATGGTGTTGAAGATGGGCTGGGACGGCAAGGTCCAGGGCTGGTTCGGCAAGCATGGTGACGTGCGCGACTCCCATGATGTCGGCGAAGGCCACTATATGGCGGTGTCGAAGGACCAGAAGATGATCTTCATGGCGGACTCGGTCCTGGCGAAGGTCCACAGGATCGAGCACAACTAGTCTTTCTCAACCCCCTCCGGTCCGGCCTGCGCGCCTTTCGGCGCTTGGCGTTCGGTTGGCTTGGCCGCCAACCTCACCCTACGCATCCCAATGGATGCTACGGGCACCTCCCCCTCGTATGTGCTTCGCACACGATGGGGAGGAAGCTGTGGGATACTGTAGGTCGCCCGGCGAAATGCCGGGCTCGAGATTCCCAAAAAAGAAAGGGCGGCGTCCTTGCGGATGCCGCCCTTTTAGTTGGGGGGAAAATCAGAGCGCCGCGCCTACCGTGACAAAGAACATCCGGGGCGGGATGGGATAGCCCTGGAAGCCGCCATTGGCGCCGGTGACATTGATGGTGGAGATGCCCTTCACGTCGGCGAGGTTGGTGATATTGCCGCTGATCTTGAGCTTGTTGAGATAATCCACCGTGCCATCATCAAAGGTGTAACTGGCTTCCAGACCGGTCAGGAAAGAGCTGCCCACCTTTATGTCGTCGGTATAGGTGGCAAAGCGCCGGCCAATGAAATCGCCATTCACCTGAGCCTCGAAGCCATCCCAGTTGGTGGAGAGGATGAACTTGTCGAGCCAGTTGGGCACCACCGGCACCTGCTTGCCGGCGATCGGCACCACCGTGGATACCCCGCCGGTCACGGTCGAGAAATTGTCGTCATAGTGCGACTGGTTCCAGGACAGCGCGTCATAGAAGGTGAAGTGATCGCCGAAATGGAAGGTGGCGGCCACGTCCACGCCATCGGCCGTCACGCCACCCACATTCACCAGAATCGCGGGATTGGGATTGATGAAGTTGAAGGTCGCGACGTTGAACAGCCGGTTATAGAAATCCACATGGTAGAAGTTCGCCTGGCCTTCGATGCCGGTCAGCGGGCCCAGATCCACCGCCCGTTGGGTACGCACGCCCACTTCATAGGTCCAGGACCGTTCCGCATGGGCGGTCTGCTTGAAGGTGTCGAAGGCGAGCTGGCTGCCCAGGCTCCAGGGTGAGGAGCCGTAGAAATTGCTGCCTGCGGCATAGGGAATGAACTGCCGCATATTTTCCTGCACGTTGACGAAGACCTGTTCGGTGTCCGTCGCTTCCCAGGTCAGGCCCGCCTGCGGCAAGAACCAGTTGTTCGACGTGATCGAGCCGGTAGGGAAAACCACCTGTGGACTGGTTGCCGGCAAGCCAAAGGGATTGCCCGCCTGCAGGTTCTGCTGCTGGGTCAGGACGTCGTTGCTTGCGGTCTGCAGGCTGGACTTGACGCCGGCCTGCAGGATCAGTCCCGGCGCAAGATGCCACTGATCCTGCAGATGCAGTTGCACCACATCCGTTCTCAGAGACACGTCGTACTGGGTGAAAGCCGGGTTCCGCGGCACATCATAGGGCGTCAGGTCGTGATTGGCCGCGGAGAAGGGATACCAGCGCCGGCCGGTGCTCGAAGCGTTGCGCTCGTACCAGAGACCGAACTCGATATCATGGTCGCCCAGTTTCCAGTCGAGCGTGGAACGTTCGCCGAAGCGGTTGATGCGGTATTCGGTCGTGCGCACCTCATAGCCGGTGCCGCCGAACTGGTTGACGATATTGTCCAACGTGGCGTTGGAACTGGTCGAACCGCCCACCACCAGTTGCGGGAAATAGATGGCAAACAGACCGGGCAGGCCCGCCTGGTTGATCGGACCCGCCACCACGCCGCGGCCGGTATCGTGGTGGAAATAGGCCTGATTGGCCCAGGTGATGTCAGGCATCACCTTCCAGTCATATTCGGCATAGGTCAGCGCGTCTTCGCGCTGCGCGGCGCTGTGATAGTTGGAGAAATTGTTGCCCTGGGAGGCGGGCGGCGAGCCATGGCTGAGGCTAGCAATGGCGCCGGTCAGATTGGGATAGAGGAAAGGCCTTGTGTAGGGAATGAAATTGGCCGCGGCTGCGGTCTGCTGATTGCCGAAACCGACCGCGTCTTCGTTGGGCTCGACCTTGGAATTCCAGTCCGCATAGAAAACCAGGCGGCCATCATTATCCTCATGGACATATTTCAGATTGAGCTGGTCGCCATGCTGGTAGCCGTCGAAATCCCACGCCCGCTGGTTCTGGTGCAGGTAGGAGAGATAGACCGCCCCCATATTGCCGATCTGGCCGGAATCGAAGCGGACAAAGGTGCGGCTGGTGTCATAGCTGCCGCCGGTCTCGCGCATGTCGACGCCACGTTCATCACGGGGGTCGCTGGAAAAGGTTTCGATGGCGCCGCCCAGATTGCTGGTGGAGGCAACACCCAGCGCGCCGGTGCCGGACGATAAGGTGACGCGGCTGGCATTCTCGCTGATCAGGGCGCGCGACGGCGACAGGCCGTTATAGTTGCCATATTGCTGATCGCCCAGCGGCACGCCGTCCATGGTGTAGCCGAGCTGCTGGGTGGTGAAGCCGTGCACCACGAGCGATTCATTCTGCTCGTTATTGCCCCAAGGATCGGCGGTCTCATAGACCACGCCCGGCAGGCTCTCGATCGCTTTCAGGGGCGCGATGCCCGGCAAAATCTTCTGCGCCTCGACATTGTTGATCTCCACCGCCGAATGGGTGCTTTCCCGGTCGGAGGTGACGATCACGGTTTCGACACTGGCCTGGTCGGAAGGCACCAGGGACTGCGCCATGGCCGGTGTAGCCAAGGCAGTGGTTGCGAAAAGCGCGCAGTTAAGCGCTCGGCGAACGGACACGGACATGAAAACCCCCGGACTTGAAAATGCGAATTACGCGCCGTGGGGTGGTAGGGGCCGTGCGAGACGGAAAGGAAACACTTGGATTGCGCTTTTGTGAAATACCGATGCCGCATATGCGTCCGATTGTCATGCGCGTGTCGAATGTTCCGTTTAGTGCTGCTGTTTTCAGCAACACGGAAAAATTCGATGGCGATCTTGCGCGTAACATGTCTGGTGGCGGCTTTGTTGAGCGCAAGCGCGAGCGCTGAGGCCGCGCCGGTGCTGATGATTTCCATCGACGGCCTGCGTCCGGGCGATGTACTGGACGCCGAAGCCCGCGGCATTCATGTGCCGGTGCTCAAAAAACTGGCAGCTGACGGTGTCTATGCCACGGGCGTACGCAACGCCCTGCCCACCGTGACCTATCCCAACCACACCACCCTGATCACCGGGGTGTGGCCGGCCAAACACGGCATTCCCAACAACCCCACGTTCGACCCGCTGCAGAAGAACATGGTCGGCTGGTACTGGTATGCCCAGGACATCAAGGTGCGCACCCTTTGGGATGCCGTGCATGACAGCGGCGGCAAAGTGGCCAGCCTGTCCTGGCCGGTCAGCGTCGGCGCCGGCGCCATCGACTATAATGTGCCGGAGATCTGGCGCGCCAACACCTCCGAAGACCAGAAGCTGGTGCGGGCTCTATCCACCCCCGGCATCGTGCCGATGATGGAAAAGGCAACTGGGCTCACTCTGGCGCAGACCGATGGGGAAAGCGTCGAGGTCGATGTGGGCCGCACCCGCTTCGCGGCGGCGCTGATCGCCGCCAAACATCCGCAATTCACCACCGTGCACCTGCGCGGGTTGGACCATATCGAGCATGAATCCGGCCCCGGCTCACCGGAAGCAAAGGCCGCACTCGAAACCCTGGATGGCGCGGTGGGCCGGTTGATCGCCGATGCGCGCAAGGCCGAGCCCGACCTTGTCGTGGCCATCGTCTCCGATCATGGCTTCCTGCCCGTGCAACATGCGGTCAATCTGGCGGCGCCTTTCATCCAGGCGGGCTTGATCACACTGGATGCCAAGAAGAAGATCACCAGCTGGCAAGCCGAACCCTGGGGCAGCGCGTCTGCCGCCATTGTGCTGGCCCATCCCGAAGATGCCGCGCTGAAGGCAAAGGTCTCCAAGCTTCTCACCCAACTCGCGGCCAAGCCGGAGCTGGGGATCGGTCGTGTCGTGGACAGCAGCGAGATTGCCAGGCTGGGCGGCACACCGATGGCCTCCTTCTGGGTGGACTTCAAGCCGGGCTACATGATGGGCACCGATCTCACCGCGCCGCCCGTGTCGCCCTCCAGCGTGAAAGGCACCCACGGCTATTTCCCCACCCATCCCGAATTGCACGCCACCTTGATCCTGGCGGGGCCTTCCATCACCAAACACGGTTCGCTGGGTGAGGTGGACATGCGTGACATCGCCCCCACCATGGCGAAAATCATGAACGTCTCGCTGCCACAGGCCGACGGCAAGCCGCTGTTCTAGAGGCGCCGGCTCAACCCGGCCGCGGCGGATCGTCGGCCGGATCGCCCGACAGCAGCTTGTAGGCGATGGTGTAGCGCTCCTCATGGCAGGCGCGCGTTGGCACCGTGCCGCGATGCAGAATGGCGCCGCGCGATATCACCATGCGCCCCGGCTTGGGCATCACGGCCAACTGCGCCTCGTTATCATCGTCATAGAAGATGGTCTCGCCACCCCAATCGATCTGCCAATTGAGATTGACATAATAGAGGATGGTGACGTGCTTGCGGTGTGCCGAGCAATCGCGATGGGCATAGTACATGTCGCCAAAGACGCTGCTGTTCACATAGGCGCGCTGATCGCGCAGCAACTCGCCGGGAAACATCTGTTCGGCGACCTGGCGCAGGCGCAGGAAGAACGGGTCCACCCGCAGCGCGGTGTCCGCAATATCGGCCGACGCGGCCAGGGCGGGAAGATCGGGCCGGCTTTTTTCCTTGCGCTGATAGTGCAAGGTTTTGACGATGGTGGCGATCTTGGTAACGAAGGCGGGATCGACGAATCCATCGCACAGAAAAAGCTCCCGCCCCGAAATCATCAGACGGTTGGCCTTTGGTGCTGGTGATTCCAAGGGAAGTCCCCGTGCCCGGCAGGGCTCAATTTTTCTTGCCCCGTCAGTGTATTGAGCGCATAGGACGGGCGCAATGGTTCTGAACTCTTCCAGCCAGCGCGCCCTGGTCTTGGCAAATCAATTGCTGGAAGCAGGCAATCTTGCCGCTGCTGAACAGCTATTGACGCCGCTGATGGGCGCCAGACCCGATGCGCAAGTGCTGGGCGTGATGGGCGCCTTGCGGCTCAGACAGAACCGGCTGGCCGAAGCCGAGAGCCTGTTCACGCGCGCTGGTGCGGCCGATCCAAAAGAGCCTGCCCATGCGATGAATTTGGCCCGCGCGCGCGCGGCACAGGGGCGGGCAGACGACGCGATCGCCGCTTATCGCGCCGCCATCAAGCTCAATCCGGCTCTGGCGACCGCCTATCTCGAGCTGGCAACGTTGCAGCAGCGCGCCGGACGGCTCCAGGAGGCGGAGGCCACCTTGCGCAGGCTTCTGCGCGAGACGCCGGATCATGCCCAGGCCAAGTTGATGCTGGGCATGGTGCTGATGGAGAGCGGAAAGCCAGGCGACGCTGAAACATTGCTGCGCCGGGCGCTGGGCGAAGCATCCGATACCAGAACCCAGGCCAGCCTGCGCAATGGACTGGCCTGGTCGATACGCCGCCAGAATCGGCATGAGGAAGCGCTGGCGGAACTGGAAGCCGTGCGCCGGCTCGATCCGTCCCTGCCCTTGGTGGATATCCAGCGCGCCGAGATCATGCAGGACTTGCGGCGCTATGACGAGGCGCTGGGTATCTTCCAGACAGCGCTGGTCCGCGAGCCGCTCAATCCCCATCTGCACCGCGCCTATAACGACTTGCTTTACCGGCTGGGCCGCAAGGAAGATTTCCTCGTGTCCTACGGCAGTGCTCCCAAGAGCCGGGCGTTGATGCTGGACAAGGCCGCCTTCCTGGCAGAGGAAAAGCGCGCTGCGGAAGCTTACGAGCTTTATCGCGCCGTGCTAGCCCAGGACCCGGCCGACCCGGTCGCCGCCACGGGCACGGCACGGATGTTGTCTCTGCTTGGCCATCATGGCGAAGCTTCACGGGTCTTCGATGCGGTACTGGCGCAGTATGGCGATGATGTGGAAACCTGCAACAATGCCGCCGAGGCCGCATTACTTGCCGGCGATCCGCAGAAATCGCTGGCGCTCTATCAGCAAAGCTTGCGGAATTCGCCTCACAACCAGTCCGCCCTGGCAGGGTTGAGCGTGGGGCTGCGCCTTTTGGGCGATGAACGCGATGAAGACCTGAACGGTTATGAGACGTTGATCCAGGTCTTCGACCTGGAGCCGCCGGAAGGTTTCTCTGACATGGCGGCGTTCAATGCCGCCATGAACGCCTATCTCGACAGCCTGCACCCCGAGACGCGCGAGTATATAAGTCAATCGTTGCGTGGCGGCACCCAGACCCCGGCACAACTGTTCGGCGCCGGTCACGATCTGGTGCAGCGCCTGCAGGCCCGCATCAGCCAAGCCGTGACAGGTTATATAGCTAGCCTGAAGGACGATGCGAGCCACCCCTTCCTGTCGCGGCGCGCCGCCGACTTCCGGTACGCGGGGTCCTGGTCATCGCGGCTGAGAGACTGCGGTTTTCATATCAACCACATCCATCCCAGCGGCTGGATCAGCTCCTGCTACTATGTCGGCGTGCCCGATGCCGCAAAAGACGAAACCGCGCGCCAGGGTTGGATCAAATTCGGCGAGCCCTATTTTGACGTGCCGCTGACAAATCCCATCCGCCGCGCCGTGCAACCGGCGCCCGGCCGGCTGGTGCTGTTCCCGTCTTATATGTGGCACGGCACGATCCCGTTCCACGACGCACAGGCGCGCACCACGGTCGCCTTCGATGTGGTGCCGGCCGGCTGATCGGAGCCCTTAATTCTGGGGCGTTCTGGAATGCTTGCCCTTGTGGCCGCCCTTTTTGTGGTCACCCTGGCCAAATTTCTTGCCGCCGAATTTCTTTTTGCCGCCGGCGAACTTTTTGCCATGGAAACCGGGCTTGCGCGGCGGGGCCTCGCCCGGCACGTCGCTCTGGGCCACGCGCTCCCGCGGCTTTTCTTCGCGCGGGCGCGCGCTGGATTGCCCGGTCTGGTCCAGAGCGGGGGAAATGCGCACCCCGCCCTTCTTGCGTTCGCTGACCAGGATGGTGAATTTCGGGGCCAGCGCCGAATCGATCTGGAACAGGGTTTCCATTTCAAACACCCGGATGGCGCCGATATCCTTCTTGGTGACTTCGCCCTGGCGGCAGATTTCCGGCAACAGCCATTTGGGATCGGCATTGCGCTCACGCCCGACATTGAGCCGGAACCAGACGCCATTCGCCATCTCTCCCGGCGCTGAGCCGCGCTCGTGTGTCGGCGCATGCTGGCGCTCGTTGGTGCGGTGCGGCCGCGCCCTTTGCTCGCGGGGCGCGTGTCCGTCTCGTGGCTGGCGCGGGCCATCATGCCGCGGTTTATGCTCCCGCTCGCGCTGAAACGGTTCGTCGTCAATGTCTTCCGGCGCCGGCAGCCCGGCGCGATACATTTTCACGAAGGCCGCCGCCAGCTGGCGCGGGCTATGGGTCTTCAGCAATTCATCGGCCATCGCCAGATCCTCGTCCGTACCGGCTTCCACCAGCAGGGGATTTTGCAGCAGCCTTTCCTGATCCACCTTGCGGATGTCCTCGGCCGAAGGCGCATTGCCCCACACCGCATTGACGCGGGCGCGGCCCAGCATTTCCTCGGCCCGGCGGCGGCGGGAGGGCGGCACCAGCAGGACACTGACGCCCTTCTTGCCCGCGCGGCCGGTACGGCCGCTGCGATGTTGCAGCACCTGTGCGTCGTTGGGCAGCTCGGCATGGATCACCAGGCTGAGACCCGGCAGATCGATGCCCCGCGCCGCAACATCCGTGGCGACACAGACCTTAGCGCGGCCGTCGCGCAGAGCCTGCAGGGCATGGTTGCGCTCGCTTTGCGACAATTCCCCCGACAGCGCGACGCAGGAAAAACCACGCTCCGTCAGTTGCGCTTCCATGTGGCGCACCGCATTGCGGGTGTTGCAGAAGACCAGCGCGCCCGGCGGATCCAGGAAGCGCAGTAGATTGACGACGGCACGCTCGATCTTGTTGCCGGCGATGCGGATGGCGCGATATTCGATATCGGCATGACCCGCGCTTTCGCCGCGCGTGGCAATGCGCAGCGCATCCTTCTGATAATGCGCCGCCAGGGTGACGATGGCCTTGGGCAAGGTGGCGGAGAACAGCAGGGTGCGGCGATCGGGCGGCGTGGTTTCCAGGATGAACTCCAGATCCTCGCGAAAGCCCATGTCGAGCATCTCGTCGGCTTCGTCCAGCACCGCGCAACGAAGACCACCCAGCTTCAGCGCCCGGCGCTCGATGTGATCGCGCAGGCGCCCCGGCGTGCCCACCACGATATGCGCGCCCTCCGACAAATCGCGCCGTTCGCGGCCCGGGTCCATGCCCCCCACACAGGAGACGATGCGCGCGCCGGCAAAGTGATAGAGCCAGCCCAGCTCGCGCTGCACCTGCAGCGCCAATTCGCGGGTCGGCGCGATGATCAGGGCCAGGGGATCGCGCGCCGGCCCGAACGCGGCCGCACCTTCCAGCAAGGTCTCGGCCATGGCCAGACCGAAGGCGATGGTCTTGCCCGACCCGGTCTGAGCGGAAACCAGCAGATCGCGGCCCTCAGCCTCGGGCTCGATCACCGCCCGCTGCACCGGGGTGGGCGTGGTGTAGTCGCGCTCGGCCAGGGCGCGGGAAAGGGCGGGATGTGTGGTCGGGAAGCTCAAACGGAACTCGAGGGTGGGGATTTGCGGCCCCTCTTTAGTCCGATCTTGGCGAAATGACAGCCGAAACGAACAATCAGCCCTTCATGCCCCCTATGCGCGCCATCATCTGGCGATCTTTATTGTCCTGCATCAGCAGGGTCAGGCCGGAAATGGTGCCCAAACCCAGGTCGCCCGGCATGCCGGTGTCGGGATCGGCGACAATCTTGGCATAGCTCTCGCCGGAGACTTTTTCCCACTTCCCCGCCGGTTTCTTGATCTCCACCGCGGCCACCGTGGCCTTCAACACCAGCCGCACAATGGCGGGATGCGGCGCGGCCGGCTTGGTCAGGCTGGGGAAGCCGTCGATCATCTGCCAGCCATTGGCCAGCGCCCACACCGTGATCTCGTCCTTGGTCATGGCTTGGCCGGCTGGTTCACGAAGGCCGCAGAATCTTGCGCGGCCACTGTCTCCGTGCCCGGCTTGGCAAAGAAACCCAGGTCGCGCTGCCACTGGATGAAGCGGTCCTGCCAGGTGCCCTCGCCGGTGAAGTCGCGATAGGCAAGGCCGTTGCCGTGCCCACCCCGGGCATAGATGTGCATCTCCACATTGGGGATGCCGGCATTCAGCATCGCGCTGAAATATTCGCTGGCCCACACCGCGTGGATCTTGTCCTGCCAACCGGCGCCCGCGATGAAGGAGGGCGGCGCATCCTTCGGGATGGGCGGCGTGCCGTTCTTGGTTGTCCAGGCGGGTGTGAAAAGCGACGGCCCCGGATAGATCGCCGCCACGAAATCGGGCCGTGAGGTCACACCCGCCAGCGGATCGCTGGGCGCGTTGTTCTTGGCGTCAAATGCCGGATACTGGATGGCAGTCGCCATGGTCAGTTCGGCGCCGGCGGAAAAACCCATCACGCCGATCTTGTGCGGATCGATATGCCATTCGGCGGCATGGGCGCGTACGGTGCGGATCGCCTGCTGGATGTCATAGACCTCGTCGGTCTTGGGATCATAGCCATCGGTGCGCAAGCGGTTGCGCAGAATGATGGTGTTGATACCGAACTGGAAGAAATACGGCACCGGATCGGCGCCCTCCAGCCCCACCACCAGAGTCTGATGTCCGCCGCCTGGCGCCAGGATGATAGCGGTGCCGGTGTTGTTGTTCGCTCCGGCGAAATGCACCTCAATGGACGGATTGTGGATGTTGACGATGCGCTGCACCCGGCCCGGCACCGCGGGATCCATGGTGTAGACTTCAGCCTCACTCACCCGCTTGGCATTGAGATAGGGCGAACCCGGCGGAAACAGCGGCATGACAATACCGCCGGGCAGCAGCGCCTGGGGCTGGTATGGGCCCTTGGTGACCGGCCCGGGCTTGGGGACCGCCTGCGGCGCCGGCACGGGCGGTAGCGAGGATTGCGCCAGCGCCGGTGCGGCGATGCAAAGCGTCAGCAAGGCAATGATCGATTTGTACATTCCCGTCCCCCAAATGTCGGCGCGGAGCATGAAGCAGGTGGCACGGATTGGGAAGCCGCCCTGACGGCCTCCCGGGGACCGGTCCTGTTGACCCTTTGTCAACCAAGCCATGGGAAAAGCGGACCAAGAGTCCGCCCCCGGGGGAGCCTTGTCGTCATACACCCGAATCATGACGTCAACCGTCCGGCTGTTGGCCTATGCCGCCATTCTGCTGGCGTTCTTTTCCGCCTTCCATATGATCGTCGGTCAATTCTTCGCCGATACGGAAGCCGTCATGGGGGCGACGATCGCCATGGTCGCAACCGGAGCCGCGGCGGTCGCCATCGCCGGCGGCCGGATCGCGTCGCTGTCGGACCGATGGACAGCCGTAACCGAGAGCTGGATGAACGCCTGTTCCATTCAGATCGAAAGCGGCATCGATGCGCTTTCGTCCCGGGGACTGCGCGCCGCCGTGATCGTGGCCGCGGGCCTGAGCCTGTTCCTGGAGCTGGTGCTGATCCGCTGGGAAGCCGGACTGTTCGTGGTCTTCGCGCTGTACAAGAATTTCACCTTGCTCTCCTGTTTCTGCGGGCTCGGCATCGGCTATGCGAAAGCGCGCGACCGGCAACTGGCGTTGCCGGCGGTCCTGCCCATGCTTCTGTTGCTGCTTGCGATCTTCAGCTTTCTGCGCTTCGGCACCGGTCCTTTCGGCAACAGCCTGTTTCAGGTCGTGCCGGTGCGCGAGGAAGTCGCGGTCTTCTTCGGCTTTGATCCCAATGCCGGGTTTGCGACCTTTTTCGTCCGTTCCCTGCCGGTCTATTGCCTGCTGATCCTGACCTTTGTGATGAACACGCTGGTGCTTCTGCCGGTGGGGCAGCTCTGCGGCCGGCTGATGCAGCGCATAGAGCCGCTGGCCAGCTATGGTTACAACCTGGCGGGCAGCGCGGCCGGTGTGGTGCTGCTGTTCCTGCTGAGCTGGATGTGGGCGGGGCCGGCTTTGTGGTTCGGCCTGTCGGCAGCGGCGCTGGCCTTCTTCCAGCTTGGCTCACGCGCGGCGCGCAAGATCGCCTTCGTCTCCGCCATCGCCTGCGCGCTTCTGTCGGCGTGGCCGATGACGCCCATGATCCAGACCATCTATTCGCCTTATCAGGTGATCGAGAAGGCCTCCCAGCCGAACGGCCTGATGTCGCTGCTGGTCTCCGGCAGCTATTACCAAAAGGTCTTTGATCTCAGCCCCTCGAACGCCAACCGGGAAACCGGCGCCATGCGCCAGGTCGTGGGCTATTACGAACTGCCGTTCCGGACCGCCAGATCGGTGGATCAGGTCGCCATTGTCGGCGCCGGCAGCGGCAATGACGTGGCCTCGGCCCTGCGCAGCCGGGCCGGCCATGTGGACGCGGTGGAGATCGATCCGGTCATCCGCAATCTTGGGATCGAGAACCACCCCGAACATCCTTACCAAGACCCGCGCGTCCATTCCATCATCAACGACGCACGCAACTTCTTCCGCACCACGCAAGGGTCCTATGACGCGATCGTCTATGGCGTGCTGGATTCGCACACCGTGGTGTCCCATGGCGCCAACATGCGGGTGGATTCCTTTGTCTATACGCGGGAAGGACTGCAGGACGCCTTCGATCACTTGAAACCGGGCGGGCTCCTCAGCGTGTCCTTCGCCCTGCAAACACCCCTGATGGGCGAGAAGATCTTCCATATCCTGAAGGCGCTGCCGGGCGCCGGCGCGCCGGTGGCGATTCTGACCGGCTATGACAGCAACAACACAACGACCTTCATGGTGAGCAAGTCGGCACCGGTGCGCCTGCCCACGGCCTATATGCGCGGCCATGGGCTCACTGATGTCACCAGAAGCTACAGCGCCACCTCGGCCAAAGCGCTGGATCTGCCCAGCGATGACTGGCCCTTCTTCTATCTCGAAAAGAAGATGTATCCGCGGACCTATCTGATCCTGCTCACCCTGGTGCTGGGCACGGCCTTTTCCCTGGTACGCGGCCTGCTTCCTGCCCGGCCTTTCGAGCCTTCGGCGCTATGCTTCTTCTTTCTGGGTGGCGGCTTCATGCTGGTGGAGACCAAGGCCATCACCGAGCTGGGCCTGGTCTTCGGCAACACCTGGCAAGTGGTCGGCGTCACCATTCAGGGCGTGCTGGTCATGGCCTATCTGGCCAATCTGTGCGCGGGACGCCTGACCCGTCAGAGCTTGAGCTGGGCCTTTATCGGCCTGTTTATCGTCCTGCTGTCGGGCTATGGGATGGCGGTCCATGGCAGTGCGTCCGCGACCTCGTTGCCGCAGAAAATTCTCCTGGTCGCCATGCTGGTCGGCCCGCTGTTCTTCTCAGGTCTGGTCTTCTCCACCCTTCTCAAGGGCAGCCGGAGCATCTCGGACGCCATGGCCTACAATCTGATGGGCGCCATGCTGGGTGGCGCCCTGGAATATAATTCCATGCGCCTGGGCTTTTCTTCGCTCTATCTGATTGCGCTGGCGCTCTATGGTCTGGCCTGGCTGACGATGCAGCCGGGTGCGATGGCCTGGCGACACTTCGACGCAAACCTGCCCGAACCCGATCTAGAGGACGAGGTCGGCGCGACGGTCAGCCACCCGCGCAACCGCATTTAAGCATTCATTCTCGAGAGTCCTTTATCGCCGCAGATTGTTGTGGTTGGATTTTGGCCTTCCGGCTTGAGGTCTTCAGGTTTCCGGAGATCACTGACGGTTAAGGGGCTTCCATTGATGAAGTGCGGCCGATGAGTGCCTGCGGGCAATCCCCGGAAAGGTCCAGTTCAACCGCGTATGCGGCAATTGTCGGGGCAGCATGCGCTATCCTGTGCCTGCCATTTCTCCGTTCGATTCACTGGCTGGGTGACGAAGGCGTTTTCCTCCGGGCAGCCATACTGCTTAATGACGGAAAGACTCTCTACAACGACTTTTTTGAATTCCATCCCCCCATCGCATTTGTGGTGATGCAGCTTTGGCTGAAGCTCACGGGGCCTTCCCTGGCCGGCGCCCGTATGCTCGTCGTCCTGGTTGTTGCGGGAATCTCTTTTCTCACCTGTCTGATCTGCTTGCGGGTATCGAAATCAAGGCCCCTGTCAGCGGCTCTCCCTTTCATTTGGGCCCTGTCATCTCAGGGTTTCTGGACGCAGATAAACCATCACTGGTTGGCGACATTCTTTTCCCTGATCGCGTTTCTCAACCTGCTGCCTGACCGTAATCAGCGCATCTATCCCTTCTTTTGCGGTTTTGCCGCGGGCGCCACCGCCCTGACGACCAGCGGGCGTGGAGCCCTGATCGTTTTTGCGGCCTTCGCAACGATTTTGGCGCGCGGCAACAAAGTCGATATCTGGAAGTTTATCGGTGGCGGCGCCTCAATTTCAGCGCTGGTGTTGATTTATATCATCGCCAATGGATCTTTGGTCGCCGCCTACCAGGACGTCATAGTCTTCGCGGCGACCAAATATAGCGGCATCGAATCCGTTCCGTTTGGGCGCGCGATAAGTGTGCAAAATTTTGCCGTCGGCCTGATGTTCCCGGCCGCCGCTGTGCTGGCGATTTTCGTCCTGCTCCAGAGCAGGCTGCGTGTGCTGCGAGATCACAATTTCCGGGCGGCGCTGGTATTTGGAATAGCTGGCTTCCTTGGGTGTTTTCCGCGCCCCGACGCCTGGCATCTTCTGTGCGCGGCTCCTCTTATGCTTCCGCTCTTGTCGATCAGCTGGGTGAAAACTCCACAGAGCAGATGGCAGACCCAGACGGCCACGGTTGCGTTCCTTGGCCTGACCTTAGCTTCCTTGCTGGGTTATTATCGGGTGGTCAAAGCCACCGTCAAAGCAGTCCCGATCGCCACGGCCGCTGGAAATGTCCGGATTGTGGGGCCGTTCGGCGAACCTGAGCTTCTGAAGCGCATCGCGGCAATTGGAACCGGTCAAGGTTTTCTATTTTATCCCTATGACCCCATGCTCATGTTCCTGACCGGTCACGAACATGTCGCGCGCCTGGATCTGTTCCTTCCGCAGCGCACGACACCCGCCGTCTATGCCGATGCCTGCGTGCAAACAGTCCGGCGCGCCGATTGGGTTGTCATCGATCGCAGCTGGACGACCGCAACCTTCCACGACGTTTTCCCTGCCATGGCGAACCCGCAACCACCGGAGAAGATGCGTTTCGAGCACGCAATCGAAAGCAGCTTCGCCCTTGTCGGCACCTACGGTGATTATGAACTCCGAAAGAAGGCAAATGACGATGAGAGCGTATGCGCGAATATTCTCGCGGTTGGTCAAGGCGAGATAGTGCCGGGCAGCTGACCCTATCGGATGGCCGGCGCCGTGCCTATTTGCGTGGCTGCAGAGTCGAAATCGCGGTCGCGAATTTCGCCGGATCTCCTTCGACCAGTTTGACGAGGCGTCCCTGGGTGTCGATGAGCGCGATGGCGGGGAAGCGCTTTACCCCAAACATACGGAATGCCTCCCCGGTTGAATCAAGCGCCAGCGGGACAGGCGGCTTCATCTGGGACTCGTAGTTGCCCAAAGCCTTGGACTCCGTCCACATGTGGCTCATCACGCCGAACCATTCGATGGTTTGGCCGCCGGCCAGCCTGTCGACCTGCTCGCGCCCCTCCTTGCACTTCACCGCTTCCTCGGGCTGGGTGCTCTTCATGTAACTCTCGCACCAGGTGGCCGAGAAGTAGATTACGCGGGGCCGAGAGCTGGGGCCGTGCGGCAAGGTGACGGATTTTCCGTCCGAAGACTGGAGCGCAATGGCCGGGATCGCATCGCCGGCCTTCAGCGTCACAAGCGCAGCGAGCCTGGTGGTTGCAGCGCCGGCCGGAGCCCCCTTGCTCGCTAATGCCGTTTTGAGTGCAGCATCCAATTGCGATCCGTCCTGATGACCCGCAAAAATCACGCGGCCATCACGCCCGATGACCAGGTGAACAGGCGTTGCCTTCATGCCGATCCATTCACCCAGGCGGCCATCGTCGATGACGACCGGCATATGCAGGTCGAATTCTTCCGCAAACTGTTTCACCTTCCCGGTGTCGTCGAACACACCGGCATTCACCGCGATGACCGCCATCTCATTGCCATAGGCAGCGAAGATCTTCCTCAGCCCCGGCATTTGAACCCGGCAGGGAATGCAGTAGGTCGCCCAGAGCTTCAGATAGACCGGCCGCTTGCCATAAAGATCTGAGAGGTTGATCGACTTTCCGTCGATGGATTTCAAGGTCAACGCCGGCGCGGGTTTGCCGACCAGCTTCGCCAATATAGGGTCTTCCGCAATATAGCCTGGATCGTTCGGCGGGAGAGCCGCAGCGGCCGGAAGCTGCACGCCGTAAGCGCAGCAGAACACCAGAAGGAACGATAGCTGAGTGAGACGACGCATTATTGCGGTTCCTCTGGCAAACAACATTGGACTTCGTTCAAACGGGTCGATCAGCGAGGCTTTGCGGAGACGATACCGTCAGGGCTACTCGGATAGGCCTCCCAGGTGTTGGGCATGCCAGGAGGGGGCGGCCCATACAAAGCATTGCTCCGCTGAATTTTGCAGTCAGGCGCGAACTCCATGACTTCTACCACGGGTTCGCTTTGCGCATTCAGATAGTGGACCGCGATGCTCCGCACGCCCGCATACGCATCAACAAGACGAAAGGTCCCCGCTGCCTTTACCGGCCCCGTAGCGGGATCGAACCAGCGCAGCCGGTTATCAGCTTGGCCACGCAAAATGCCACTCGGGTTGGATATCCGATTGTTTGGCAAGATGCCCCGGGCCCTGAATTCAACGTCGGACTTGTAAAGCGCCATGACACGATCCACACTTGTGGAATTCCACGCATCCACCCAATGCCTCGCAAGGGCATAGGTTTTGGCGCCATTAAACAGGCCATCGCAGTTCTTGATCAAAGCCGCGTCACCGGGTTGGGCAATGGCGGGCGCGGGCGGACTTGCAGTCTGTGCCGACGAAACTGCCGGCAGAATCAGCAGCGCATCAACAATAGATTTCTTCATGAGTCACCTATTTGATCGGTGTCATTTTCGGTTTGGCATCAGTGTCGGTGACAAATACTGCGAGAAACTTTGCCGGCTCGGTCTTGCTCGCATTGCGGGAGATCCAATGCATCGCACCCGGCGGTTCTGAAAAGCTCTCGCCCGCATGATAGACCCGCGTCTCGCCGTCATTCACCTTCGACTCGACCGCACCCGATATGACATAAGCGTAGATGAAAGCCACCGGCCCATGCGTGTGGGCCGGAGACGCCTCGCCTGGCGCATAGCTGACTTCATAGGCGATCAAAGACTTGCCAGGGATGTTGGGGATCTCGCCTGAGAAGTTCGGCCCGGGGGCAGCATAGGCCGGCGTCCCGAAAGCGAATGCCGCGCAAAGTGCTGCGATCATGCGGAATTTCATGGTCATCTCCTTATGTTGGGCCCGGCGCGGCTGGGTGATCTTTGCAGGTGTTTGCAAATCGCCTTTTCTGTCGTAAGCTCTACTACAAATGTAACGTGAGTCAAACATGGCACAGCTGCGGCTATCGCGCGTCGAATTGCAGATCATGGAGACGATGTGGCAGCACGGTCGGCTGGCGATCCGCGAAATCCTGGAGCACATGCCCAAGGGCAAAAGCCGCGCTTACTCGACGGTGCAGACCATGGTCTATCGCCTGGAAGCCAAGGGCGCGGTGCGGCGGGCCCGCAAGATCAGCAATGCCCAACTTTTTGAAGCCGCAGTTTCCCGCCAGTCGGTGCAACGGCGCCTGGCCGACGAATTCCTTGCCATCTTCGGCGGCGCCCGTCCCGTAATGGCGCATCTGATTGAAACCGGTCAGCTCACCATGGATGACATCCAGGACGCCGAACGGCTGTTGCGCGACTCCGGAAAGGACAAGCCGTGACGGCGCTGCTGGATCATCTCTGGCAATCCACGCTGTTCGCATTGCCGCTGGGTGCGCTGACCCTGCTGCTGCGCCGTCACACGGCGGCGGTGCGTTTCTGGGTTTGGTTTGCCGCATCGGTCAAATTCCTGGTGCCCTTTTCGCTGCTGTTCGCCATCGGCGCGGCGGTGACATTACCCGTGGCTCCAATGTTGCCCGGCGGGCCGACCTTGGAGGCGCTGCAGGATACGGCCGCGCCTTTCACCAAAGCGCCGGCCGCGAGCGTCGTGCCGGATGGGACGACGAACTGGCTCATGGTGCTGATCGCGATATGGGCGGCGGGCACAGTTCTGGCGCTCCTGCTCTGGGGCAAGCGCTGGCTTGAACTTCGCGCGCTGGTTCTGGCTGCACGGCCCCTGACAAGTCCCTTGGCGATATCAGCACCGCTGCAGGTCCTGACCTCACCGGCGCCTGTCGAACCCGGCCTGATCGGCATCTTCCGGCCGGTCCTGATGTTGCCGGATGGCATCCAAGCGCGGCTCACCCGCCAAGAAATGGACGCTATCCTGGCGCACGAACTTTGCCACTTCCGGCGGCGCGACAATCTTACCGCCGCCGTCCACATGCTGGTGGAAAGCCTGTTCTGGTTTCATCCGCTTGTCTGGTGGCTGGGGCGCAGATTGATGACAGAGCGCGAGCGCGCCTGCGACGAAGCGGTGCTGGCCGCCGGCAACGATCCGCGCGCTTTCGCGGAAGCAATCTTGAACGTGTGCCGCTTTTACCTGCAGGGACCCCAAGCGTTGGCGGCTTCGCTGTCGGGCGCCAATCTACGGATACGCATAGAAACAATTCTTGCCAACCGCCCGGCACGACGCCTCGGCGTCGCGCAAAAGCTTGGCCTGTCCGTCATTGCAGCATTGAGCTTGTTGGTATTGGTGCTGGCTGGCAGGGAGCGGGCGATAGAGGCCACTCCCGATGCCGCGCGCATCGCACAGGCATATGCGGAACAGAAGCGGCCGCGGGTCGCCGTGCCTTTCAATCCTGCGGATTTCGATCAATTCGCCGGCGTCTATCAGGGCGACACAATCATCACGCTCAGCCGCAATGGCGGACGCTTTTATGCCTTGCGCAGTCTGGGCGTACCCAGCATCCACATGAACCGGTACGGGTCCGAGATTTTTCCGGAAAGCGGAGACAAATTCTTCGCCAAGGGCAAGATGGCGCAATACAGCTTCACGCGCGATCCCCTGGGGCGCGTGGACGGACTTGTGCTTCACCAGGCCGGACTGGAGCGCCGCTTCAAACGCATTGATGCAAGCGCAGCCAGAACCATTGCCGATTCCGTGGCGGCGCGCGTACACGCGGGAAAGCCAAGTCCGGGCACGCAAGCCGCGCTCGACCGCTATATTCGCGCGATTCAGCAAGACGCAGGGGCGGCTCCTGTCTCGGCCGCCATCAAGGCGATGACCGAACAACAGAAAGGGGGGCAAGGGGGGCAGGGCCAAGTCCGGCAGGTCAAGAATTTCGGCCGTTTGCAGTCGCTCAGCTTCCAGGGCGTCTCTCCGGACGGCATGGACTTGTTTGATGCCAGCTTCACCGCGGGTCATGTGCAATGCTGGATCGCACCCTTGACCGCCGACGGCCGCATCGTCTGGGTCGGATTTGCCAGGGTTATTCCGAAAAACTGAAAATCAGCGGCACGCCGTATATCGGCCGGTGTGTTCGCCTGCCGCGCGGCCGCGCTACGCGCGCCTGCGCTGTCGCTAGGCGCCTAGCGGCCGCTTGGCATTCATTCGCCCCGCATATGCGGGTCGAATGAATGGTGGGCGGTATAGGGATCGAACCTATGGCCCCTACCATGTCAAGGTAGTGCTCTCCCGCTGAGCTAACCGCCCCACCGGCTGGAGAGCGG
>Ga0265338_10002530_pt1 | contig 27106 bp, 27 predicted proteins | sample 42126metaG_FD_193579 | JGI IMG/M metagenome (GOLD analysis project Ga0265338, IMG submission 193579) | Rhizosphere microbial communities from Carex aquatilis grown in University of Washington, Seatle, WA, United States - 4-21-26 metaG | ecosystem: Host-associated > Plants > Roots > Rhizosphere...
GTGGTGATTTGGGCTAGTTCGCTCATAAAAAATTAAGATGGTTTACTTCACGGCCTCGGCAGGAACGATCTTTATGCTGATGACCCCGACGCGTTCGAGGGGTGCGCTGTTTTCACCCGAAGGGGTTGGCCCAACGGGCGTGTCACCAATTTTTTGGAGCACCTCAACACCCTTGATCAAGTGACCAAACGCGGTGTATTGATGGTCCAGAAACGATGCGTCGCCGTCGCAGATGAAAAACTGGCTGCCAGCGGAATTCGGATCCGAGCCGCGCGCCATGGAGATGACCCCCAGCTGATGTGAGTGGTTGTTGAATTCGGCGTTGATGCTGTAACCCGGCCCACCCGTACCCCAAGCCGCCTTCGCTGCCGGCATTTTGGTCAACGGGTCGCCGCCCTGGACCATAAAGCCCTTCATGATGCGATGGAAACAGGTGCCATCGTAGAATCCTCGTTCGGCGAGTTTCTTGAAATTCGCAACGGTATTGGGCGCGGCGTCGGACCAGAAGGCGATCACCATTTCACCTTCGGTGGTTTTGATGACGGCGACTTCGTTGGTAGCCGGTGGTGAGACCATCGGCACGGTGGCCTGGGAGTTCGTATTCGTGTCAGCGGCTGAAGCCGTTGCCAGCCCCGCACCCAGACTAATGGCGCAAATTAAATTCCATGCTTTCATGGGCGAAGAATTTTCCATGCGCGCGGCAAAAAGTCACGCCCGGAATCAATCCTTTTTCATGGAACGCGTAATAAGACTTCCCCGGCTGGGCCGCCGCGAACGGACCAGCACAACCACGATCAATACGACCGCGGCAACCAGCAGTCCCGCACCAATGGCCAGCGCGCCATGGCGGCTCAAGCCGGAGGGTTCTCCCGATGACGCCGGAGCGTTCGTCTGCGTTCCCGCGATTTTAGGCGGGGCGGCATTCGTCGAAATTGAATTTGTCGAATATGGCCGTGATTCAACCACCGGGGGCGAATTGGGTTCCACCCTGGCGGGCGGTGGATTGGGCAGCACTGCCCGAGGCGGAACCGAAGGGAGCGGGTTGGTGCCGACGTTGGTGCCAATGATGATGAGCGGCGCGACTCGAGTGACCGGCGGTGGTGACGGTGCGCGCGGTGGCGGGGATGGATTGGTTTGAACTGGCGGGACGGGTTGAGGTGGCCCCGGCAAGGGCGGAAATCCGGGCAAATTCACCCCAACGGCCGAAGAGTTTACCGTGTAACCGATGTACTTGCCCAGTTGCGCCCGCAAAACGACGATGAACGTATCGCCCGACTTGCTCAAAGTGCTCTCGTTTTGCTTGAGCAGGGTGTTGATCGCAGTGTCGAACGGTGTCCCTTTGATTTGCCCGTCACCATCGCAAAACATCAGCACCGTCAGCTGCTGGGAATCCTGCACCAGGTTATTGACCTCTGGCATGATCACGTCAAAGCGCGTGGTTTTGGAGTAGTGCTGGAGCCTTACAAAGTTGGTGATCTCCGACGCGATCGTCGCCGCGTTTTCCGGCAGCCAGCGCTGCAATGGAAATTGCCCCTGGCGCAATTTGCGGTCAAAGGCCCACACGCCAATGCTGTCACCCGGCTGGAATTGCCCGTTCATCATGGAAAGGAAAAGCCGCTCCACGACGTACTGCGTCGCCGGCACGCGTGACTTCATCGCCGATGACGTGTCGAAAACGAGCAGATAACGGCTGTCAACGCTGCTCACCGCCGGCTGGGCGAGCGCGACCGAAACCAGATAAAACCCGGCGCCCAGCGTGGCGAGAACCCGCGCGCATCGGGCAAATGGATTTGAAAACATTTTCATTGGCCTCTGTCTTTTTGCGGACGGCGGAAACGATTTTGTTCCGTCCGGTTGTAATTTCGCAATTCGTCCTGCAATTCCGTCAGCGCGCCCTCAATCGTGCGTATAAAATTAGCGCAACTCGACGCCAGGCCGCCCATGCCCGTCACCGTGTCGCGTTCGGCATGATCGTCCGTCACCACCAGCACTTCGCCATAATCCTGAAACCGGTGCGCCGCGCGTTCGATCATTTCATCGGCGGTCTGGCCCGCGCGCGAAAATAAAACCTCCACCGCCGTGCTGGAGGCATTCGCCGGGGTGTGGGGCGGCGCCCCCGCGCCGTCAAAAAAGACCGTAATCGGCTCGCCGGTCGCGTCGTGATAGCGGGTCAGGACGTAAATCAGTTCGTCACGCGCCCGCGCCGAATGCCGCGGTTGGCCCGGAGCCAGCGCCGGCCAGTTGTGCAACAGGCTGTAGCCGTCCACCAGGATACGCGCCAACGCCATGTCATCAAGGTAGTCGAAAGGACCCGAAGTCCAAAGCCCAAAGTCACGGCTGTGTGGCTTGACTTTGGACTTTGGACTTTGGACTGTAGACTTGAATGTCTGCCGCCCAATCCATTTTTCAGGTCTCGAACCGTCGCATCGCCGTCATCGCGCTGGTGGTGTTCGGGCTCGACCAGTTCACCAAATGGCTGGTGCTGCGGATGCTGCCGCCGGGTTACGAAAAAATCATCATCAATGGCTTTTTCAAATTCGTGCATTGGGGCAACACCGGCGCGGCCTGGAGCCTCTTTCGCGGCAACAACAACACGCTCGCGTTGGTCGCGTTGCTGGCCCTGGTGGCGCTGTTTCTCACGCGGCATCATTTCAGTTCGAACACCCTCCCCGGCCAGATTGCCTTCGGGCTGATTTTTGGCGGCATCGCCGGAAACCTCACCGACCGCCTCCTGCCGGGACGACACGAGGTCATCGATTTCATCTATTTTTACATCCAGCAACGCGGCGGCGATGAAGTCGGCTTCCCGGCGTTCAATGTCGCCGACACCTGCATTTGCACCGGGGTGGCGCTGATTTTTCTCATCACCTGGAAAAGCGAGCATGCGCCCAAAAACGTGACCAGTGACGTGTGACAAGTGACATGAGCCATTTCCAACCCCCACCCGTTCAACACTTCTGGCCACCGGCCACCTGTCATCGGTCACGTTGAAAGCAATGACCAGTCGCACGGAAAGTTTGAAGGTTGAGAAATCGCTGCCGTCCGAGCGGCTGGACACGTTTCTGCGCCGGCAATTTCCCGCCGTCTCCCGGGTCGCGCTGCAGCGGTTGATGGAAGCCGGCCACATTCGCGTCAATGGCCGGACGGTCAAACCGACGCACGCGCCGCGCGCGGGTGAGGCAATTGAAATCCACTGGCCGGAAGCCACGCCCGCCACCGCGCAGCCGGAGGACATTCCGTTTGACGTTCTTTTCGAGGACCGGTCGCTGCTGGTGCTGAACAAACCCGCCGGGCTGGTCGTGCATCCGGCCGCCGGACACGAGGAACACACCCTGGTCAATGCGCTGCTGCATCACTGCGGTGACGAACTCAGCGGCATTGGCGGCGTGGCGCGCCCGGGCATTGTCCACCGGCTCGACAAGGACACCAGCGGCTGCCTGGTGGTCGCCAAAAACGATGAAACGCACGTGGCGTTGTCCGCGCAGTTCGCCGGGCGGAAAGTCAAAAAAATTTACAACGCCATTGTGTGCGGTGAACTCGCCCGCCAGGCGGGCGAAATCCACGCGGCCATCGCCCGCCATCCGTCCCATCGCAAACGCATGGCCGTCCGTGATGATCATTCCGGCCGCGCCGCGCACACGAGCTGGCACGTGCTCAAGCGACTGAATGCCGCCACGCTGGTGGAGGCGCAATTACACACGGGCCGCACGCACCAAATCCGCGTGCATTTCCAGTTTCTCGGCCATCCGCTGGCGGGCGACGCCACCTACGGCGCGCGGCAAAACCGGAGGCTCACGGAACTGACCGGATACGAACCGCCGCGCGTGCTGCTGCACGCGCGCGCACTTTCATTTATTCATCCGCGAACGGAAAAGGAGATGAGCTTTGAAGCGCCGCTGCCCAGGGATTTTCAGAAGGCGTTGAAATCTTTGGCAGTCCGGTAGGTCGCCCCCCGGTTTGTCCCCGAAAATTTATTCGCCTGCGGCGCATAATTTTCGCATCCTGCGGGCGATGAAATCCATGACGGGCTATGGCCGCGGCGGATGCGCGCGAAACGGCTTCAAAATCACGGTCGAGTTGAGCGCGGTGAACCGCCGGCAATCCGAGATTTCCCTGAATCTGCCGCGGGAACTGGAAATGCTGGAGGCGCCCATTCGCGACGCCATTAATGCCAAAATCGCGCGCGGCCGCGTCGTGGCACGGGTTTCAGTCCACGCCGGCGCCGGCAAATTGTCCGCCCGGATGCACCTCAATCTCCCGCTCGCCCGGGCCTATGCCACCGAACTGAACCGCCTCGCCCGGCAGCTCAAGCTCACGGGCGAAGTGACGCTGGACCAGCTGGTGCGTGCGCCGGGCGTTCTCCAGACGGACGAGGAACTGGTGGAAGCCGAAAAAATCTGGCCGGTCATTGAACAGGCATTAAAACCGGCGCTCACCGCGCTGGTGAAAATGCGTGAGCGTGAAGGCGCGCACCTCGCGCGGGACCTGGCCGCGCGGATCGCCCTCATGCGCAAAGCCGTCGGAAAAATTCAGAAACAGGCGCCGCAGACGGTGGAAAATTACCGCCAGCAATTGCTCGGGCGCATCCAGAGCGCCGGCATTGAAAACCTGGCGCCGGATGACGAGCGGCTCCTGAAGGAAATTGTACTGTTCGCCGACCGATCGGACATCTCGGAGGAACTGACACGGCTGCAAAGCCATTTCCAGCAGTTTGAGGATTGCCGGAAATCGAAGGAACCGGTCGGACGCACCCTGGATTTTCTGGCGCAGGAGATGAACCGTGAAGTCAATACCATCGGCTCAAAAGCCAACGACGCCGTCATCTCGCGCGAGGTCGTCACCCTGAAGGCGGAACTGGAAAAATTTCGCGAACAGGCACAGAACGTCGAATGAAAACCAGCAGCCAGCAGCCAGCAGCCAGAGGTCGGAAGTCAAAAGCTGGAAATCCGACGTCCGACCTCCGTTCGCCGGCGTCTGATCTCCGACCTCTGCTGATTCTTATCTCCGCGCCATCGGGCGGCGGCAAGACCACCCTCTGCCAGCAATTGCTGGCGGCACGACCGGACATGACCCGCGCCATCACCTGCACCACCCGTCCGCCGCGACCGGGTGAAACAAATGGCGTGGACTATCATTTTCTTGAGACGGCGGAATTCAACCGACGCGTGGTGGCGGGTGATTTTATCGAGCACGCAACGGTCTTTGGCCGGAGCTATGGCACGTTGCGCTCCGAACTATTGGACAAACTGCAGGCGGCCCGGGACGTGCTGCTCAACGTGGACGTGCAGGGCGCGGCGGCGATCCGCGACCGCGCGCGGACCGAGCCGGAATTACAACGCGCGCTGGTGACGGTGTTTCTGACGCCGCCGTCGGTTGCCGTGCTGGCGGAACGTTTGAACAAGCGCAACACGGAGGCGGCGGCGGAAATCCAAAAACGCCTGGCCCTGGCGCGGCAGGAAATCGCGCAGGGGCGGCATTTTGATTACCTTTTGCTCAGTTCAACGATCCCGGAGGATTTGCGCCGGATGCTGGTGATTGTTGAGGCGGAGAAGATGCGCGCGGCGCGGGCCACGGCGCTGGAGCTTTAAATCATCCTAATCTTAATCGTAATCTTAATCCCAATTCGTTCATGTTCGACCACGAGAAGTTGCGGGTGTATCAGGAAACGTTGGCGTTCGCCTCGTGGGCCGAATTAATTTTGGAGCGCACAAAGAAATCCAGTCCACTTCACGACCAATTGGATCGGGCCAAGACTTCCATTCTTCTGAACATCGCCGAAGGCAACGGACGATTTACCTCACCGGATCGGTGCCGTTTTTTCGACACGGCACGAGGATCAGTTTTGGAATGTGCGGCCTGTCTTGATTTGCTTGCTGTAAAAAATGTGATTGACCAAGAAGAGCTGGCAGACGGCAAGGCAATGTTGGCGAGAATTGTTTCAATGCTCATCGGACTCATTCGCAGCAATTCGGCGGACAGGCTGCATGAAGCACCGATTTCTTATCGCGCAAAATCCAAAATGGATTAGGATCAGGATTAGGATTACGATGAAGATGAAGATGAAGAAAAACATCGTTCTGGGCGTGACCGGCTCGATTGCCGCGCACAAGGCGGCGGATCTGGCGAGCCTGCTCACCAAGCAGAAATGCGAGGTGCGTGTGGTGATGACCGCCGACGCACAACGTTTCATCACGCCGCTGCCGTTCAAGGTGCTCACACGCCAGCCGGTCGTGACCGACCTGTACGACGAGGAGGAAGGCTGGCAACCCACCCACATCCGGCTGGCGGACGAGGCGGACCTGCTGTTGATCGCACCGGCCACGGCCAACGTGATGGCCAAGCTCGCGCATGGCATCGCGGACGACGCGCTGACCTGTGTCGCGCTGGCCCTGAATCCGAAGGCGAAAATTTTAATCGCGCCGGCGATGAACGGAAAAATGTGGCGGCACCCGGCCACCCGGGAGAATGCGGCCATCCTCAAGGCGCGCGGCGTGGAATTCATCGGGCCGGACGAGGGGATGCTTTCCTGCGGCTATGAAGGCATTGGCCGGCTCTGGCCGGTGGCCGCGATTGCCGAACGCGCCGTGAAATGGCTGCGTTGACCATTTCCGTTCCCGACCATTTTTATGAAATCGGGCCATGAACCATGGCTGAAGCGGGCGCTGGCACTGATGGAAATTCCCGCGCCAGACCCGCCGCGGTTGCTTCGCCGCATCGAGATCATGGAGCGGGACATCATGCTGCCGCTCAAGATGTTTGCCATCGGGATGATCTTTTATTCCTTTGTTTCCACGCCGTGGTTTGGCCCGACCTCGAGCATGCTGGATATCACCGTGGAAACGATTCAATACCTTTTCTGGTTTTACGTACTGGCCAGCGCGCTCTTCGCCTTGTTGATGTTGAACCCGGCGCGATTGCCGCTGGCGATTGCGCAATGGACGGTGGTCACCAGCAGTCTCGTGGACGGGCTTTTCCTGGCGGGGATGGCGTTGTTGACCGGCGGCCTGGACAGCATCTTATTCTGGCTGTTTGTGGGTTTGATCGTCCGCAACGCCGTGAGTGTGCCGCCCGGCGTTTCCCAGCTGATTTTAAATTTTGCCATCAGCCTCTGTTACATCCTGGTGGGCGTGCTGGATTTTTCCGTGTCGGGCAATCTGGATGCCGCCACGTTGCGGACGCTGCATCTGATGCCGCGCGAGGACTGGGGACAACCGTTTGTCCTGCGGCTGGCGGTCTTGTGGCTGACGGCGATTTGCTGTTACGGCGCGCAGGTATTGCTCGAACGGCAACGGCTGGCGTCCGAGGAAGCCGACGAATTTGCCACGCGCGAAGGACAGTTGCGTTCCGCCGGACGGCTCGCCGCCGAATTCGCCCATCAGATCAAAAACCCCCTCGCCGTCATCAACAACGCCGCGTTCTCGCTCCAGCGCGCCTTGCGCGATGGCAAAACCGGGGCCGCCCAGCAAATTGAAATCATCCAGGAGGAAGTCTCCCATGCCGACCGGATCGTCACGCAAATCATGGGCTACGCGCAATTGACCGAAGGCCGCGTTGAGAAATTAAATGTCGCCGAGGAAGTCGACCGGGCCATCGCGCAGGTCTTTCCGCCCGCCGTGCCGGCGGGCATCCGCGTCCACCATGAATTCGACCGGACCTTTCCCCCCTTGTTGATGCAGCGCCAGCATTTGTCAGAAATCATGCTCAATCTGCTGAAAAACGCGCGGGAAGCCGCCGGCGAAAACGGAAACGTTTACATCACCGCCGAGAGCCGCCGCGATTATGCGGTGGAAATTTCCGTGCGCGACGATGGCCCGGGCATCGCGCCCGACAAGCTGGAGCGGGTCTTCGAAGCCTACTACACCACCAAGGAACACGGCACCGGCCTGGGTCTGGCCATTGTGAAACATAACGTGGAACTGTACGGCGGCACCGTGCGCGTTGAATCCGGGCTTGGAAAAGGAGCGGCTTTCACTCTAGTCTTTCCCGCAAAGACGCTGATGAAACTCAAGCCATGAGCACGCCGCTGCCATCCGTCCTGGTTGTGGACGACGAAAAAAACATGCGCCGGTCGCTGCAAACGGTGCTGGGCGACGAGGGCTATGCCGCCCGCGCGGTCGAATCCGCCGAGGAAGGACTGGAACTGCTCGGGCACGAGGAATTTTTCATGGTCATCACCGATGCGCGCCTGGGTGGCATGAGCGGTTATGACTTTCTGACCCGGATCCGCCAGCAGTGGCCCGAATTGCCGGTGCTCATGCTCACGGCTTACGCCACGCCCAAACTGGCCGTGGAAGCCATCCAGGCCGGCGCGATGGATTATCTCGCCAAACCATTTGCCCCCGAAGAGCTGCTCCACGCGGTCGCGCGTTGCGCCGAACGCCACCGGCTGTTGCGGGAGAACGCCACCCTCCGTCTGCGGGCCGGCGAAATTTTCAGCCTCGATCAGATCGTGGGGGAATCGCCAAAGATGCGCGAATTGCGGAAATTGATTCAGACGGTGGCGCCCACCGACACGCGGGCGCTCATTCTGGGCGAAAGCGGCACCGGCAAGGAGCTGGTGGCAGGCGCCCTGCACAGCCTGAGCCTGCGGCGCGAGGCGCATTACATCCGCATCAACTGCGCCGCCATTCCGGAAACACTGCTCGAAAGCGAATTGTTCGGCCACGAAAAGGGCGCGTTCACCGGCGCGGTGAAACAAAAACCCGGACGCGTGGAAGAGGCCCATGGGGGCACGATCTTTCTCGATGAAATTGCGGACATGAGCAAGCCGCTGCAGGCCAAGTTATTGCGATTCCTGGAGGACGGCACCTTTGTGCGCGTCGGCGGCACGCAGGAACTGCGCGTCAATGTGCGTTTGATCGCCGCCACCAACCGGGACATCACCCAGGCCATCGCCGTGGAACAGTTCCGCGAAGATTTGTTTCACCGGCTGAATGTCGTGCAATTCCGCCTGTCGCCGTTGCGGGAACGGGGCAGTGACATCCTGTTGCTGGCGGAGCATTTTTTGAGAACGTTCCGCGTGGTGATGAATAAAAACGTACAGGGCATCACCCCGGCCGCGCGACAGAAGCTGCTGGCGCACCATTGGCCGGGGAACGTGCGCGAATTGCGCAACGTCATTGAGCGGGCGCTGATTCTGGAGACGACGAAGGAAATTCAACCCTCCAGCCTGCCGGATTTCCAGATCGAGGCGCGCCTGTCGAAGTCCCCGACGCTGCATGCCCCGCCCGGTGAATCGCTGGACGACGCGCTCGCGCGCATCGAGGGGGAGTTGATCACCAGCGCCCTGGAACAAAGCAGTTTTAACCTGACGCGCGCCGCCGAACAGCTTAAGCTCACCCGCCATTCGCTTCGTTATCGAATGCAGCGGCTCAACCTGAACCCTGGCGACGGCGCGGCAAATGAATTGCCCGGCGCCACCGGGCAAACGGGATCCGGAACCTGATTGGTTTACACCATGAGTGAAATATCCTCAGTGTGGACGGTTTTTTTCATCATCCTCGGCACCGCCATCGTGTCGGCCCTGGTGGCGTTGAAATGGGTGGTCTACTCCCGCCGCAAGCCGCGGCGCCGGCAGCGTCGCCACCGGCTCAATCCCACGCTCGCGCAAGTCGGCGGCCTGCCACCGGTGCGGGACGGGGAGAAATCTTCCGAACCGCCAACGCCAACATCGCCACCGTGATGCACAGCCGTGTCATCACCCGCAAAAGCGCTTCCAATCTGGCGCTGGCCTTCCTCCTGCTGCCGCGCGCCAAACGGGATGCCATGTCCGCCCTGTACGCCTTTTGCCGCGAGGTGGATGACGTCACGGATAATGAATCCACGCCCGTCGAAAAACGCCGCGCACAATTGGCCGCCTGGCGCGCCGATGTGCGCCGCGCGTGCGCCGGAGAAACCCCGCAATTCGCCGTCAACCGCGAACTCCAGCCGGTCATCCATGAATGCCGGCTTCCCTTCCCGCTGTTCGATGAACTGCTCAAAGGATGCGAAATGGATTTCGACATCAAGCGCTATGAGAATTTTGAGCAACTTGACCTTTACTGCTACCGCGTCGCCTCGGTGGTCGGCCTCCTGAGCATCGAAATTTTCGGCTACCAAAATCCCGCGTGCCGCGATTACGCGGTGTTTCTGGGCAAAGCATTGCAACTGACGAACATTCTGCGCGATGTGAAAACCGATGCCGGGCGTGGCCGAATTTATCTGCCGCTGGATGAACTCAGGAAACACGGTGTGTCAGCCGAACAAATTTTGCGGCACGAATACTCCGAACGTTTTGCGCAATTGGCCGGCGACACCGCCGTCCGGGCAAAAGACTTTTACCAGCGGGCGCGCCGCACCCTGCCGGCCGAGGACCGCCAGGCGATGGTCGCCGCCGAATTGATGGGTTCGGTTTACTGGCGGCTGTTGCAAAAACTGGAACAGCAGCAATTCAATGTTTTCGGCTCGGAACCCACCCGCCTGAACAAGACCCAGAAGGCCTTGTTGATTTTTGGGGCCTGGCTGCGTCTCGCCTTCGGCGCGGCGACTCCCCACTACGGAGTGCCGTAAGGCATTTGCGCCACACTTCAGGCCATGCCGCCGGTTTCCTCAACGCCGAACGCCGAACGCCGAACGCCAAATTCCGGCCGCCGGCTGATCGTCAACGCGGATGATTTCGGCCGTTCACATTCCATCAATGAAGCCGTGGTGCGCGCGCATCGCGAAGGCATCCTGACCAGCACCAGTCTGATGGTGAATGAACCCACCAGCAACGAAGCCATCGCCCTGGCGCGGGAGAATCCAAAGCTTGGCATCGGCCTGCACCTGACATTGCTCTGTGGCAAATCCGCCCTGCCGCCGGAGAAAATTCCCGGCCTCGTCAACGCGCGCGGTGAGTTCGGCAATCGCCCGGTTGACGTCGGAATGTCCTACTTCTTCAAGCACGACCTGCGCGAACAATTGCGCGCGGAAATCCACGCGCAATTTGCCAGGTTTCGCGCCACCGGCCTGCCTCTCGACCACGTCAACGGCCATTTGCACCTGCATCTGCATCCCACCATCTTTCACATTTTAATGGAGGATGCCGCGACACTCGGTATCCGGCACCTGAGGCTGACACGTGACAGCCTGTCCCGCAGCCGGCGAATGACACGCGGGCACTGGTTCTACCGCGTCTCACACGCGGCGATCTACGAATGGCTTTCCCGGCGCGCGCGCCAACCGCTGCAACAGCACGGCATCCGCCACGCGCAGATCACGTTCGGTCTGCTGCAAAACGCCCGGGTGGACGAGGAATATGTTTTGAAGCTGTTGCCGGAATTGCCGCCGGGCGATTCGGAGCTTTACTCGCACCCATCGTTGGACGAGTTCAAGCATGAATTCGAGGCCCTCGTCAGTCCGCGCGTAAAGGAACGGGTCGAAAAACTGGGCATTGAACTGATCCGATACCAGGATTTAGCCACAGATTTTCACTGATGAAACACAGATATTTGTTTCTTTGAATCCGTGTTCAATCTGTGTTCATCTGTGGCTCAAGAATATGGTAAAACTACTTTTGATATTGCTGGTCGGTCTCGCCTTTGAATCCACCGGCGTCGTCCTGCTGAAAAAAGGCATGACTCAAATCGGCGACATGAACGGCATTACCACCGATGAAATTCTCCGCGTCTGCAAGGCCGGCGCGACCAGCCCGCAAATCCTGCTCGGCATCCTCTTTGAGGCGTTGTTTTTCCTGTGTTTGCTTATTTTGATGTCGAAAAGCGACATCAGCGTCCTCTGGCCGCTGACGGGCTTGAGCTTTGTGTTCGCCACTTTCGCCGCCATCTGGTTCCTGGGCGAGCGCGTCTCGGCAATGCGCTGGATGGGCGTGGCGCTCATCGTCATCGGCGCGGCCTTCATCAGCTACAGCCAGCAGGCGAAGGAAAAGCCGGCGCCGCCGGCAGAAACCAACTCCCTTCAACGGTAGAGCGGCGCTGCGGCACCGCCGGACGCGCGGCAGCGCGTCCCTACCAGATTGTCTTGGCGAGGACTTCCGCCAGTTGTTCCGCGGCAAACCGGGTTTGCTTCTGCAACCGCATCAAGGCGCCGATTTTTCCAGGCGATTTGGCAATTGTCAGAAACAATTTTGCGTAATCCAGACTGTGGTCCGGCTTGGCAAGCACATTGAAATCCAGCGGCAGGTCTTCATTGGCCGTATCGGAAATCACCCGCACCGTCGCACACAAAATTCCATGCTCACGGCAAACCGCATGAATCGCGTCTGATTCCATCTCCACCGCGTCCGCGCCGGTTTCGCCCCGTAATTTCTTCTTTTCGGCGACGGTGGTGGCGATGCGGTTGGCACAGATGAATTTCGCCGGCTTCGCGCCGGCGGCAATCAATTTCTTTCGGAGGGACTCGCCGAGTTCGTCCCTTGGATCTGTCAGTTCAACAACCACGTCGCCGGGTTTCAAATCCGGATTCAGCCCCCCGGCGAAACCGCAGGTGAACACCCGTTCCGTTGAACTGGCGGCCAGAAAATCGCGCACGGATGTTTCGGCGTTCTGGCGGCCGATGCCGGTAATGAGAACGGAGACCCCCGGTCTGCCCGCCGCGATTTTCCGAAACGGCGCGGCTTCTACTTTCAGCGCAAAACATACAAGCGTTTTCAGGCCCCACCCTTCATCTCGAACCTCACCCTTCATTTTATCCCCGCCAGTCTTTCCTTCCAGATTTTGTAAAGCTCGACGGTGGCACGGACGTCGCGCAGACAGTACTCGGCGATCTCCCGGAATTTCTTTTCGGCCAGCAGCGTGCCCACATCCATGCCGGTGACGCCATGGCTCTTGGGCGATTCGATGCCGAACGCCTTGCAGTAAAAATCCAGGTTGAACCGCCGGGCCGCGCCGTCCCGTCCGCTCACGCTGTAAAACGTCAGTTGTTCCGCGAGGTCGCAATGCGGCTCGGTGGCATAACGATAGCCGAGCCAGTTCTTTTTCGAGATGGGCACGTTGAGCAGCGCCGAACGCAGATAAATGAACGGCACATCGAAGCCGCGCCCGTTGAAGGTCACCACCGAATCGTAATGCTTCGCCACATCCCAAAACGCCGTGAGCAGTTCGGACTCGTCCGCGCAGGGCATGAACTCAACCGGGCCGCCTTCGTCGCCTTCCTCAATATCTTCCGCCGTGAACAGGACCTGTCCGCGGAGGGTCTCGGCGTTGAGCATGGCGATGCAAACGACCTGCGAGGTGAACGGCCATAGGCTCATGAATTTTGTGATTTCCTCGCGCCTGGCGCTTTTGGCGGTTTCGTCGGCCAGTTTTTCAGCCTCCCGGAAAAGGTATTCCTGCTGTGTCTCGTCAAAATTGTCGAGCGGCAACGCGGAGGTCTCGATGTCGAAAATAATGGTGGCCATGTTGAAATGTCGGACCCGTTGTAAAAATTAACACGCCGGCTGGCAACTTATTTCCAGGCTTGCCGCGCCGGTTGGTCTCGCCGAAGCTGGCCGGCAACTTGCTCCGAAACGAGTCTGTCCGCATGAACTTGATCAAAGAATTTGGATGGAAACTGGCCGTCGCCGGGTTGCTGGCGGCGCCGGCTGCATTGCCCGCAGCCGGCACCAATGCGCCGTTGCCGACCTTTGAGTCCGTGTTGCAGCGCGTATTGCAACGGGCCAAAGACGAGGGCAACAATGACCATGCTTTCGACGCGCGTTATCGCTACGCGCGCACCAAGGTCACCGAGTTTCGAAACTCAGCCGGCCAGTTGAAAAAGCGCGAGGCGAACACCAACGTGCATGTTCCGGCACCGCCGGCGGCGCCCGCCCCGGCCACACCCGTGTCGGCATCGGCCGCCGCGCCAAAACCGGCCCCGGAACCGACCGAGGCCGTCTCCGAAACGCATTCCAACGTGCATGGGCAGCAACTCAGGAAGAGCGACTTTCTGTTGAACCAGGGTTTGGTCAACCGTTTTAACTTCACGATGGTGGGTCGCGACCTGTTGAATGGCCGGCCGGCGTTGGTGGTGGATTTCGCTCCGTTAAGCAACACCCTGCCCGAACGGAACCTCAAGGAACGTTTCATCAACAAGGCCGCGGGCCGGATCTGGATTGACGCGGACGATTACAGTCTCGTGAAGGCCGATATCCACCTGACGCAGGAGGTGAATGTCGGCTGGGGCCTCATCGGCGCGGTATGGAAATTCCACTACGCATTCGAGCGCGAACGGACCACCGACGGACTCTGGTTCCCCAGCGAGGTGAATTGGCATCTGGAAGGCCGCGAAGTGATCATCAACCGCATCGTGGACTATCACGAAATGATGAGCGGTGTCCAAAAGTTCAAATAGACCGGTGCCGGTATTGAACCTTCAGGCCGGCTCGGCTTCTTTTCGCGGGCCGGTTCACGGCAGGCTGACACGATAGAAACGCTGTTGGTTGCCGGCGGATGAGTCGTTGAACCGGTATTGGCCAACGGGATTCTCGGTGGGAGCGCCCAGAACGGTCCAGTTGCTGACCGACAGGGAAATATTCGTGCTGGCCAGAACCACAAAACCGGCGCCGGGTGTGTTGGTGAAGGTGATTTGGAAGGTGCCATTGGTCAATTTCGCGCCGGTCAATTGCGGCGGAGCGAAATTCAGATTGTAGCCCAAAATATCGAGCGCGGTGAGGTCGGCGGCGGAAAGCAGCGCTTTGTGGCCGGCAACCAGAAAGGCATCGTAGGCATCCGCCGGGCTGCTCATCTGCCAATCCTGGAGGTCGCCCCCGCCGGGGGGGTTGAACGCTTTCAGCGACGTCACGCCGTCATTAATGGAAAAATAGACCCCGCTATCATTGGTATTGAGACTGCGCACCCCGCTGCTCGTAAAGCGGAACAGGTCGCAAGGCACATATCCGCCACTGATCGTACCAAGTCCTGCGCCACGGCCAAGCACCTCGGAGATTTCATGTTCGGCCACGCCAATGAAATCATACTTGCCCGACACCGCACGATTGGTGGCGTCAAAAGTGTAGGTAACATTCGCAGCAAAGCCGACGTCGCCGTCGAGGCTTGGATCCGTTGGCGAGATGCCTAAGACTCCCAAGGCCTTGGCTTCAGCCTGCGGAATCCACCATGGCGCACCGCCAGTCGGATCACTTGCGGGCAGGCTGGCGACGGCATTGCTGTCCGCCACCGTCGTACTGGCAGCACTCAGGGCGTTGGTCAGATCGGGGTACGCGAACCCGGAACTGCCCTGCAGTTGGGTCCGACTGGCACCAAGATTAATACCGCCGCTGAAGGGGCCGGTGGCCCCCCAATAGACGGTGAGGTTGGCCGTGATGGCGTTGGTATAGAGATTCTGGAACACCTGCGTGGCATCGGTGAACGCCGCCTCCACTTGCGCCGCGTTGGTCAGGCTCGTCACGCTGGAGTCGAAGGTCACATTGAACGTCATGGCCGTGGCCGGCGAGGTGCCAACGAATAATGCCATCATCAGGATCCACGACTTCCCAACCGCGTCCCCTCCCGCCCCAGGAACGAGGCAGCTTAGGAGTTGCAAAATGCTTCTGATGACAAAACTCCCGCCTTTTAAAGACTTATTCATGGGTTGAGGGTTTCCAATGTACCCCAGAATTTACCACCAAGTTTGCCCCCGTCAATCGGGACTGTCATCCGTGCCCGGCAGTGATCCAGCGGGGTGAAGCGTTTCTAATGCACTCCTGGATTGCAGTGTTGATTAAGTGACAAATTAAATAACGGCCTCGGAAACCCGTTGAATGCTGAGGCTCCGGCCGCTGACTTCGTCAATTTCAATCACAGCGCCCTGGAGCAACACGCGGTTCTTTGCCACTTCAAATCGTTGTGGCATGGCGGTGAGAAATTTTTTGATCACCGGCTCGATTTCGCGGCCCAAAACGCTGTCGTGCGGACCGGTGAAACCGGCGTCGCTCAAATAGGCCGTGCCGCCGGGGAAAATCTGTTCGTCCGCCGTTTGCACGTGTGTGTGCGTGCCCACCACGGCGCTGACCTGTCCTTCCAGAAATCGCGCCAACGCGATTTTCTCCGAAGTGGCCTGGGCGTGAAAATCCACAAAGACGATCTTTGTCTGCTCCCGCAGGTGTTTCACCGCTTCGGCCGCGAGCGGAAACGGGTTGTCCAGTGGCGGCTGCATGAAGGTGCGGCCTTGCACATTCAAGACGGCGACGGAAAGCGGGCCTTTCACCTTAAACCGGGGGCTTTGGACTTCAAAGACACCGCTGCCCCGGCCGGGCACGTCCGCCGGATAATTGAGCGGGCGCAGAAAGCGTTTTTCGCCGGCCAGCAGTTCCATCACTTCCTTCTGGTCCCATAGATGGTCACCGCTGGTGATGACGTCCACACCCGCAGAAAAAATTTCCGCGGCGGTTTTGGGCGTGATGCCGGAGCCGCCGGCGGAGTTCTCGCCGTTGGCGATGATAAAATCGAGCGCGTGTTGGTCGCGCAGTCGGGGCAACAGTTCAGTGACCGCGCGCCGGCCAGGTTGGCCCACGATGTCGCCGATGAAGAGCAGTTTCACGGGACGATTTTAACTGCGAAGCCGGGGCAACACACGAAAGAAACGAACCCGGGAACGCACGGGACGGCGACGCGGCGCCCCCGGCACACCTCACATCGGCCCGCAGACCCATTTCAAGGCGACTGACCTCTGAGCTGGCGGAGCCGCCGGATGACATTGGTTGCCTCGGCGGTATTGGTATTCGCGTTGGCCAGATACAGATTGTAATACTTGATGGCGTCGTTCGTGTGGCGCTGGCGCCAGGCAACTTCGCCGAGGCCGTATTCAATCCGGAACGAGTTGGTGAAGGTCTGGTTCAGATTCTCGTAATCGGCACGGGCATCGTCGAGTCGGTCGCTGCCCAGACAGGCCAGGGCGCGATTGAACCGCGCGTTGCTATTGTCGGGTTGCAGGGACAAAACACGAGTCAACGCGGCGATCGCCTGATCATAGTCTTTGAGCTGGAGGCAGACGTAACCCTGGTTGAACAGCCAGTTTGCGTCGTCGGGGACATCCCGCAATCGGGAGTCAATCACGGTGAGGGCATTGGTAAAGAGGCCCTTGGCCGTGTACAACTGCATGGCGGTGTCCAGCAGGTCATTGTTGGTCGGGTTGCGTGAAATTTCAGCGTTAAGCACTTGGACCCCGCGTGATAGCTCGTCTTTCTGGAAATAAGCCGCCGTCTCCATAATCGCGAATTGCATTTGATTGGTCTCATTCAGCGGGAATTTTTCCGGCTGCCGACGCACCTGTTGAATCAGCGCCAGCGCCTGGTCGGACAAGCGATTGAAATCGTATAGTTGCGTGAGCCAGAGTCGGGCATCCAGATTATCCGGTTCGAGCTCACAAACGCGCGTGAACGACGCCAGCGCCTGGCGAAAGAATCCATTGCGCAACCAGACGAGGCCATTCACGTAACAAAAACTCGGTTCATCGAACGGCCCGAAGGCCTCCAGCAATTTGCTCCAGGAATTGTGTGTACCAAATTGATCCAGTCTGGTTTTGGCCGCATCGACCGGCACCGTTTCACCCACCTGAAGACTGTGGTTGAACTGGAGATTGATCCGGGCCACGGCGTTGTCGGGGTTGAGTTTTTGGGCGGTGGCAAAATGCTCCGCGGCAATGACCAGTTGTCCGGAGCGTTGCAGCTCCACGCCCCAGTCGTTCAAGCTGCGCGAGTAAAAACTTCCCGCGACGAGCGCATTTACATCCTGCTCGCGCACCGCGTGCAAAGCGTCGAGCACTTCCCCGCCCCAGGGTTGGGAATCGCCGGGTTTGGTAACGGCCAGGGCGCGTTCGATGGGCGCAAAAGCTTGTAATTCCGCACGCGACCAAAACGCCTCATTTTCGGCAATCTCATCCTTGCTGGGCAACGGCGGCAGCAGCGTATCGTCCGGCAAAAGTTTGAGCTGATAAACCAAGCCATGCGGCTCGCCATAAAATTGTTCAAAGTAGTAACCGAAACTCGGGTGTAAATAGTAAAGCCCGTTGGTTTTGGCCAGATTTGCCAGCAGCACAATCAACTGCGGGGGGGTGATGTCATTGGTCTCGCTGGCGCTGACACCCCGCGGCCAGCGTTGCGGATAATGCTCGTGCAAAAAATGGTGGTAAAACGGCCAGGCCAGGGATTGCGTATCCAGAAAGACAAAGTCCTTCGCCCGGCCGGCACGGGTCAGCGCGGCCTCGGTCAGATACAAGCGCTGCGGATCATCGCTCAACAACATCCCGCCCGCAGCCGGCAGGCTTTCCAACACCAGCGAGGTGTAACGTTGAAACGTGTTGTCGTTTACCGCGCGGATGGGTGAAGTGTTTTTGTAAATCAATCCCACCGCCGCCGCCAGGAACAGCAGCCACACCGCCGCCACCGCCAAGAAATTCAAAAAATTAAACGGGGAAACTCCCAGCTTTTGAAAACGGGTGCCCAGCTCCGTTCGAAAGACCAGCAAAAAATACCCGCTGTAATAACCCACGCTCAGCGCGCTCAAATAGTAAAGCGTGAGGCCGAAACCTTTTTCCCGCGGACTGAAGGGCGGGTCGAAAACCACCCAGATGCAAACGATCAGGAGCATCGCATGGACAAAGTGAAACATGAAAGACGCCAGCGCCCGGCCCATCTGACTGCTGTCACCAAAGGACGCATGCCAGCGGATGGCCAGCAGCAACACCGGAATCAATGAGCTGATGGACAACAGTCCAAGGGTTACCCGCACGTCTCCACTGATAAAAAAGGCTTTTACCACCGCGAACTGCGAGGACAGATTCAACCTGAACATTTCCCAAAACGTTACCGGCACCTTGTCCGAGATGACCACCAACAGCGGCAGCAACAAATAAAACAACGTCCCCGCCAGCCCGCACAAAGCCAATCGTCCAAAAAATCGCGAATGAAAAAAGCTCAGGCCGCGAATCCAGACGAGCGCGGCAACAAACGCCGGCCAGAAACAGACCATCACCCAATCATTGGTCATGCCGGCACCATACACGAAGGCAGCCAGAAACAGGCGCCCTTCACGTTCATCCAGGCGATATTCCAGCAGCGACCAGATCACAAATGAGAACAGCAGCAGACTGAACATTTCGCCCGTATGATTCGTCGCGTATTCCCAGAACGTGAATTGCAACGCACATACCATCACGGCGAAGACCGGCGGCAGCCAGGCGTTGCGAATGGTCAACAATGAAAAAGGGCCCTGTTCGCGCCGTCGCTGGGCCTCCGTCCGATCATGCGGCAACAACGCAACCGACCGGGCCAGCAAACCCAGCGTCACCGTGGCGCAGACCGCGGAAAACAAATTGAGCGCCAGCGGAATCTGCGTTACCGGCAACCAGCGGAACGGGTAGGTGACCACAAAGGAAACGGGCTGGTAGGCCTCGGGCTGCCAGGTCCAACCGGACAGCTCAGCCACCGTGGTGACATTGAAGAGTGATACCCCATAATTGAGGGTGAGCAGGTAAACCACCAATGCCATCGCCGCCAGCAACCACGGCAACACCCGCAGCACAAATATTTTGCGCGGGTCCGTTTGCGCGTCCATCATCATCGGGTTCACTCAGTTGAATCCATGTCGGGCGGCTTGGCAAGCTTTTCTCCAGCGCGCAAATCCGCCACGCACTCAACGTGCTGGGTCTGGGGAAACATGTCCAGCGGCTGCACGCGGGCCAATTCAAAGACACCTTCGGCACACAAAATGTTCAAGTCCCGCGCCATGGTTGCCGGGTGACACGAGACGTAAATGACCTGGGCCGGCCGGGCGGCCCGCAACGCCTCCAATGTCCCCGGCAGACAACCCTTGCGCGGTGGATCCAGCAAAACCGTCGTCGTCGACGGCAGGAACCGTTCCCACAATTCCGGCAAAACCTCCTCGACCGCCCCGGCCATAAACTCCCCGTTGCTGATGTGGCGCACCGTGGCGTTGCGCCGCGCCGATTTGATTGCGCGCTGGTCATATTCCACGCCCAGGAAGGATTCCACCGCCCCGGCCAGCTCGATTCCAAAAAAGCCGACGCCGCAATATAAATCCACCAAATGCCGCGCACCGCCGGCGGACAGAAATTCGCGCACGGTGTCCACCAGCTTCGGCAACAGAAACAGATTATTCTGAAAAAATGAGTCAGGCGGGACATCCCAGTTTTCGGGCGCGGTGCGCAGAACGACCTTCAAACCCCCGCGCGGCGGCGGATGCAGGCGAACCTGCTGGAGCTGTTCGTTCAGGGCCGGCTCCGCGATCCGGCATTCCTCGATATCCTCGACCAGACCGCAATCCCAGCGCACAAAACCGATATTGAGTTTCTGCTCCGGCTTGTTCCACTGGCTGCGAACCATGATGCGATTGCGATAACCAAACGGTCGCGGACAGGGAATCACCGCCGCCACGCGGCCGGCCGAAAATTTCCCAATCCGTTCAAATAAATCGGCGATTTGCTTCTGTTTCAGCTCCAATTGCGTCGCGTATTCAATGTGCTGATACTGGCAGCCGCCGCATTGGCCAAAGTAACGACAGGCCGGTTCGACCCGGTGAGGTGACGGTCTCGCGACCCGCAACAGTTTTGCCCGCGCGAAATGCTTTTTGACCTCAATGACTCCGGCTTCAACGACTTCGCCGACGAGCACGAACGGGACGAACACGACAAAATCGTCCACGCGTCCGACACCTTCGCCGCCGAACGCAATGTCATCAATGGTCAATTCCAGCCGGTCACCAATCTGAAGTGGCACAAAATTGGATTACTTCTTTCCGAGCGCGGCGATGGCCGCCTGCATCTGTTCAAAATGAACGCCGGGATCGCCCGCGTCGGTAACGTGGGCAATTTTGCCATCCAACCCGATGAGGAAACTGACCCGGTGCGCCAGGTTCAGGTGGTCCATCCGCACGCCGTAAAGGTCCACAATCTTTCCGTCGGGGTCGGCGAGCAGGGAAAAGTTCAACAGGTATTTGGCCCTGAATTTCTGGTGGCTGCCGGCGGAATCAAAACTGACGCCCACGACCTCGACGTTGTCCTTCTGCAACTCGCCCATGCGATCGCGAAAGCCACACGCCTCCTTCGTACAGCCGGACGTAAAGTCTTTCGGGTAAAAATAAAGCAACACGATCTTTTTGCCCGTCACATCGGCCAGCGCCACCGTTTTACCGTCCTGGTTCCGGCCGCTAAACAGCGGCGCGCGGTCGCCAACTTTGGGCCGCGGCGCGGCTTGAGCCGGAGCCGCCAGCAGGATCAAGCCGGCAACCAGAGGCAGTACCATCAACTTTGTTTTCACGGGATTTTTCCTTTGGTTTCAGGGGTTTGACGGCATGGCGTAGCGAACGTTCAGGCTTTTACCCGCGGGCGGCGCCGGAAACCATTCTGCCACCACAACCGCCAGACCATCCAAAAGGCTTCACTGACAATATGCCCGGCCATTTTCGACCGGCCTTCGGTGCGCTCGGTAAAAACAATCGGCACCTCGACGATGTTAAATCCCTGTCGCCAGAGCTTGTGCGTCACTTCAATTTGAAAACTGTAATCATTGGACCGGATTTCGTCGAGTTTCACGGCTTGCAAGGCGCGGCGGCAGAAACATTTGTAACCCCCCGTCGGGTCGGTGAAGGGCATGCCCGTCACGAGTTTGACATATTTTCCGGCACCCCGGCTGAGCATCAGCCGTTTGAGCGGCCAATTCATGACGCGGATGCCGCCGACGTAACGCGAGCCGAGCACCAAATCGGCCTTTCGGGCGGCTTCAAGAAAAACCGGCACGTCATCCGGATTGTGGGAAAGATCGCAATCCATCTCAAAAATAAATTCGTAGCCGCGTTCGAGCGCCCATTTGAAACCGGCCACATACGCGCGGCCCAGCCCATTTTTTTTGGTTTCGTGCAGAACATGAATTTGCGGGTGTTGCGCGGCGAGTTCGTCCGCGATTTTCCCCGTGCCATCCGCTGAATTGCCATCCACCACCAGCACGTCCACGCCGACCGGCAGCGACAACAGTTTTTGCGCCACGCGCGGGAGATTTTCCCGTTCATCGACGGTCGGCACGATGATGAGTGTCTGGTTCATGCTGGCAGTCCCGCAGATAATTATCGCGAACCGCACCGAAAACAAGTGAACAGTTCGTTTACCGCCATGGACACCGGCATGGCGTTTTCATTCAACTTTACGGGAGCAGCGGTTTGAGGGGGCACGGTCCACAAAGAGGCGCGCGTGGCCGGCAGAAATGCTTGCCCACGATCACCAGTTGCGCGTGATAATCCTGCCAGTAATCCAGTCGCGCCGTGCCGTTTTTTTGATTCAACACCGATTCGCAAAGTGATTTCAATTCGCCATAGCTATCCGCCGTCCCTGGAGTTCCGCCTGCCGCCTGCCGCCTGCCGCCTGCCGCATGACTCCAACCGTGCCTCTGAAAAATCCGCCGGGTGTAGGCATCGATCACAAAACTGTGATGGCTGCCGGCATATAGCAACAGGCAATCCGCCGTCTCCGGTCCGACACCGTTGATGGCCAGCAACCGCGCGCGGACGGCGGAGGTTTCACCGTCAAACAACCGCTTCAAATCGCCGCCATAATCTTCGACGAGCACGCGCAAAAACGAGCGCAACCGCCGCACTTTCACGTTGAAACAACCGGCAGGGCGGATGAGGTTTGCCAGCCTGGATTCGGGCAGTGCAAACAGCGTGGCCGGTTCCAGCACCCGCGCGGCCTTGAGATTGGCCAGCGCGCGTTCAACGTTTGTCCATGCGGTGTTTTGTGTGAGAATCGCACCGACACAGACTTCGAACGGGGTTTCGCCCGGCCACCAGCGCTGGTGGCCGAATCGCGCACGCATGAGCGCATAGGCGCGCCGCAAGGGGGCTGTCGGCCTGGTTCTCGAGCCTGAACGTCCGGTCATGTCACCGGACAACATTCACCACGCAGGGGATTTCGGCAATGACATTACATTTTTTGCCCCGCCGGAGAGGAGGATTGCCTCATTTGCGCCGCTGACTTAATTTCGACGCATGTTCGCCTCCTTGCTGACGAGTGTCACTCAGTGGAATTATTTGATCAGCAGTCCCCTCTGGCTGGCATTGGCCGTATTTCAGATTTGGATGTTGATCGATGCCCTCCGCCGCCGCGAGTGGCTCTGGGCCGTATTCATCTTTATTTTCCCCCTGCTGAATGCGGTGCTCTATTTCTTTCTGGTTTATCGAGCGACCCCGTCCGCCACGCGCGGGTTTGAACTGCCCGGCGCGCAAAGCCGCAAGCGCATCAAGGAGCTTCAGGCGCAGATCCATCACCTCGACAACGCGTATCATTATTTCCAGCTGGGCGACGTTTATTTTCAACGCGGCCGGCTGGCCGAAGCGGAAAAATGTTACCGCGCGGCGCTGGCACGCGATGCCACCGACCTTGACGCCCGCGCGCATCTGGGGCAATGCCTCGTCCGCCTGAATCGTCCGGCCGAAGCGCGGCCGTTGCTCGAAAGCGTCATGCACGAAAAGCCCGACCACGATTACGGCCACACGATGATGGCGCTGGCGGAAACGCTGACCGCGCTGGGCGAAACCGACAACGCGCTTCAGTATTGGCAGCACATCACGCAGAACCATTCCTACCCGCGCGCCAAGGTGCAACTGGCGGAACTTTATATCGCCAAAAACCAGCCGGAACTGGCGCGGGCGGAATTGAAGGATGTCGTCAGCGACGATCAGCATGCGCCGGCGTTCCAGCGCAAGCGCGACCGCGTCTGGGTCGGGCGCGCAAAAAAGTTGATGCGAAAATTGGGCTGACTTTTATTCCGAAAACGCCAGGTAGGGAATGAAGATGATATTGGCAATCGGGATGAACAGTAAAATCACCAGCCAGCCACTTTTGCCCCGGGCCTGACAGATTTTCACCCACATCATTACAAACACCACCAAGTTCACCAGGGGAATCAGGAGCAGAATAATCATCCAAACCGGCATTTTGGCCACCTGCAAGAGGGGAACCAGTTGGGCAATGGGAATCCAGATGAGCACTCCGGGAGTTACCGCGCATTTTTCGCAGATGCGTTTGTAGCAAAAACAGAAGAACACATAAACCGCCAGACCGATAAGCAAAGCAAACACTACAAACACGATCATTCCCAAACCCATGGCCGCGGCGGCTGCCGTATTTCCAGTATCGTTCATAAATAATGACTTTCTTTCAGGGTTAGCGTTGGTTTTTGTGAAGTCGTGAACCTTCCGAAGTTCACCAAGGCCTTTCTGACACAATCGCACCCGAACGCAAGACAATTCAGGTGCATGGAAAAACTTCCGCTCCGCCGCGAATTGCTTCATCCTGTGCTCGTGTCAAACCTGATTGCCATTGTCGGCCGCCCCAATGTCGGCAAGTCCGCGCTGTTCAACCGCATCGTGGGACGGCGCATCGCCATCGTTCATGACCAGCCCGGCGTCACGCGCGACCGCATCAGCGCCGAGGCTGAATGGGAGGGACACGCCTTCACCCTCGTGGACACCGGCGGCATTGGTCTGGCGCGCGGGGAAAAGGCCGGCGATGCCATCATCAAGGCCGCGCTGGAACAGGTGGAACTGGCCATCGCGGCGGCGAACGTCATTCTCCTGGTCGTCAACGTCCAGGAAGGCATTGTGCCGCTCGACCGCGAGGTTTCCGAACGGCTGCGCCGCAGCGGAAAACCAATTTTGGTGGCCGCCAACAAGGTGGATACCAGCCGCGCGGAAAAGGACGCCGACGAATTTGCCGGGCTGGGTTTCGAGAAAATCTTCCCCGTCAGCGCCATCCATGGCGAAGGCATCAATGAATTGATGGAAACGGCGGTCGCCCTGTTGCCAGTCCACAGCCCACAGTCCGCAGCCGACGGTCCAACTGGCGAACCGACGGTGGACCGTGGACTCGGAACTGGGGACTCAATCTTAAAACTGGCCATCATCGGCCGTCCCAACGTCGGCAAGTCCTCCATTATCAACGCGTTGACACAATCTGAACGGGTCATTGTCTCGCCCATTCCCGGCACCACGCGCGATGCGGTTGACGTGCCGTTCGAGGTTGAAACCGCCGGCGTGCGGCAACGGTACGTCTTGATTGACACGGCGGGCATGAGAAAGACGCGGCGCGTGGACAATTCGATTGAATTTTTCAGCGTGCAGCGCGCGGAAGATTCCATTGCGCGTTGCGACATCGCCATTTTGGTGTTGGACGCGGAAATGGGCATCACCGAACAGGACAAAAAAATTGCCGATGTCATCGTCGAGAACCGCAAGACCTGCATCATCGTCGTCAACAAATGGGATTTGTTCGAGCAAAACGTCCGCCAGGCGCGCGAAGAGGAAATTACCCGGCGCGACAACAAGGAACGGCGTGAAGGGCAGGCCAAGGAAATGTCCACGCTCGGTGAATTCGGCGGCTGGGTGCAGAAAAAATTGTTCTTTCTCGACTATGCGCCGGTGATTTTCACCTCGGCCAAATCCGGCTTTCACCTCGAACGCCTGCTCGAAGCCATCCGCTACGTGAGCGCACAGTTGCAGCAAAAAATCCCGACCGCCATCCTGAATCGCACGCTGCGCGATGCCGTCGAGCGCCGCCAGCCGGTCAGCGTGATGGGCCATCGCCTGAAATTTTTCTATGCGACGCAGGTCCGGCAGGCGCCGCCGACGTTTCTGCTGTTCGTGAACCGCGACGAGCTGCTCTCCGAACAATACAAAAAATATCTGGCCAACCAGATGCGGCGCGCCTTCGGCTACGAAGGTTGTCCCATCGTGTTGGCGCCAAAAGCACGGCCCAAAACCATCGAACCGATCCGTAAACCCAAACCGTCGTTTCGGAAACGGCCCGGATCGTTTGCCCCGTCACGCACCAAAAGAGCGCGCTGATTTTTGTTCACCGCGGCGAATAAGTTGTGGCTTAAGCAACGGAGACGTGGGGTTTTTCCGGTTTTTACCCGGGGAATATCGTTCGTGTAACTTTTTTGAAAATTTTTCTTGTCACCACAATATGTTGGGTATAAGGTCGTCCTGTTGCCCACTAAATGGGGTTTTGCCGGAAGTCAGCAGGTTGGCAGAATCTCACAAAGCAGGCTGAAAAAGTTGATTTTCCCGACCGTTCTTCTGTTCTGAGGCGGTCGGGTGATTTGTCTGAAAGCGAAATTTCAACCATCTTGAAAAAAGGAAAACCATGATTGACGCACGGGAAGAGGTAATGGCACCAGCATCTCACAAGAGCCGCCGCCGCGCCGCGCCGCTGGCCGCGGGGCGCAGCAAAGGCAAGGACGTGAGCACGGCGAAAAAAACATTGCGCGTCGAGCGAATTTTCAGCGACGCCAAGGTCAAGCCGTTTGACCAGGTCGAATGGGACCGCCGTACCGCGGAAATCACCGATGACGCCGGCAAGGTGATTTTCAAGCAGGAAAACGTCGAGGTGCCGAAGGCCTGGTCGCTGCTCGCGACCAAGGTTGTTGTTTCCAAATACTTTTACGGCGAGCAAAACACTTCCGAGCGTGAAACCTCGGTGCGCCAGCTCATCCACCGCATCTCCCGGACCATTGCGGACTGGGGTGTGAAGGACGGTTATTTCAGCAAGGCCGACGGGGAGGTTTTCTACGACGAGTTGACCTGGCTTTGTCTGAACCAGTACGGCGCGTTCAATTCGCCGGTGTGGTTCAACGTCGGACTGTATCATCAATACGGCATCGGCAAAAATTCCGGCAAGGGCAACTGGTTTTACAACCGCAAGGCGCAGGAGGCCGAACGCGCGACCACGCAGTACGAATATCCGCAGGGCAGTGCCTGCTTCATTCAGTCGGTCGCGGACAACATGGAAGACATCATGCGCCTGGCCCACAGCGAAGCCATGCTCTTCAAATACGGTTCCGGCACCGGCACGGACCTTTCACCGCTCCGTTCCGCCCGCGAAAAGCTCAGCGGGGGCGGCCGGCCCAGCGGCCCGATGAGTTTCCTGAAGGTCTATGACCAGGTCGCCAACGTCGTGAAATCCGGCGGCAAGACCCGGCGCGCCGCCAAGATGAACACGTTGCGCGACTGGCACGGCGACATCGAGGAATTCATTGACGCCAAGCAAAAAGAGGAAAAGAAGGCCTGGGCGCTCATCGAACAGGGCTACGACGGTTCCTACAACGGCGACGCCTACGGCAGCGTGATGTACCAAAACGAAAACC
>Ga0265338_10002531_pt1 | contig 27102 bp, 19 predicted proteins | sample 42126metaG_FD_193579 | JGI IMG/M metagenome (GOLD analysis project Ga0265338, IMG submission 193579) | Rhizosphere microbial communities from Carex aquatilis grown in University of Washington, Seatle, WA, United States - 4-21-26 metaG | ecosystem: Host-associated > Plants > Roots > Rhizosphere...
GGTTCCGGCCGCCTCGGTCGGTTCTCTGTACGATGTGCCTTTAGCAGCGAACGGCGGCACGGCTCCCTATCAGTGGAGTGTCCTCGCCGGATCTCTGCCGACTGGCTTGCACCTGGATTCAGGCTCCGGCACGATTCACGGAACGATTTACGGCAGCGGCCGGAGCGGGACCTACGGCGTGACCGTCGGCGTCGCGGATGCGAGCGCACAAACGGCGCAACAGACTCTCACCTTGCAGGTCGCGAATGCGACCGATTGCGGCCCTCCAACTTACAACTGCTCTCGCGCTGGCATGGATATCGTGCAGATGCCCCGTTCCATACCCGGAGTCGGCAACCTCTCGGGGGCCAACACGGTCGTGACCGATCCGGATTTTGGAAATCCCATCGTGAGAATCACGGACTCCGAGACCGATCCGGCCGCGCCTTGGGGATCGGCTCGCACATTCGTGTCGTCCACCAGCGGGAGTGCCGACGAGAACCTGTGGAACGTTGATTCCACGCTCTTTGTGCTCCAGGCCAACAACGGCGCGACTTATCCGTTCGCATTCAACCCGTCGACCCTGCAGGCCACGCGTCTCTATCGCTCGAAGTATCCAGCCACGGCAGGTCTCAAGCTCTCGGATAGCGGCACATGGAGCCGCGTCAGCCCAAGTGTTCTCTATGGCTACACTGGGGCCTCCATCGTCAAGTATGACTTTACCGACCGAAGCAATGCTCCGGTTCCGGGCACCGTTTTCGACTTCGCAAAGAGTGGCAACTGCCTTCCTCCCGGATTCTCAGTCACCTGGAGAAGCAAGGGCGGTGTAAGCGCGGGCGACGGCGCCTTCGGAGTGGCCTTCTCGAATCAAGGTGGCCAAGGGACGGGAGTCTATGCAGTGGCCTACACGGTTGGCCACGGTTGCAGCGTTCTCAACACGCGCACCGGCCAGGTCTCCGGAGAGTGGGGAGCAAGTGGGTCCATCAACATTCCCGACCGGTGGACTATCCACAACGCCAAAATCTCTAAAGACGGGAAGTGGCTGATTGTCGCCCCCCAGAAGTGCATTTCGTCCGACTGTTCCAAGGGACCTTACTTCTGGAAGATCGGCACAACCACGGTCAACTCGTGCGGGACGAGCGGCAAATGTGGCGGCCACTGGACCGAAGGCTATGACCACTGGGTCAACAACGACAATTCGCCGCTCGGGAATCAGGTCATTCGCCACTTCTCAGACTCGGAAGCGGCGCCGGGCGATTTAACGAACCGTTTGCCCGAGGGAATCAGCGGCCCGTTTGACCAACACCAGTCCTGGAACAGCGCGGATCCGAACGACAGCTCACCTCTCCTGGCTTCCACGTGGAGTTCTATCAGCCCGTTCCCAGCTCCCTGGTACAACGAAATTATCGGCGTCGCCACGGATGGAAGCGGCAAGGTCTGGCGCTTTGCGCACAGTTTCATCACCACGCGTTCACAGACCTTCAGCACCCAGTACGCGATTGGCTCTGTTTCTCAAGATGGGAGATTCTTTCTTTTTTCGTCTGACTGGATGGGGACGCTCGGTTCCGAGTCCGGTGCGCATACCTGCAAGATTGGCAAGAATTGCCGCGGAGATGTGTTTGTCGTGGAGTTGAACTGAGCCGACCGACCTAGTTCTGGCCGGATCGCAGCCGGGCCCTGATTCTGTGGCCGAAATAGGCAGGCCCGTCTACAAATTTTCCGACTTCTTCCGCGGTCGATTTGCGCGCCATTCCGATGCGCGGCAACTGGTAGGGGTCACTGCCGCTTCGAACCATGCCGAATTCCGCAACCACCGAACACGAGTATCCTGCCTCTGCCACCTGCCGGATCTGGCCTGGGCGGAAATCACCGGGCATGCCGTTCGGGAAGCAGAAGGACTTAACGCTCCGCCCGATGCCTTCTTCGATCTGAGCCCGCGAACACGTCAACTCCTCCCACGACTCCTCGTCTGAAATGCTCGAGAAAATCGGATGAGTCGCGGTGTGGGAACCAATCTCCATCAACCCTGAATCTGCCATCTCCCGCAGTTCGCGCCAGGAGCACGGCGAGTACTTCGGTGGCGGCGCCTGCGGGACAGACATTCCTGCGCCCCGCGCCATCTCATCGATCCGTGCATTCCGCTCCGCCGGACGCAGCCGATTCAATTCGCGAAACACATCGTCGATCACTCCCGGAATTAGCTCTGCGGGCCTCTTGGGCTGCTCACTCAACCACAGAACCTTGTCGGTCCAGATCCAGTCTTCGCCGCGGATGAACGAACTGACGACAAAAAAAGTGGCCGGCATCTGAAATTCCTTCATCAAGGGAAACAGGAACTCGTAGCAGTTGCGCCGACCATCGTCGATGGTTAAGGCAACCATCTTCTTGTCCAGCGTGCGGCCGGAGGCAAGTTGCTCGGCAATACGTTGCAGAGGAACAACCTTAAAATGTTTCCGCAAATACTCGAACTGTGTGCGAATTCCCTCCACATTCAGCGCGCCCGCATCCAGCGCTCCCGGCGCAGAGAAGTTGTGATACATGAGGATGCGAGCCATGTCGGCAGACCAGGCGCGAGCCAGCGAAAACATACCGCAGCTTCGCATCATCCTGAGCGCGAGGTTAATCACTGTCGAGTGCCTCTCTCACGGAAGCCGCTGCGGGAGGGAATTTCTGGGGAGTGCGGCACATCTCGGGGATGATAGCATTGGCGCCAGAATCCGCTCCAGAAGCGACCGCAGCGGTAAACCCTGCCGGGTCGCGCGCATCGCGCGAGACTTTCTTTTTGGAGTAACCTGTTGGAGTAACCTGCAGGGGTAACCTGGACTCTGCGAGTTATTCCTGTTTCCTGCCTATGCCCAACGGCCGCCCCCGAGACCGACACCGCCCGGAGACCGCGCCGTGATCCAGTGCCCGGCCGCCATCGATCTGCAGGCGATCTTGCGCTGCCCCGCCTGCCTCAAATCCCTGACCAGTCAGGAGGGCGGATATGCTTGCCCGCCCTGCGGGCGACGATTTCCTGAAGTTCGAGGCATTGTTCGATTTGTCGATGAGAGCAACTATGCCGACAGTTTTGGCTACCAGTGGCGGCGATTTGATCGCACGCAATTAGACCACTCGGGCAGAAGTCTTTCAGAGCAGGATCTCATCGATAAAACTGGCCTCCGGCCGCAGGACTTGAAGGGGAAGCTCGTCCTCGACGTAGGCTGCGGCATGGGACGCTTCGCCGAGGTCGCCACCCGCTGGGGCGCGCGCGTCGTAGGAGTCGACCTCAGTGGAGCCGCGGAAGTTGCCGCGAAGAATCTCGCGGATCGTGATTTCGTTGCTTTCCAGGCCGATGTCTTCGCCCTTCCCTTCGCGCCCGGAACATTCGACTGCATCTACAGCATGGGCGTGCTCCATCACACGCCCGATTGTGAAAAGGCGGTTAAGATTCTGCCGCAGTACTTGAAACCGGGCGGTACGCTCGCTGTTTGGCTCTACAGCGGGTACAACAAGTGGTACAGATTCAGCGACCAATATCGGAAGATCACGCATCGCATGTCGCCACGCGCCTTGCATGGATTCTTCCGTGTTGCCGTGCCGGTTTTCTATTGGCTTGACCGAGGTCTTCGCGTTGTGCCGGTAGTTGGAAAGCCCGCGGCCGGCGTGGTCCACCACGTTTTCCCAGTCAATCGCCATCCCGATCCAGAGGTTCGAGTTCTCGATACACTGGATTGGTATTCGCCTAAGTATCAGTCCAAGCACACCTACGAGCAGGTGTTCCGGTGGTTTGAAGATTGCGGGCTCGAAGCGCTGTCGATCGGTCAAGTCCCAGTCGGCGTCCGAGGTCGAAAGCCAGCAAGGGATTCGGCGTCTCCAATGAATCAGAGTGCAGTCAACCGCACGGAGTAAATCGTTGCAAGGAAAGCCAGGCCCATGTCGAACTTGAAGAAACAGATCGCAGCCTACGCGCGAGCCGTGACCAAGAGACAAGCTGCGGCGCGAGGCCTTACTGTCTATCCGGATGACACGTTCCTGGTTTCGTTCCCGCGCTCCGGAAATACCTGGACGCGTTTTCTGGTGTGCAATCTGCTCAATCCCGACGATCCGGTAAACTTCGCGCAACTCGAATCACGCATTCCTGAAATCTACGACGTGACCGACCGCGCCCTGCGCGCCTTTCCGCGGCCGCGCATGATCAAGAGTCACGAGAGCTTCGATCCCCGTTACAAGAAGATCATCTACATTGTTCGCGATCCACGCGACGTTCTGCTTTCCTACTATGAGTTCCAGCTGAAGCGCCGGGTTATCACGGAAGAATGCAGCCTTGAAGATTTCGTTCCCCGCTTCATGGACTCTGAGTTTGAGCCCAAGACGGGATCGTGGCGCGACCACGTGGTCAGCTGGATCTCCACCCGCGGCGGGCAGAAGAATTTTCTGCAGCTGCGTTATGAAGATATGTTGGCAAACACCGAGCGGGAGAGCACAAAGATTGCCTCGTTCCTTGGCATCGATGCCAAGGCCGAACGCATCGCGCGGGCGGTGGAGTTGAGTTCAGCAGATCGCATGCGCAAGCTCGAAAGCGAACAATCCGGGGAGTGGAAAGAGACCAAAGAAACCCGGCAGGACAAGCCCTTTGTCCGCACGGCCACTGCGGGCGGATGGAAATCTGCGTTGCCTGAACATTGTGTGGCAGAGATCGAGTCGGCATGGGGCGACGTGATGCGCTCAGTGGGCTACGAGCTGTGGACCAAAACCAAGTCGTGAGCCCGCGAGCGAGAGACTACGTCTTACTTCCTTTGCCGACGGTACTCTTCAGGCCCTTCCAAACGGCCGCGGGCAGGTGCGTTCGCAGCCAGGCTTTGGTGCGCCCGCTCTGCGATTTCAGTGTCAGGTAGATGTGCCCGCGACTACCCGGGCGCGCGAAGTGCAAGTTGAGATAGTTCTTCAACTCCGCACCCCACCGCATTTTTGACTCGTCGGTACCGCCCAGGAAGTCGTAGCGCCGCACGCCATCTTCGATGACATGCTTCAGCACCTGGCTGCGCAGGACATAGCCAACGCTGTCGGCGGCGTATTCAGGGTCGAAGCCCTCCTGCAACGAGAACACGGTTGTGCCGTAGCGCAATCCAAATTGTGCGGCCACAACCTTCCCATTTAATTCAAGAACCCAGAATTTCAGCCGGCCGCGTGCCAGCAGCAGCCGAGCCAGTTCGCCATAGAACTGGCGCCGGGCGGGCGAATGCAGGGTCCCGGGCAGGCCTCTTAGTTGCCAGTGTTTGGCATGGAGTTCGAAGAGCGCCTGCAACAACGAGTCAATTTCGTTCTCTTCAGCCCATGGGCGGATTCGTACTTCGTATTTTTTTTCCAGGCGACGTGTTCTCAGCCCAATCTTGCCGCGCTCCTTGCTCGAGATTCCCTTCAGGTAGGATTCCCAGTTCTCCGCGAGTTCTACCACGCTCTGCGGCCGCGTCGACGTGAGGCACCGCCATCCACTCTTCGCTAAATCGTCCGTCAGCCGCGCACCGATGAGGGAATTGGCCGGAAGAGTATTCAGCTCGCAAACATCCCACAGCCGGGCGTTCTGCCGCATCCAGTCCAGAAAGCGGCGGCTGACCGCTGCTTCATAACCCGGCCGGACTGGAATATCCAGATTGTCGGAATCATGGCTGCCATCCCCCATCAACCGCAGGACACGTAACGAAGAGGGGAAGCCACGGTGGATCGTGACAGCCAATGGCGCCAATCCAACCAGGGCAGAAGAGGAACTGCGAAAGGCCAGGACCAGCAACCGATCCCGGTTGCCAAAGGCGCGCCACCAGGGCACAAGCCACTCGTAAGTCGAAAATATGCTTGCAGGAGGATACTCGCCTAGCAGAGCTTCCCACTCTGGCTGTAACAGTGCCAGACTCTCCAGACTGTCATGCACGACGATCGTGAGATTCTGGTCGGAGGCCATCTCCGAAAAATCCTATCATCCTCCTAACGTCGTCCAGCCCAGCTTCAAAGACTCCGCGAGCCAGATCTTGGCGGCTTGCCGGTGCCGCCACCACGGTTCTTGAAACTCTGGGTCCACGACGCCTTCGGTCGCGACCACGATCCCTGGGTCGAGCCGTTTGATCGTTCTACGCCATAGCATCCCGGCGCGACGGGTGTGATAGCTCGAGGTCACGATTGCGATCGACCGCCAGTGATGCTGCTGAACACAGCCCATCGCGGCGTCTGCCTCTTGCACGGTCGAGTTCACATCAGCGTTGGTCTCGCAGAAATCTACACGGCTTGCGAGATCGGGGCCGTAGGTTCGTTCAAGATAAGCCCGGGCCACCGGCGGGATCGACTGTCCCCAGTAGGATTCCTTCGGAATGATGACCAGAACCCGGTCCGCAATACCCCGCTGCAAAAAGCTAACGGCGCCAGCCAGCCTGGCTTTCTCCGCAACGATCGAGCCCTGCAGTACGACGGCGGCATCGACGTGGGCAGGAAGCGGGTCAACGGCAATCAGGAGATTGCTACCCCAGTAGAGCAATCCGAGAATAGCCACCACCAGGAGAGCGAGTAGCCACTTCAGGATTCGACCTGGGGACCGGACGGGCATTGAGTAGAACCGCAAGACCGAACACGGCGAGCGGCCTTCGGGGCGGAATTCAGCAAGAACGCCACGATCTTAGCACGCGTAGAACGATGCTCGCGCGTCGTGGTTGCCGCTTCCATGTAGCTGGACACCGTTCGCAAGTTTGTGCCAACCTGACACCTGGATCGGAATCAGCGTTCCACCTTGCCTTTGCGCCGTCCTGCCCGAGTCCGGACCAGATTGCAATGAGCCTGATCATTCGCGCTCTCAAGAACGTCACGTCGAGTTGGGCCGGGCTGGCGCTGAACATCGCTGTCGGATTCTTTCTCTCGCCTTTCATCCTGCATCATCTGGGTGATGACGCCTTCGGCCTATGGGTTTTGATTTTTTCCCTAACCGGCTACTACGGAATCTTCGACTTCGGCATTCGCTCGTCGCTGATTCGCTATGTCTCGAAGTTCCAGGCCACCGGCGACAAGGAACAACTTGCGCAACTCATCAATACCAGTCTGTTCAGCTATAGCTGCCTCGGCGGCATCCTGATGGTGCCAACCGTCCTGGGGAGTTTTTATGTGGATCGCGTCTTCCACATCCCGCCCGCGTTTCTCCGCGATGCCCGCATTCTGTTCTTCATGGTGGGGTCTTCCCTGGCCTTGGGCTTCCCCTTGGGAATCTCGGGCGGCATCCTGGAAGGGCTGCAGCGCTTTTATCTTCTGAACTGGACCAACATGGTCTCGTTAGTCGTGCGCGCCACGCTGATCGTGCTAGCTTTGCGCCACGGGTACGGCCTGCTTACCGTCGCCCTGATCACGGTGTCTCTCCCACTCATCACCTCCGCCATTCGCGCCGTCATGGCGCAGCGCATTCTGGCGATCCCGTATGGATGGAAATACGTAGACAGCAATTCGTTGCGCCAGGTCGCCAACTACGGATCGATCACGTTCATGATCATCGTCGCAGCGCGGCTGCGGTTTAAGACCGATGCGGTCATCATTGGGAGCTTTCTTTCCGCTGCGGCCATAACGCACTTCTCGATCGGCGCTCGCCTGGTCGACTACTCGGGAGAGGTCGTCAGCAGCCTGGCGCAAATATTTACACCGATGTCGAGCCAGTTTCATGCCACCGGCGACTACGACCGGCTGCGCAAGATATTTATCGCGGGAAATCGCGCCTGCGCCTTCATCATGTTTCCAATCTGTGTCTCGCTCATCGTGATGGGCAAATCGGTGATCGAAGCCTGGATGGGACCACGCTACGTCTCCAGCTACATCATTGTGCTCATCCTTCTGATTCCTTCGACGCTCTACAACGCGCAGACGACCTCCAACCGGATTCTCTTCGGAATGAGTGAGCACCGGTCTCTGGCGGTCATCGTGCTGATCGAGGGCGTGGCCAATGTCATCCTGAGTATTGCATTGGTACGCCCGCTGGGAATCGTCGGAGACGCAATCGGCACAGCCATCCCGCTGCTTTGCACAGCTATATTTTTCCTGCCTCGTCACATGTGCCGCCATCTCGAGGTTCCCCTCCGGAAATTCATCCCCGAGGCGTATTTCTATCCCGCGCTGTTTTGTATCCCGATGGCATTCGTCCTCGTTCTCGCACAACGATCTTTTTACGCTCACCGTTATCCTCAACTCGTCCTGAACTTGTTTGTGGGTTGGGTAGTGTATGCCATCTGTGTGTTGTGGTTTGTTGTTACCCGCGAGCCTGCGGGAGTGCAGCTTCGAGGCAGAGTAGTTCGCTACTTTGCTGAAGACTAGCCGGCCAATGCGCAGGAAACTGCAACCATCCGTGAGACTCGGCAGAAAAGTGATTCCGCGTCCTGCGCAATGAGTTGCACATGAGGGCGACGCCGACTCTGTGCGGCACGGAAGATTCCCGGTTAAGCCTTTATTCTTATCAATTTACTGTACAATGACTGCAAGCCTTTCCGGCATGGCACTTGCGAACGATTACGGGTTCCATCTCTTTTGGTTGTGGAGTTAGGGTCAATCACGGTCATTGGATGCCGCAGCAAAGCTGCAGGTCTGGTCGCCTGTTCCCCCCAATAGCCTGTCCGGGAATCATCATTGAATTCTTCTGAAGTTGCACTACATGCAGTAAATCCAAAATCGACGAACCTGGGAGGTTCACGCGCTTGTCAGATTCAACTAGTCATTTGATTGCACCGCACGGCGGCGAACTCGTTAATTTGCTGGTAGCTCCGGAAAAGGCCGCGGAATTGAAAGCCCACTCTCGCGAGTGGCCGTCCTGGGATCTGACCGCCCGCCAGATCTGCGATCTTGAACTGCTCATGAGCGGAGGCTTCTCTCCGCTGCGCGGCTTTATGACCAAAGCCGACTACGAAGGCGTCTGTCACAACATGCGTCTGGCCAGTGGAATTCTCTGGCCTATGCCGATCACGCTTGACGTCAGCGAAGATTTCGCCAAGAAACTCGTGCCGGGCACCAGCAAAGTCGCATTGCGCGACGCCGAGGGCGTCATGCTGGCAGTATTGCACGTCGAAGAAGTCTGGCAGCCCGATCGCGCCGCCGAAGCTAAGGCAGTGTTCAACAGCACCAGCAAACTTCATCCCGGCGCCGACTATGCCATCAACAAGGCCAATCCATGGTACGTGGGCGGACGCATCGAAGGCCTGCAGGGTCCTTCGCACTATGATTTCCGCACACTGCGTTTCACCCCGGCTGAACTGCGCGCTGAGTTTGTTCGTTTGGGATGGCGCCGCACCGTTGCCTTTCAGACCCGCAACCCCATGCACCGCGCGCACGTGGAACTCACTTTCCGCGCGGCCAAGCAAGTCGAAGCCAACCTTTTGATCCATCCCGTCGTCGGAATGACGAAGCCCGGAGACGTGGACTACTACACGCGCGTGCGTTGCTACCAGTTGCTGGGTTCCAAGTATCCGCAAGGGACCCAGAAGCTGTCGCTGCTGCCTCTTGCCATGCGCATGGGTGGGCCTCGCGAAGCCGTCTGGCACGGATTGATCCGCAAGAACCACGGTTGTACCCACTTCATCGTCGGTCGCGATCACGCCGGCCCGGGCAAGGACTCCGACGGAAAGCCGTTCTACGGCCCCTACGAGGCCCAGGAAGTCTTCAAGAAGCACGAGGCCGACATCGGCGTCACCATGGTTCCCTTCAACATGATGGTCTACCTCGAGGCGCAGGACCGCTACGTGCCTGATGATGAGGTGAAGAAAGAAGACAAGGTTCTCAATATCTCCGGCACGGAACTGCGCGCGCGGCTGAATGAAGGGCGCGACATTCCCGCATGGTTCACCTATCCGGAAGTGGTTCAGGAACTGCGGCGCAGCTTTCCGCCACGCGCCAAGCAAGGTGCAACCATCTTCTTCACCGGCCTCTCGGGGTCGGGAAAGTCCACGATCGCGAACGTTCTGATGACGAAATTCCTGGAAGTTGGCGGACGCGCCGTCACCCTGCTCGATGGCGATCTGGTGCGCAAGCATCTCTCATCGGAACTCGGATTCTCCAAAGAGCACCGCGATATCAACATCCGCCGTATTGGTTATGTAGCTTCGGAAATCACGAAGAACGGCGGCATCGCCATTTGCGCGCCCATCGCTCCTTACGATGCAACCCGTAAACACGTGCGCCAGATGGTCGAGCCGCATGGAGGTTTCATCCTCGTGCACATCGCCACTACGGTCGAAGTCTGCGAACAACGTGACCGCAAGGGCCTTTATGCCAAGGCCCGCGCCGGAATCCTGAAGGAGTTCACGGGCATCTCTGATCCTTACGAGGTTCCGACGGATGCCGAGGTCACAATCAACACCGCTGAACTGTCACCGGAGGAAGCCGCCCAGGAAATTATTTTGCACCTGGAGCGCGAGGGCTTCATCGGTGTAAATGGCGGAGGAGCGTAAAGCGAATACGAGCTGACCATGCCACTGCTAGCAACCAAAATTCTGGTGGGCTTTGTGGTTGGCATTCTCATCGGCCTGAGTGGGGTGGGGGGCGGAGTTCTGATGCTCCCCGTGCTCATCTTTGGCTTGAGAGTGCCTCCGATCGTGGCAGTCGGTTCCGACGCGCTCTTCAATTTCTTCACCAAGATCCCCGCCAGCCTCATGCACCTCAAGAAGGGCACCGTCCGGCGCAAGGTGGTAATTGCCCTGGCGGTGGGCAGCATCCCCGGCTCGATCTGCGGAGTCAAGTTGCTCATGTACATCCGCCACCTCTACGGTGACGGAGTCAATAGCTTCATTAAGACTGCGGTAGGCGTTCTGCTCATCGTGATTCCGACTCTGCTGCTGTTCCAGAAGCGGATCGAAGAGCAGATCGTGAACCGTCCGCCGACCATGAAGAACTTCGCTGGCATGGCCGTCATCGGCCTGGTCGCCGGTTTTCTCGTCGGCATGACATCGGTAGGTTCAGGCAGCATCATCATGATGTTGCTGCTGTTGTTCTACAGCTTTCCGCCAAAAGTAAACGTCGGAACTGACATCGTCCACGCCGTCATCCTCACCGGAGTCACGGGCTTCCTGCATTTCCGTTTGGGCAATGTCGACCCGGGTCTGGTGGTGTCGCTGCTGATCGGTTCCATTCCGGGTGGATTGTTGGGTTCGCATCTGGCGACCCGCGTCCCTATGCTCTGGTTACGCCGCCTTCTCTGTGCGCTTTTGTTGATCACCGGGGCCCGCATGTTGTGGGTCTGATTTTCCGCCAGATATGATTCAGGAGAACATGAGCTCTTCCGCTTACGCCGATATTCTGCAGCGCATCCAGACCGCTCTGGACGCTGCCCGCGTCATCTTTGCACGCTTTACTCCGGGCGCCGTCGAAACTGAATACAAAGCTGGACATGATCCGGTCACCGAGGCGGACCGTGCTGTCGACGCCGTTCTGCGTCAGAATCTGCTCCGCGACCATGAAGGGTGGCTTTCGGAAGAAACCGCTGACAATCCTTCCCGGCTCGACAAACAACGCGTTTGGATCGTCGATCCCTTGGACGGCACGCGCGAGTTCGTCAAGGGCCTCCCCGAATTTTGCGTCTCCATCGGCTTTGTCGAAAACGGACAGCCGGTAGCCGGCGGAATCTACAATCCCGCAACCCAAGAAACATTCCTGGGCGCGATCGACTGCGGTGTGCTCTACAACGGCAAGCCCGCACATGCCAGCCAACGTACCAGCCTCTCCGGAGCATCGGTGCTGGCGAGCCGCAGCGAGGTGAAGCGCGGTGAGTGGACAGCATTTGAAGGTGGCCGGTTTCAAGTGCGCCCCATAGGTTCGGTGGCCTACAAGCTCGCCCTGGTGGCTGCCGGCCTCGCCGACGTTACTTTCACTCTGACCCCAAAGAACGAATGGGACGTCGCCGCTGGCGCTGCTCTGGTCCTGAGCGCTGGAGGATTCGTAGCAACCCTGGATCATGCCCCATTACGATGCAACAACAAGAATCCTTTGATCTCCGGTCTGCTGGCCTCAGGTCCAGGCTTGCGAGACGAGCTTCTGGCCGTGGTCGAAAGCCATATCGAACCGGCGATTCTGAGATCCTCCGTGCGTTCCTGATAAAGTTGTCAACAGCATGCCGCCGATGAACAGCTTCTATGTGGTCGGAGGCCGGCTGAGAAGCACCGTGTTCCGCAAGCTTGAAGAATGGCAGGCCTGCGAGCAAGCGTTGCTGATCGAGCTCGACCCGGCCAGCAATCAATCCCAGGTCCGGGTTGAATACATTTCTCCGCCCGAAGTCTGTCCGAAAGAATCTCCGGCGATTCTGTTCAAGTCGGCCACTCTGAATAATAACTATCTGTACGCTTGCACCTCGACTGAGGTCCTGGTCTACGACCTTCCGGCTTTCCGCCTTGCACATTGCATCTCTCTCCCGTGCTTCAACGATCTTCATCACGTCTACCCATCCCAGCGCGGAACAATTCTCGTGGTGGTGACAGGACTCGACATGGTCATCGAGATGACGACCGCCGGTGAAATAGTGCGAGAGTGGAGCGTGATCGGAGAGGACGTTTGGTCAAGATTTTCGCGCCACGTGGACTATCGCCTCGTGCCCACCACCAAGCCTCACAAATCGCATCCGAACCACGTTTTTGAGCTCGACAACGAAATCTGGGTAACCCGGTTCCAGCAGCGTGACGCCATCTGCCTCACCAAGCCCGGCCCCCGCATCGATATCGCGGTGCAGAATCCGCACGATGGCTATGTGGTCGGCGACAGGATTTACTTCACGACGGTCGATGGTCACGTTGTGATTGCCAATCGCAAGACATTGCAGGTCGAGGAAACAATTGACCTGAATAAGATGAGCGGCCAATCCGGCCAGATTCTGGGCTGGTGCCGCGGTCTGCTCCCGCTCGACGATCGGTGGCTCTGGGTAGGATTCACCCGCGTGCGCCCCACCAGGTTTGTCGAGAATGTGGCGTGGATCCGCAACGGAACGTCCCGGCACAAACCCTCTCATATCGCGCTCTACGATCTGCAACTCCGCAAGTGCGAACGAGAAATCGAGCTGGAACCGCATGGAATCGGCGTCGTCTTCAGCTTGCTCCCAATCACGGGGAACGTCTGATGCACGAATGGTCCATCGTTTTCCTCATGTACCACGAACTGGAGATTCCCGGGAGGGGCTTGTGCCATCCCGAGGCCGGGTATGCGCGCTACGCCGTTACCGAGCGCGAGTTCCGGGAGCAGATGCAGCATCTGAAAGATCGGGGATGGAAAGGCGTGAGCGTTGGCCAAGCTCTCGAATCGTCAGCAGGCACTTCAGTCGCGATCACCTTCGACGACGGCAGTGAAACCGACCTGGTGGCAGCGGCGCCCATCCTGCGAGAAGCGGGCTTTAACGCCACCTTTTACATCACTTGCGGATGGCTGGGCAAGCCAGGCCATCTCTCGACGACTCAGTTGAACGAACTCTGCCGCCAGGGATTTGAAATCGGATGCCACTCCATGACTCACGCCTACCTCACAGACCTGGACGATCAGAGTTTGCGGCGCGAAACCGCTGAGGCGAAAACCAAGATCGAGCAGATCATCGGCAAGGCAGTCGATCATCTTTCTTGTCCGGGCGGCCGCTATAACAAGCATGTGGCCAAAGCAGCCAAGGCAGCCGGGTACCGCACGGTCGCAACCAGTCGCATCCACGCGAACTCCCGCCGCACAGATTCGTTCACCCTGGGACGAGTAGCCATCCTTCGCGGCCTTCCCATCATCAAATTCGCGGCCATCTGCAGCGCCGAGGCATTGCCCCGAATGCGCGCCTGGAGCCGCATTCGTGATTTAGGCAAAAAGGTCCTGGGCAGCTCTACGTACGATCGGGTGCGCGGAAGTCTGCTGGGTGATAGGGACTGAGCCACCGCCGTCAGCCGTGACGATACGCGGCCTCCGCGGCCGGTCGGCATGAGAGTTGGCCTGTACAATTCTTGTGAGAACGAGAGTATGACCAACGCAGCCCGTAGCAATCCCGTTCCCGTGGTCGACTGTAATTCGGCGTCCGAGCGTGGCCGGCGGCCAGTGTTCGTCATGGGCTGTCACCGCTCCGGCACCAATCTTCTCTACGACACGCTTCTGTCGGCCGGAGGGTTCGCCGTCTATCGCGGATACCTTCCTATCTACAAGATCCTCATCCCTCACTTCGGCCACCCCAGCAATCCCGGGAGCCGCAAGAGAATCGTAGATACTTTCTTGCGAAGCAAAGGGTTCGCGCGTACCGGCCTGCAGGCTGGCGATCTTTCTTCCAAACTGCTGGAACATTGCGAGACGGGCGGGGATTTTCTACGCATCGTGATGAGTGGCGTCGCAGCCAGCCAGGGCGCCGGTCGCTGGGCCGTTTACGATCCCGACAGTGTTCTCCAGATCCCGAGAATTAAGGCTGACCTTCCGGACGCGCTCTTCGTTCACATCGTGCGGGATGGACGCGACATCGCGCTGTCTTTGAAAAAGATGGGGGGATTTCGCCCCTTCCCCTGGAGTGGCCACTCCGGCGGACTGCTCGAGACCGCCTTGTACTGGGAGTGGATGGTGCGCTCGGGCAAGCGCCACGGCCGTACGTTCCCCGCCGACTACATCGAAATTCACTACGAAGACCTGGTCTCTCAGCCTCATTCCACCCTGGCCACGCTCGGTCAATTTCTGCATCATGACCTCGACTACGATCGAATTCAAAGCGCGCGCCTGGGACGCCTGCGCGAATCGAACTCCTCGTTCCTCGATGAAGGCCCGGCAGCCCAGGAACATTCCGTTAACCGTTGGAAAGAGAGATTGTCGGCCGAGGAGATTGTTGCCCTGGAAGCTCTGGTGGGCCCGTGCCTGGAGGAGTTCGGTTACCCGCTGACGACGACACCAGAGCAACGTAAGCGAAGCCTGCGCCTAAAATCCCTGGCCACCACCTATCCGTGGTTTCTAGACACCAAGCTGTGGCTCAAGTTGAGTACCCCGGTAGGCCGCTTAGCTAATCTCTCCGCGTTAGAACTCACGGACCCTCCCGACACGAACTAGGAACACTCCGTCGTCCTTCGTGAACCGGAGCCTGTCGTGAGCGATGTCGAAGGGTGCCCCGGAGGTTTAGATCTTTTGCAAGCAGCGCTCCGGTGCCCTCGCCACGTTTGGCGACTCCTGCGAGAAGCAATTAGAATAGCTTTGCCTCCGCTCGTAGGGTTCCCCTTGAAATATTTCCTGCTGCTGTTGCTCGTCTTGTGCTGGAGCGCAACCCTGATTGCGCAGAGCCCTCCCATCCTGCCTTCGGAATACTCCGCGCGTACCGACCGAAAAGTCGTTCCGTATCCGGCGACGCCGCCCGCCACCGGTCCTGCAGGCTCGATCATCACCGACCCCAGCTTTGGATCGCGAATCGCGCGCGTAACCGATGCGCGCTCAGATCCCAAGCAAGCTGGGCGGTCCCTCTTCTCGCCGTCGTCTTCCGAGCAGAACCCGTGGAACAAGACGTCCACGATGTTTTACGTGAATACCGCCGGCGGCTCGTTCGTGCTCTACGACTTCGATCCCATGACGATGAAGAGTCACCCGGTCAAGTCTCCGAATCTTCCCTGGACGGACGAACCGCAATTCAGTTACGGCCACGCCAACATCCTCTATGGAATGGTCCGCCGCAGTGCTGTCTTTCAGCAATACGACGTCTCCACCGGCAAAGTCAGCGACGTAAACATTGTTTCGAAGTGCGTGAAGCTCCAGGCCTCGGACTCAGCAGGCTCGCCCACAGTCAGTGCGGATGACAACCGCTTCATGGCCACCGTGGGCCCCATGCAGGACAAGAATTACATCGTGTATGTTTACGACCGATCCCAAGGTTGCCGATGGTACAACACGCAGACCGGCGAAGTTGGCGGACAGTGGGGACCAAAAGGAAGAATTTCTGCGCCCGATCGCTTCTTGGTCCACAACGCCCGCATGGCCAAGTCTGGAAAATTTGTCTACATCACCCGGGGCAGTTCCAGCGTCGGCAAGGGCTGGGTGGTCTGGGAAGTCGATTCACTCAACGTAGATGCCTGTCAGCACGGCTGCTCCGGACACCATGTGTCCGGCTTCTCGCATATCGTTGGCCCGTCCAACATCGGCCACCCTCTCGACCTTTGGGTACGGCCGCTCAACCACCTCGCCAGCCCGTCACCGATCGTAGCCGGACTCGAACCCGCTAAGAACTTCTGGTATGACTCCCACTATTCCTGGAGCAACGTCGATCCGAACGACACGGCACCTGTCTGCTTCTCAACCTACCGGCCCACCAACCCAGACACGCCGGGCACTCCGCTGCTGGTAACCGGTCCATGGGAAAACGAGATTGACTGCGCCGAAACGGACGGCAAGGGCTCCAAGGTATGGCGTTTCGCTCACACCTACAGCACCGCTCGCAACGGCTTCTGGTCGACTCCGCGGGGTAATGTTTCTCAGGATGGGCGCTTCTTCATGTTCACATCCGATTGGGAAGACCAACTTGGCAAGCAGCCCAACGGACAGCGTTATCGGACCGATGTCTTCATCATCGAGTTGAAATAATGGGCGCTGCCAGAAATGCGTAGAAATGGCCTCTACTTGTCGATGAGAATGTCGGAGTAGCTCACCATCCAGCGAGAGAGCGGCGTGTTGACCTTCGCCCACTGCTTGAATTCGTAGAAACTGCGGTACTCCCAGCGTATCGTGCGCACTCGCATGGAGTGTTCAGAACCGTCCCGCGGGTGCGCGAGGGCATAGCCCAATTCCTGCAAGTACTCTCCAACGAGACGTTCAAACCAAACCAACTGATCTTCGGGAAACTTTTCCTTCCAGCGTCCCACCGGCGTGAAGCGTCCCTCTTTCAAATCCTCGCTGAACGATGTCAGCGGCGTTCGCACGGAGCCCACACTCGCCTGCCGGATGCGCCGGTAATCGAGCTCCCGTTCCAGAAACCTGCCGAGTTTCTCCAACGTTGGTTGGGGCCGCTCGACCAGTTCCTCGTAGCGCACTTCCGTATATTTTGGTCCGAACGCAGCCCCGAACCTCCGACCCTTGCGCACAATCCATTCCCAGTAAAGCCCAGCCGCCAGCAGGCTGCGTTTCCTGTCCCAGGGAAGCGGCCGGCTCCATTGCCGTTTGTCCAATGACAAAGCTACGTCCCGCGCATCCCGGATGATATGAATGAATCGCGCCTCAGGAAAATCACGGCTGATACGAAGCATGTGAGGGATATTGGTCGGCGTCGAATCGATCCAGCAATCCACGTTCTGCTTCGCCGCAATCTCGCCCATCACGATCCGCAGGAAGTCACTGCCATTGCGGCACTCCGCCATGATCTTGGTTTCGATTCCCTTCGCCTCGAGGCCTGAAACTGTGAAGGCCTTGCTGCGCAGCCACTCCCGCATCATCGCTTGCCGGTTGTTTGCGATGCTCAGGTCGCCGAAGATGGGCTCGAGCACGTCAAAGACGTTCATTTGCGTGTGGAATTCCGTGAATCCCCCCGCCGAAAGCAGGAGGTGATACAGGAAGCTCGTCCCCGAGCGCGGACAACCAACGATGAAGACGGGAGGTTTCATGAGTCCAGCGTGTCACCCGGCATTTCCGGCTGACCTTTGCGCCGGCTCTGCAGCCAGCCCTGGAGCCGCTGTTTCCGCGCAAACATCTTCCGGGCCTGCCCGCGCAAACCAGAGATTACCGCAAATCGCGACTTCGTAAACCACGGCACTCGGTGAGGGACGCACCCATATTTCTCCTTGTATCTTCCTTCGCCACCCCAGTCGTAGACCTCCACCCCGCGCGCCTTCCAATACCGCATGGCGTACCAGTGAATGGCCTCGTTCGGACGCAAGTTCTGGCCCGATCGCAGGCTGGCATTCCCCCAGAATTCCGCAATTTTGTTGAAGCCGGGAAAGATCCCGGTGGCAATGCACTTCCCCTCCAGATCGCGCGCTCGCACCAGCAGGACGCGTCCCGCAGGTTCGAGGTTTCTCACCAGGGCCCGAACCCGCTCGACAGGATAAGTTGGAACCAGGCCCTGTTTTGCAAAAACGTCCTTGAGTTGCCCGTAGTATTCGTCCGCAAAACCCGCGTCGTGCGCCTCTTCGATGACGACTCCGCTCTTCTCTGCTTTCCGGATGCAACGCCGGCACGCACTGTCCATATTGCCGAAGAGCTTGTCCTCCGATTGTGTGAGATCGCTCCGGTAGGAAATAAATGCTTCGGGAGTGAATCCCAGGTCTTTCCCATCCTCGAAGGTGAAGAATGGATCGGACACTTCCATATGTAGACACTTCAACCTGCTCCACGCTGTCTCTTCGACCGCAGCTAACGCACTCTTGCGCGAAGCTCCCGGCACAAGGTTGAAACCCATGTACGGCGTGGTCCAACCGGGAAACGAGCTGCCCAACATCCGGAGACCGAAACGCGAGACGACCAGTCCCGTGAAGTAACCAACGCTCTCGCTCCCCTCGACTAGTTCGCAGACGACGATTCTGGCTCGCTGAGTTTCATGCACGAACTGCAACCACTCCCGGGTCTGAAAAACAGTTCGATCGGCAAAGCGGTCGAGCCTTGCCCAGTCGACGCTTCCCGGATCGATGAGTTTCGCTTTCATGCCTGGGAGTTTCGTGCAGAATTCATGCCTTACCAGCAAATTCCCTGATAGGAAGCGGCAACGTCGGGTCGGCTGGCTGGATCCAGATTGACGAGATCGATCACGACTTGGTCTGACGTCACGCTCTTCGCCGCGGCATCCGTCGTGGCCCGCAACCGCCCTGCCGCGTGCCCCTCAGCCAGCAACTCGCTCATTCGAGCTTCCACGATCGGACTGCGCCCTGCGCCCAAAGCCTCAACCTTCGCCGGGCTCACATCGACCCCGATCACGCGGTGGCCCACGTGGGCAAAGCACGCCGCGCTCACCGATCCTACGTACCCCAGCCCGAACACACTGATTGATAGGCCCACGTTCAAACTCCTCAGTTGTGCAACTCAAGGTGCACAATTTACTAAGACGGTTGCCGAAAGAATACGATGGTGGACGACCTTCCCTCTTTACCTCGGAGCATCGGCTCCATACTGTTCGGAGCTGAATCCGGGCACCCTCGGGGGCTTTAGGATACCCGATCTCAGAAATCCCTGTATCAACGCGACCTATTTGGAGTGTACCCGGAATCTAAGGATAAACTTGTTCCGTGCCGCCTGCCGCAGGAAGACTCTGGTCCCGCCTGTCCCAAATGAGTTGGGACGAACTGCGCACGCGCTTGCAGCAGGAAATCGGTAAGCGCCTGGATGTCGCGCTCCATCATGCTGGTCTGCAACCGGCACCAAGTCTCCTGACCACCGCGGATCTCTCGGCGGGCACGTTCTTCTTCTCCCCAGAGGAACTGCCCGAACGTATCAGCCTTTTCCGCCAGCATCTGCCGCTCGAGGTGGAAGGGCTTATCCGCGAAGCAGACGACATTTGTCGGCACCGCTTTCAACTGTTGGGGTACAACGATCTCGACTATGGTAAAGACAAAGACCTCGACTGGCACCTCGATATCGTCCACGGCAAACGCACGACCCTCATTCCCTGGCACAAGATCGACTTCCTTGATTTCACAGTGGCCGGCGACCACAAGGTTACATGGGAGTTGAATCGCCACCAGCATCTACTGACGTTGGCGAAGGCATGGCTCCTGACGCGTGAAGAGCCGTACGCCCAGGAGGCGATCGCACAGTGGTACTCGTGGCAACGCACGAATCCCTATCCTCTCGGCATCAATTGGGCCAGCAGTCTTGAGGTCGCGTTCCGCTCGATCTCCTGGCTGTGGTTGCAGCGTCTGCTGGCGGACTGGGATCATCAGCCAAGCAGTTTTGCTGAAGATTTGCTTCATGCGCTGGCGCTGAACGGTCGACACATAGAGCGTTATCTCTCCACTTACTTCTCCCCCAACACGCATCTGCTGGGCGAAGCAGTCGCACTATTCTTCATCGGAACGCTGTGCCCTCAAATCTCGGTAGCGCAAAAATGGAAGAAACAAGGCTGGGAAACTATTCAACAGGCAGCGCTGCGTCAGGTTCGACCCGATGGCGTCTATTTCGAACAATCCCTCTACTACCACGTCTACGCCCTCGATTTCTTCCTGCACGCGCGTGTGCTTGCCTCGCGAAACGGGATGCAGATTTCATCCCGCTTCGACGACACACTCCGAAAGATGCTGCTGGTGCTGCAAGCCCTCGCGCAGGTTGGGCCTCCCGTCGGATTCGGCGATGACGATGGCGGCCGGCTCTTCAATCCCCGGCGCAACCGTACCGAGCACCTGACCGACCCTCTATCGACTGGTGCAGCGTTGTTCGGCGATGCGAGCCTTTGCGCCAACGCAGCTCGAACCGAAGAAGCAATCTGGCTGTTCGGCCGCGCAGCGATACCTGAGCCGAGCAATCCAGAAACTGCGAGCCTCTCTCCGAATAGTCAATGTTTCCCCGACGGCGGACTCTATGTCGTGGCCAGCGCCGCCCCCACCCCCCAGCAAATGCTCATCGACGCCGGCCCGCAAGGCACCGGTCGCAGCGGACACGGCCACGCCGATGCCCTAAGCGTGGAGCTCTCCTTCGATAACCGTCCCTGGCTGATCGATGCTGGAACATTCGCCTACATTTCTCCCGGCACCGAGCGCCAGCAATTTCGCGGCACGCGTGCCCACAATACACTCACCGTCGACGGACTCGATCAAGCGCAGCCGGAAGGCCCTTTCGCCTGGAGCGCGCTGCCCAGTACAAGAGCAGAATGCTGGATCACGGGCAATAGCTTCACACTTTTCGAGGGTTCGCATTCCGGGTATGAGCGCCTCGCGCAACCGGTTCGCCATCGTCGCTTCGTCTTCCATCTGCATGGCGGTTTCTGGCTGGTGCGCGATGTCGCGGAAGGTACGGGATCGCACCTGTTGGAAACTTCCTGGCATTTCGCTCCCGCTGTGACGGTGTCCACTTGCGAAGGAAATTTCGTGGCGTCGGCAGCCGTAGACCAGCCCGACTCCACCTCAGCCAGCCACCTGACGCTAGTTCCAGTTCAAGATGCGCAGTGGAAGTGCGAATTGCTCACGGAAGATGTTTCGCCAGCCTACGGCGCAAAGACGCGGGCACCTGTTCTGCGGTGCAGCGCCCGAGTTGCCGTGCCCGCCGAACATGCGATGCTGATGATTCCGTCAACCTCCCTGACGGAGGAGGTGGGCATGTTCGTCCGAACCGCCGGACAACCGTCGGGCGAAAAGAGTCCTGCCGCCGTTTATAGCTATGACCCTTTGCCGATTTCACACTGCATTATTTTCGGGCAACAGAAGTCCGCGCCTTGGACCTTCGGTCCGTGGTCCAGCGACGCCGACTTTCTCTATGTCTGCCTGAAGAACCAGAGAGTCATTCACCTGGCGTGTTGCGAAGCGACCTTCGTCCACCTGCACGGCGAACCCGTCTTCACGTTAAGTGCCCCGATACAATATCTGGAGTGGACTGACCGGAACGGCGAGCAGCACGTCTTTTCATCGGACGAGGCGGCCGCCCGCACGTTTTCTGAAACAGCACTCGCTGCCAGCGTTTTGCTCGAAGCAGGCCGCTCGACTTCGAAACTCAAGGACGTGTAACGAATGTGCGGCATCACCGGGATCATGCAATTCGGCAGCAGCGCCCCTGCGGATCCCTCGGCCCTCCACCGCATGTGCGACACCATGGCGCATCGCGGTCCCGATGACGACGGAATCTACATCGCCGGTTCCGTTGGCCTTGGCATGCGTCGCCTCAGCATCGTCGATCTCGCGACCGGCCATCAACCGCTCTGCAACGAGGACGGCACCATCTGGATCGTCTTCAACGGAGAAATCTACAACCACGCCGAGTTGCGCCCGCGACTCGAGGCGCGCGGCCATGTCTACCGCACGCACAGCGATACCGAAACCATCGTCCACTTGTACGAAGAATACGGACGCGACTGCGTGCAACACCTGCGCGGAATGTTTGCCTTCGCCATTTGGGACGCACCCCGCAAAAGTCTCTTCGTAGCCCGCGATCGACTCGGCATCAAGCCCCTCTACTACCAACTCACGTCTGAGCACTTCTTTTTTGGTTCGGAGATCAAGGTCATCCTCGCGCACCCAGGAGTCGACGCGCAGTTCTATCGCTCCGTTCTTCCCGAATACCTCGCTTTCGGATATCTCTCCGGCGAGGAGACTTTCTACAACGGAATTCGCAAGCTAATGCCCGGCCACTGGATGCAGGTTGATTCGCGAGGCCAAGTCAAGATAGAGCGCTACTGGGACTTGCCGGTCGCCCCAGCCGAACCCTCTCGCCGAGAAAGTTATTACGTTCAGACTTACCGCGAACTTCTCGAACAAGCGGTCAGCAGCCACCTGATGAGCGATGTTCCACTCGGGGTCTTCCTCAGCGGCGGAGTGGATTCAAGTGCCGTCGCCGCCTTGATGACCAACATTCGCGGCACCCCTGTGGAAACATTTTCGGTGGGCTACGCCGAAGATCAATACAGCGAGTTGCCGTACGCTCGTTCTGTCGCACAACACATCAACTCTGTCCACCATGAGGTCTTGGTCAGCCAGCAGGATTTCTTCGACGCTCTGCCGCATCTGGTCTGGCACGAAGACGAACCCATCGTGTGGCCATCCAGCGTGCCCTTGTATTTCGTCGCTCGCCTGGCCCGGGAAAGGGTCAAGGTTGTCTTGACGGGCGAAGGGGCCGACGAAACCCTCGCCGGCTACACGCGTTACGCTTTTACACTCAAGAACGCAGCGTGGGATCGTCTCTATCGCAGCGTGACTCCAACCACAATCCGCAGCTGGATTCGCGGTTTGATCACCGACTCCACCCGGATCAGCGCCGCCCTTCGCCGCAAGCTCTCACATACGTTCCTGGCCCGCAACGGAGACTCCTGGGCCTCGTTCTATTTCGACAATTTCTTCTCGGCCTTCAGTGAATCCGAGCAAGCAGGATTAATCTCGCGCGAACTCGCGCACGAATTTGCCGATGGATCCCCATACGAGCACGTGCTGGACTACTGGGAACATTCTTCTGGAGAGATGCTGCAGCGCCTTCTATACACCGACATCAAGACCTATCTCGTCGAACTGCTCATGAAGCAGGACAACATGAGCATGGCCGCCTCCATAGAAAGCCGCGTACCATTCCTCGACCACGGCCTGGCAGAGTTCGCCACGAACATTCCGCAGAATCTGCAGCTAGGTGGATTCGCCGGCAAGCGCATTCTGAAGAAAGCAGTCGAAGATCTGCTGCCGCGCTCCATTCTTTACCGGCCAAAGCTGGGCTTTCCCACGCCGTGGAGTCGCTGGCTCGCGGGCCCGCAGCTGGACGTAGTCCGCAATCTGCTTCTCGAACCTCGAAGCATCGATCGCGGACTATTTCAGCGCGGTGCTATTGAACGCCTATTCCAGGAACATCGCGCCGGCTACCGCGATCACTACGATCGCATCTGGCGCCTGCTGAATTTAGAGCTATGGCAGCGAGTCTGCATCGAGAAGGAAGAACACCAGCCAGCACCGTACACAGCGACCTAGGATGTTTTGTCGCGATCTGGCCGCAACGGGCCCGCCGCGATCATCTCTCGATACACTTCCAACCATTGTTCCCGCACCACGGGCCATGAATAACGCTCCATCTCTCGCCGCGCACTTGAAGACAATCGCTCCGCCAAGTCCGCATCCCGGAGCACGCGAATCACATTCGCCGCCAGCGCTCGCTCATCTCCTGTAGGCGACAGCAGTCCGGTACGTCCGTGCTCGACGACGTAGCGCATTCCTTCCGGCTCGGTCGTCACGACCGGCAATCCGCAGGCAAACGCCTCCAGAATCGAGACCGGCATGTTGTCCAGCCGCGAAGCGTTGATGAAGATGTCCGCAGAATCGTAGTAGCGCTTGATTTCGTTGCGGCCCACGACACCCTTGAACTCAACTCCAGCCAGCTTCAAGTTTTGAACCAGCGCCCGGATTTCTGCTTCCTGTGGCCCTGCGCCGACGAGATCCAGGCGCGCCTCGGGAAACACCGTCCGCACTTCCGCAAACGCCCGCACCACGACATCCACAGCGTAGTAGGGATGAAAACCGCGCGTGCAAATCAGGTGCGGCCGCAGTGCCCGCCGCGCACGAAACGAAAACTGCGACAAATCCACGATGTTTGGGATCGCCTGTGCCTGCAGCCCGAACTCGCGGAATACGTCGACCAGATATCCCGAAGGCACCACCAACCGGTCCGCCTTTTTCAGCACGGGCCGCGCGCTGCGGAAGCGCGCCAGATGATCGCGAGCCTCTCCGCTGTGGTAGTGAATCAGCGTCTTCTTGCCCCTCCACCGCGCCACCAGCCTCGCGGGCGCGGGTGCAACCAGGAACGACCAATACGACGCCGAGAAAATGTGGGCAATGTCCACATTTTTCAACTCACGCCACAGCTTGAACATGTAGATCGGCTGACGAATTATTGTTCGAAGTAGCGGAATGCGCTCCGCCCACCTGAGCAACACGGGAAATATCGGATCAATAGGAATAAACTGCGCTTCCACATCCTTGTCGCTCTCCCAGCCACGCAGCAGCAGGTCTGCCTGTACGGACTGGCCCCCGACATATCGCAGCGATGCCGCCACGATTGCGATCCGCGTGGGGCTGGGCGTGATAGAACCCGCTCTCGCGGACGCGCGGACTGGAGCCCGCCATCTCTTCTTCTCGAGCAACTGCTGGTACAGATCCTCGTGGCGCTGCCTCATCCGTTCGAGCGTGAAGTTTGCTCGCGCGAAGGTTTTCGCATGCTCGCCCAGAGTTGTCCGCATACTCTTATCACGCAGCAGTCGATCGACCGCAGCAGCAAGTGCCTCTTCATCGTTTGATGGAACGAGTACGCCGCAGTCTTCCGCGAGCAGCTCGCCGTTTCCGCCAACCCGGCTCGCTACGACCGGTAATCCAGCCGCCATGGATTCGATGATCACATTGGAGAGGCTCTCTGATGCCGAGGGCAGCACCGACACATCCATCGACGCAAGCAGCGCCGGGACGTCGCTCCGGTCTCCAAGGAAGAGCACGTGCCGGCCTAGACCCAGCTCTCTCGCTTGCCGCTCCAGATCAGGGCGTAGAGGTCCATCGCCAACAAGTACGAATTGCACATTCTCAAATCGTGACCGGAGTCTTGCCGCCATCCGAAGAAATAGCTGATGGTTCTTCGTCGGCGTGTTCATGCGCGCAATCATTGCCACACGGAACAGATCAGCCAAACGTGGCAGAGCGGGCGGAGTTTCAGCAAAGGCCTCCGGGGGCAGCCCGTTGCCGATTACAATCAGCTGACTTTCTCTCAGCCCAAGTTCCGCCAGCCGAGCCGCAGCTGCATGCGAATTGCAGACTACGGCATCGCACCAGCGCAACACCGCCGCCTGCGCCCGCTCTTGCGTCCGGGTCAGCAGGTCTCCGAGTTGTCTTTGGCCGCCGATCAGCACCGGCACTCCGGCCCATCGAGCTGCCGGAATCAGCGTCAGGTTGGTATAGAAATCAAATGCATGCGCGATGGCAACCTCGCCGCTTTTGAGCTGTCGCGCCAGCCTGAGGCGGGTGCGCATCGACTGTATGCCGTACAGGCTGCCGCCTAATCTGAATTCTGAAATATCACTCAGACCCGAGAGAAACGGGCCTGCTCGCATAATGCAGGCGAGCTTCACCTCAAAGCGGTGGCGATCCAGCGATCGCGCGAGGGCGGAGAATTGCCGTTCACTGCCTCCTGTCTCCAGGCTGTTGCTCATCAAGAAAACAGACGGAAGCCTGTGCGCCTCCTCAGCTTCAACCCGGGCTGAGGCTTCCGCAGTCTCGCTGTCGCGAGCGCCCGGAATCATCCAGCCCTTCCGGTCAGTGCGGGAACTCGATCGGAGGACCCTTCACCAGCAGTTCCAATTGTTTCCAGAAAATTCCGATGCCACAACTCAAAGACCAGCAGCCTCCATAGCCGCGCCGAGTGATCTCTGCGTTCGTCGAAGTGTTCAGCCAGCATCCGCTTTACGCCTTTGGGATTAAAATACCCGCGTTGCAGCGTGCGCGGTTCGAGCAGGATCGTCTGAACAAGATCTTTCAATTCATGGCGCATCCAGTGTCCTAGCGGCAGCGAAAATCCACGCTTTGGCCGATTGAGAACTTCGCTCGGCACTCCGACCCGCGCTGCCAGCTTCCGGAGAATGAATTTTTGAGTGCCGTCCCGCATCTTCCATCGCGATGCGAGCGCAGTGACCCACTCCAGAAATATGTGATCCAACATGGGCACGCGCGCTTCGAGCGAGGCCGCCATGCTCATCCGGTCTACCTTCGTCAAAATGTCCCCCGGCAAATACGTCTTCGTGTCCAAATAAAGCACGCGGCTCAAGGGATCGTGCGCTGGAGCCGTGTCCAGATAATCACGGAACAACTTCAGCGGCGCCCCATTCGCAGCCGCGAACTCCGGCGAGAGGATCCCCATCTCTCTTTGAAACGACTCGAACGACACGCCTTCGGTGTATCTCTCCTGCCAAGGCAAAGAAACACTGTAAGCCAGGTTCCGTCCCGGCATCGCATATGGCACCCAGCGATGAAAATGCTCTCGGTACCACTGCTTCGCCCATCCCGGAATTTGCTCGTACGAGCGATCTTGCAAGTGGATGCGATAGCGGTCATAGCCAGCAAACGCTTCGTCTCCGCCATCCCCAGACAGTGCGACTTTCACATGTTTTCGCGCCAGGCAAGAGACGAAATACGTCGGCAACATGGATGAATCACCGAAAGGCTCCTCCATGTGCGCGGTCAATTTCGTCACCGTATCGACAACGTCGGGCTCGACAATCAATTCCTGGTGATCGGTGCCGAATTTCTCTGCGACCAGCCGCGCGTACGGAGCCTCGTTGAACTCCGCTTGCCTGAATCCGACGGAAAAGGTCTTCACCGGCCGTGAAAGCGATCGCGCCATCAAAGCCACAATCGTCGAGGAATCCGCCCCCCCGCTGAGCATGGCCCCCAGTGGTACGTCTGCAATCAGACGGACGCGCACCGCTTCCTCAAGTCGGTGCTCCAACTCTTCCAACAGCGTCTCTTCATCACCCGGATCATATGTTCCGTATTCCGGCAGATCCCAGTACTGCCGAATCGTCACACCGCCTTTTTC